>Ga0268261_10003495_pt1 | contig 11560 bp, 8 predicted proteins | sample TergutNc150P1_FD_190353 | JGI IMG/M metagenome (GOLD analysis project Ga0268261, IMG submission 190353) | Nasutitermes corniger P1 segment gut microbial community from laboratory colony in Florida, USA - Nc150 P1 (SPAdes) (version 2) | ecosystem: Host-associated > Arthropoda: Insects > Digestive... | reverse complement strand
AACGACGCAGCACAGTCGGTAGGACTCCTCTGGACGAGTGATCAGCTCGTCGCAGAGACCTCTACCTGACAACACACGACACTCACAACAGACAAATATCCGTGCCCCCGGTGGGATTCGAACCCATGATTTCAGCAGGTGAGCGGCCTGCGGCCGCTCACCTGCTGAAATCGTGGTTAAAATTCAATATGCCATTGTTTACAATGTGAGTAATTTTATGTATACACCTTCTTACACAGGGCACATCACTACAAAGAACAGGGACTTGATCCTTCTGGATCAAAAACATCAAAATTAGATGCCTGTATGCATATCAGCAGCAGCACTGAAGGGTAAGAGGTTATTCTGTCTTGTTTGCTTCCTCAACACTTTGACTGATGCCCTGAATGTATTTTTAGTTAGGACTACACAAAGAGCAAGAGCAATGCACCCTCAAAATATGTTTCAGCAACAAAACATTTCACCTTTGCGGGCAGGCCAACAGGCATTACATCCATGTACAGAAAAGTGAAAATCCTGTGTCATGGTTAAACATGAAACGGATGGCCCAAAGACGAATGTGTTCTGTTTTCAGAAGTGTGATAAAGTGTACAGGCCTTTCTTCTTTGACGCAGAAACAGTTGCAGAGCGCTTGTTAGTTTTTGGCCAGTGGAATATTCGAACAGAAGGCTCAAGTCACTTGTACATTCTTTTTTGTGGAAAACCACACCACTCATCTGTGAGATATGTCATTTCTACCCAATGAAAAATCTGTGCATAGGCCACCAAACTTCACAAGCGTGATGCCTGCCATGAGGACTATATATGGATATACATGCTGATGATTTCAGTTATTACACATCTGTAGACAAACAGCTTGCAACACAGGGCATTTTCAGAAGTGGGGAAGACGAAGACAGATGTGACCTTGAACCAGTGATGGGTTTTGCTCACAAAACTGTTCAATCATTTTTTGTGCACAGAGTATTGGTAGGCACAACAAACAAAATGCTCTGAACTTGGAATTGGTAGTGTTTCATCTAAGCTGTATGGTTTCAAACCAAACAGTTGTAAATGAGAGACATCTTTGGGAAAAAAAGTTCATTTGCACGCAGGCATTAATGTAAGTTATTTATTTTTGTAGGCCTAAGTGTAAAATGCATAATTTTCATTTGTTCTCAAGTCTGATACATTTAATGCCTTTCTCAAAAATTCTGTTTTCTTGCATTTATTGTTTGCTCTCTGTGATCTCTTCAGAAACAACAGACTAAGGTTCCACCATATTTTCAATCTTGTCTTCTGTTATATCCTCCTGACATTGATCTGCCTGTCTTGTCCAGTTTGCTTGAATCTCTACTCACAAAAATGTTCAGTGTTACTGGTGTGCATAGTGAGTCTTGTATTATTTGTACCAACCCAATGCTTCATGTCTAAACAGATTAATTCTTTGGTTCTGACATCTGAATGATAAGGCAGCAGCCACATTAACTGAATGCAGCCATGGTTTCTTCAACTATAAAGGATTACATTAAATTACCCGCTACACAATGTAATACCCCAAAAGGCCAGGATCCTAGTTCACAGAGATGGTTACATTCCTTCTTGCATAAAAAATTTGTAAACTGTGCATCAAATAACAAATTTATCAAAATCATATACATCTGCCACATGTGTTGACACTTCACAATCTTTCAGAGCATACTGAAGGAAGTCCCTTGTGTTTCATGATGTTTCTGCTCTCTCAGAATTCTTCTACTGTCCTTTCAGAAAGCTTTACTTGTCTTTCCAGCCCTCTTCTGCACTTAACAACTGTTCTGTGCAATGCTCATGCCCCTGTCCTTTGCCCACCTGATCCAGGTGCCACATACAGATCGTCATATAAATGCATGGTTGCAAGAAACAATGGTTGGACATGAAGTATACTTCCAGTATTTGCAATATAACTGGACACAATTGCCAAGCAACCAGACTGTAGCTGAGACAAAACTATGCGAGTGAAAGAGAGAGAGAACTGTGTATGACTGTTACTGTTTCACAGTTGCGTCAAAGTAAGTGGCAACTCAGGTAGGAGAGATGCTACTTGCATATACTCCAACTTCACAGAAACAGACTGGTAAAAGCCACAACAAAACCAGATACTATGCATATTAGAATTTATTTTCAGTATCATTCCAATAATTCACTGAACAGCTAGCATGATATAAATTTGCATATTGTGCCAACCACCAACTGCTGTCTTATACAGTTTCAATTTCATGAGGTCTGTGGCAATTCATGTTGACATATTATAAATCCCATCCTCCATGCTACGCACCCAAAACCCGCAGATATTTAGACAAAATGTTAAGACTTTGCACCCACTCTCCTTTCTGGAACTGTAATATCCTGAAATTTAAGTTCTCTACTTTTCTTACACAACCACTTTCCATTGAGGTGTGTTACATGAATTGTGAATACTCATTCCAAGATGTACCTCAAATGTGGCTTTTGAAAACAAGAAATACCACAATCAATTCACTGTTTTAGGTACTGTAGCAGGGGATAAGGACTATTGCCAATAAGCATATAATGCACTAGTGCTTCGTGGTATGTTCTGTAATCTACTGGAGCAATAATGAAGAGAAATTGTACAGAGCATAACTTCTTGAGCAGTCAGAGCTGTTACCTTCCGAATCTGTGTGGCCTGAGTTGATGCAAGTAGTGTCTCACCTGCCTGGGGTTACACAATTTTCAAGTAGATCTCAATGATTGCAGAGTATGACATACCTATATCCTTGCTTGCAAACTGAAAACTTTCTCTCTGTGCACTGATTATAACTGTTAACATGTAGAATATGCAACTACATCTAAACTGAGTATAATTAAAGAATAAGGAATAGTGTGTCAGTTTGTAAAGTACCTGTATCTGTCTCAAGAGGCTAATCATTCTCTGGGCAACTTTATGCTCCACACTGATGGCATCTCTTGCAAATGCTTCTGCAATTATGGCTACTAATTTTGGCAAGTTGGCATGATTTGGACCTAGGATTAGTGGATGATGTGTCTCTATTAAATCACATAGGTAGCCATAGACATGAGGAGATTCATCATCATCTTCCCACACAGGCAACCACGACAACCTAACAACAAAACAAGTCACATAAACAAAAGTACAGAATGATTACATATTCACCCAATTCCATGCTGCATCTTCAATAAGAAGCAATCACTCAGTCAGTCATGAAATCTACTGCCTTTCATGTGACATAAAAATTCATTACCCCATTCACAACGGCCCAGACAGTACTGTAACAGGTATCCAGTCCACACCCCCACACACAATTTCTTCACACATGATTTTTCAAATCAGCAAACCCCATTTCAAGATAAGACTATGTATGGCGTTTCCACTGTTAAATGTCAAAACACCATATTTTGGTGAATATAACATGACCTCATTTCACAATTTTCAGTTTTTTGAAAATACCCATGTTTAACTTTGTGGAGAATTATAATAGGACGACCTACTTCAGGCAATAAATGCGCATAATATTGTCTGTATTTAAGGAAATATGGTAATTTTGGCCCATAACTTTCCCATAAGATTAAGTATATTTTGTTCACTTAACACATGTTTCCAGTTTAACTTCAAACCCAAAAGCATGTAAAAAACACACACACTCACACTCACAACCAATATGTGAACAATCAAATAACCCTTTGTTATAAAATGTTGTACCAGGGCAGTCCCTAGTTCCATTCCTGCACATCTCATCCTAATATGTAAGCTTACTTTCCTTTAATCATTCCACTGTATTAAATTGCACATTTGAACTGCAATGCTCAGTCCTTGTTACGTTCAAAACAAAATTTCTGCTTAAACTTCAATTTGGCAGCATCTTACACAAAAACAGGAGCAGCCAGTCTCATTATTGTGCCGAGCAGGATGGCAGTTTTTTTTTACATTAAAGTAAGATGCTGAAAAGACCACTTACAAAAATTCTTTTTGTGGCCTCAGTAAAATGAACACCCAATTTAAATAAGAAATTACTACTACAAAATAAGTCATTATTATATAACTACCATATTATTTTTACATTTTTGACTGTTATTAGCATTTCATCCATTACCACGTTCAACAGTAACAGTGAGGGGTATATTCTTCTGGTAAACTTCAAAACCATCCTAATTCAACAACCCTTTAACAACACCATTTAAACTGGAACAGCAGGCTCTGCCCTATGGTGTTTTCTCAGTGTGGCATTGAAATTTCTGCACACATTTTATGAAAAACAATAATATTATTTGATCAAAAAAGATAAAATTATGTAACAACCCCCATTTCATGGGAAACAAAACTGGCATTGTGTAATGCATCTTAAAAAAGTGCAGTTTAAATACCCTCTTTGCCTAAATGTATGTAATAAAGTTCCAAAAGTTTGTATATTTCCAGTTTATTGTATTTACATGTTATTTTGAAGTTGCTATTTTCTGTAGGGAATATTCATTGCCTCTTAATGGTTATTCAAGGCCATGATGGCTGTAAAGAAATCTACACTGCTAGAGCAGATTCTCCTACAGGTATGCTGGTTTTCTACCCTTGTCTGTGCCAGTGAAACAGAACTCACTGTAAGACACTCTTAAGTGGAGAATAACAGAATGATAATATACAGGAAAAATAAAGAAATTCTCACAATTAAGAAATAAGAGAACAAGTTATTCACTGCATCATTTTATATCGGTTCCTGATTATAAACCTTAAGACTACACTTAAAAATAATGTAAATGAATTTTCTTCATGTTCAATGGCATAAAGAAAATTTGTTTAGTACCTTTTAACATTACTACTTCAAGCACTAAGTGCAGTTCACAAAACATCGAATGCCCTTCTCAGCAGAGATATAAACAAGCTCAAATAATCATAACACTAACTCTTGAAAAAAGTGAAGAATCTAAACTGTCATTACACTGCAGATATGTGTCGTAAAGTAATACATTTTTCAGATTATACTGTAAACTACACAAAGCTAATATTTCGTAGCTTCACTAGATTTCAAACTACACAAAGCTAGCATTCCATACCTTTGCACACAAATTTCTGTATTGATTTCTTGTAGGAATGTAATACAGCAAAGAATAAATTTTAAAAAGGGTTATATAAGATGTGTAAATCCAGCAGAATTCTGTTCATCTGGCTCCCACGAGACTGGACAGGTGCTGGATTATCATATATTCTGGATTATCAGACAGGACCTTAGTGAGGTTCTTACAGGTAATGATTTGTTAATGCCTTGAGAGAATGTGCACTTGCAAGTTACTTTCATTTCATCATACACAAACTTAGCTTTGTCAATTATCATAGACCCAGTAATGGGTTTTCCTATGGAACACACTGCTGTAAACCATGTATGTAACACCTGGTCCAATTGTGCTAATTTAGGATCTATCAATGTCTGATGCTTGAGAAGGTCCTTCACACTTTCAATTTGATGTTGTAAACAATCATAATTGGGTCCCCCACTTCTTAATACCAGAGACAGTTGACAATCCAACTGTTAAAGTAAAGTGTTTCCTGCTGCCAGCAGTACCTTACTTCCATCTTTTTGGATCTTTTTAAGCCACTTCAATAGCTTGATGGGTTCAGTACCTGTCAGATAACCCAGATAAATTCATGAAATAAGGATGCATATGGCAAGAAAAGGACAATGAAACATTGTGCCTTGGGAATACTTTCCTCAAGCACTGAACTATCAGAAATACTAGAGTGTCCGGTGAAGGATTGGAGGACTTGTACTGCAGAAGGATTGTATCAAACTTCTGACCACAGTACATGGTGCCATTCGTAACAGTGTACATCTCATTTCAATTTCTGTCTTTAAAAATGTATGAAATACAACTAATATATAATATAATGAGGCCAAAGAGGGACACTGAAACTGAGAAAAGCCCCAGCATCAGCAAATACACTGCCATTTAAATCTAGGTTAACCTCCTTTATTGTCTGGACAGAGGTGAGTGGTCACTGGTTAGAGGTAAGGCAGTCAACCTCATGCCTTGGTCACTCTTCATCAGGGTAAAGAGGCACTGGTACCCCCTGACTAGAAGGGTGGGTGAGTTGGACTTTTTGAAGACGAACCCCTAGCCCCTGCTCAGAATCTTACTGCAGATTGCTCAGTTCACAGCATAGACATTACAGAGACAATGCTCTACCACTTACTTATTCTACCTATTGTGGCAGCACTGGCTCTGTTTTGCGTCACTCCAGGCAAATATAATTTTGGTGGATCCCCACCCCCAACCCCTTCTTGTCAGAACCCAAAGAGAATCATTTATTCAGAATAATAATTTTCTCAAATCAAGTTGCCATCCCTGATCATGTGTTCACACTACTGGAGATTATTCCTCTGATCTTTACAACTCACATTTATTTTACTTCTGTGGATTTCTGCAGGGGAAAAAATGGCTAAAACATTGCCCCTGTGAATGTGCTACTTGGCAAGTCATCCTAACAAGAAACCTGTTGTTTATACACCGTGCCTAGGGTTCTGTCTCTGAAATGGAAGCCACATAAGATGAATTATGTTATTTACTGTTTACAACTAGAATGTTTATCTTACAAACTCTTTCTACTTATATCAAAATCTTCCAGACCTGACCAGAAGTCACACACATGCCAGAATGCACAGAATGCAGCAAATTAAAGAATCTACTGTGTTGCCATGTATGTGTCCACTCTGCCAGACTAACATATGGCATAAAATACAAATGGTGTCTGACATGTTGGACACATGGAAGTGAAAGTTTAACATTAGTACCAGCACATTTATTACATAATGACCACATTACTGCTGAAAATGTAAGGCTTCCTCCTGTCTGCCCTACATAATATGAACATAATCAACCTATTTCAACCATTACTGAAGGTTTTCACCAACAAACCATTTCAATCATCCAAATTTCCTGTTTAGGGAATACAAAGAACTGAATGTCTAAGGTGTCTCTATAATAAACATACTGTCATTAATAAGACCTACTTACCAGTGTGGTAAAATGTCATTAACACTGATTGCTGAGCTGTTGTATTTTAGTATTTTGGTAATGGCTGAGATAGCATTCTCAGTTGGATTGATTTTCTCAGGAGAACGAGACTCTGGATCAGTTATTATCTCCACCAGGTATGGCATGGCCTCTCCACATGCACCTTGCAGACAAAAATATAAGGAGAGTTCACAAAATCAAAAACACAGGCATGTTATTTTGCAAGCTTGTAAAACCCAAATAAAACATAAACTAAACATGCTAAAAGATTCAGTATTTTAATTTTTATTCTGCTTTATCTCATATGTGTGTGTGTCATTTCAGAAATTTTGTGTATGATTTTACTGCAATAACAAAATTCAAGATAACAGCACTACTAACATTCCTCCTGAATGTTTACACATATGTCCTCTTCTCAATGTAATCACCAGCACTGTCCACACAGTTTCAAAACCTATGTGGTAAACGATCAGTTGCAGCTCTGTATTCATCCGTGCTCAATGTAAAAAGGCAGTGTTGATACCATCTTCTGATTCAAATGTTTTCCTTGAAGATGTTTTTTTTCACACATGCAAACATCCAGTAATCACATGGGGTGAGATCTGGAAAGTAGGGTATGCCAGCACCTCCTAGCCCCAACGCCGCACCAGATATTGCACATCACGATAGCACTGAGGTGTTGCACTGTCATGGAGCAAAATGACACCATGCACATACAGTTCTAGTTGTTTATGGCGAACAGCCGGCCTTGCCTTAACTGCACTGTGCAATTTTCTTCCTCCATGACATTTGGGTATGCCATTCAGCATTCTGTCATTTCAACTGAGAGTCAAATGAATGCATCTATGAATAGTTAACTGTTCAAATGTGATCGAGGAATGCACTGCCTTCATTTCTCTAATGCTGCAGTTGGGTGGAGGCAAGAAGAACAAATGTGGCTCTTTGGTCATTGCTAAGCACATGTGGAATTCACTTTGCATAAAGTCATTTCCCCAAGCTGTTGGTGACAATAAACACTTGCTGGAGAGACTCCAACTTCTGTAGCAACTGCCGTACATGAAATACTGTGTGTATGTTCAAGGACAGATTCCACTTATTCCATGTGGCATTCATCTGTCACCGATGTTGGGACTCCACTGCAATGGGCATCATCTGTCTTTTCCCAGCCATTCTTAATGGAATTCACCCATAGGTGAACAGTTTCATATGAAGGAGCATGTTCCCTAAACCTTCCTTCAGTGACTTGTAACACTCTAGAGCACCTTTACCGAACAAACATGTTGGGTAAAGGCGTTTATTAATGTACTCATGTCTGCCCACAAGAAACTTACCCAATCCAAAGATAACAGCAACTATATCACAAAGATAGTGCACCTTTGAGACAGAAACAATACTGCCACTAGTGCCCCACACGTTTTGAGTTCAGTCGTATGAAGCATTGCATGGTGCGGCCACCGTACACGAAACTTCTGAACTGACATGCGTATAAATGTCAAACTCTCACATTTTTTTAAAATGGAAATTTGATTTAATAATTATTTCATCTGTAGTAATAAATATGGAGTTCCTTTCATAAACATCCATAATCAAAGGAGCAAAATAAAGATTTTAAGTATATCCAGGATAGCACAGCACTTGAGCATAACAAATGTCCCAAAAGTATGCAGTAAATCTCAAAATCAATAAAAGTTATGTACATATATTAAATAACTGTTTACTGCAAGAAACTTTGGTCCATGGTGTTATGCAGGGTCCACGTGATAGCATATTTCCTACGTAGCCCTGCAGTCTGTTAAATGTGTTGTAAATGTTTGTGTTCATCTAATGTTCACTGTATTCTTTTTCCCAGGACTTGACTAATGTAGTGCTAATAATTTATATTCAAAGCTTTCTCTCTGTAAATCTGCATATGACAAATTATTCTCCTGGCACCTGTGCAGTTCATATGCAAAAATGATTTAACAAACAACATTAGACAAAGCATACTACCAACCTGCAAACGCTTCACCACCAAACTGTCCCAGGACACCCCAACCATACACAGCTGCCTGCCTCACTTCTGCTGATTTGTCAGTCACATAGTTTAACATGGGCTGAAGAAAATACTCTTGGTACTTGGCACAGGCTGGCCCACCGTATTCTATTGCATCATCAAAGATGCAAAGAGCCCACTGGTGGTCTGGCCATGGCATTTCGGGTGCCTGAAATTTTATTCAGTGTTTTCAAATGATGCCAACAAAAATTAAATCTATTTTATAATAATCACCTACAATAAAACATCAGTGGAAGTGCATTAGGAGTATTAATATTAAACTTGTCTTCCCAAGCACTGGCCATATCAGTTGCTACACAATGGCCTCTTAAAACTCAGAAACAGAAAACTACCTGCAATACTCAGCTGTAAGTTCAATGGCTACAAGGAGAGTATGCAACCTCATTCCACAATAAGCTTCTGCCGTCTTAAGATAATCACTGTACTAAATTATTGGTATCTTAACTCACAAGCAATGTATTACTTTTACTGAAGTTTATGCTACCATCAATGAAGACACAAAACACTGACTTTTAGCTAATTAAAGGACCACCATAAACTCATAGTTTGATGAAGTTCTTAGTGCAGAGCATGATGGACATCCAACATGGATGGAACAATACCATATAAATATTTGGTTTCAGGAATAAATCAAAACTTTCCCCACAATGAATTGGGAGCAAGCATGTACGCATGTACACCAATATTCACTGTATTCTTGTGACAGTGAACTGAACAAAATAGTTTGAAGTAAAACCAATATGCACACCACACAACTAATTACAAAGCAGCAACATTCTTTTTGTACTTAATTTAAAAAACACAATGGGATGTCCTCTGCTAAGATTGTAGGTCAGTAATATACATCATGTTAATTTTTATTTTCTTATAAATCATGCTTTTGGGCTGGGTTTGTCATATATTTTAATGATATTATTTTCACTCCTCCACCCCCCTCTCGGTCTACATTTTAGGCCTTCTTCGGTACTTCCATGATTTTTTTCTACATTTTCCTGCTATCTACCAGTGATAAACGTGATCCTACTAATTTTTTTTCTTTAACCAACTTACCAAGCATTTCACAAAATGGCCAACTATTTGGTCAAAATATGGATAAAAGTTCAGTCTATATGCCAAGAAAAGTGAATGAATAATGTCTGCAACTTTGCTGAAGATATAAACATCTTCACTGTCTTCATCCTCAAGCTGCTCCTCAACAGTCTGTGAACAAAAAATAGCAAGTCATTTTAAATGTGTGGTCAGCAGCAAGATTTTCAACATTCCACACCTGGCAGACTGGCTACCATAACAAACTACACTCACCATGTTCCACCTATAACAAGGCTACCTTGAAATCATCAAGACTGGGAACAATGGAAGCACACACATCTGTGCATTATCATGCATCATAATAAATGGATGCATGCAAAAACTGTTACAGCACTGGACAGATGATTATCCAGAACTTGTGGTAATACCATGCATTCTCAATTTAGTTCTGTGGAACATCATAGCAATACGGACAGTCCTCAACTAACGCAACACCAACGTTCTAGAACATCTAGCATCAGTTGAATTTTGCACCAGTCAAAATTGGGCATACATGTGGTCAAATATAATATAATGGATTTCAACTGATTAATACAAGGGAGCCCAGTTGAAATCCCAACTCCAACACAATGGAACCTGATCACGAGGAACGGTAACCACCCTGCCACCCGAGTTTTTGCCCAGCATTGTTCTTCTGCCACCTCTATCTTATTGCACTTTCATTTCAACATGGAAAAATTTGGTGCACATCTAAAGTATGTTATTATTTTAGGTTTGTTGTACCTTCTCTAATATTCCGCAAGCCTGAAATTGTGTAACCTGAAACTGATCAAGTCAGGGAGTATCTATATATGACACAATAAGCACTATATATCCCAAACATAACCTTCATGTAACTTATATTTTAGTGGAATTTCTTTGGGTAAGGAGATTCTAGGAATCCATTTAACCACGTTTCCTGGCACAGTCACAAGTCCTGCTTCAGTTTCATACATAAAATTTCCGAAAGCAAGGTTCAGAAAGCATAACATCACTGGCTTGCAGACACCCAGTACACAGGCGTGCAGGAGCTGCATTCATCAGCAGTGCTGCTACTAGCAAAGTAGGCAATTAACCACTCCTGGACAATTATGCCATGTGGCAGTGTCATAACTGTCTTCTTCCCAGCCCTGGAACATACCTCTACCCCTCTGTTTAACCCTTTAAGCCCCGAATTAAATCCCATCTGCTATTTGCTGGCATTATTAGTTGCTCACCATTTTCTCCACGTTAGCAGGATAAGGGTTAAATTATTAACCTTTAGGTGACTAATGTCATATATATATGGAGCACCCATTCTTGATGTTTCTAGATCATGCACGACGACGCAGCACAGTCGGTAGGACTCCTCTGGACGAGTGATCAGCTCGTCGCAGAGACCTCTACCTGACAACACACGACACTCACAACAGACAAATATCCATGCCCCCGGTGGGATTCGAA
>Ga0268261_10003494_pt1 | contig 11564 bp, 6 predicted proteins | sample TergutNc150P1_FD_190353 | JGI IMG/M metagenome (GOLD analysis project Ga0268261, IMG submission 190353) | Nasutitermes corniger P1 segment gut microbial community from laboratory colony in Florida, USA - Nc150 P1 (SPAdes) (version 2) | ecosystem: Host-associated > Arthropoda: Insects > Digestive... | reverse complement strand
TTCAGTTACTGAAATTTGTTGGTTAAAATATAGAATTAACCCTTTAAACGCTGAAATAAATCCCATCTGCTATTTGCTGGCATTATTAGCTCACCATTTTATCCACGTTAGCAGGATAAGGGTTAATAAGCAGGTGAATCAGAGAATATAATCAGTGCACAGAATTACCTCAAATGTTAGGCTTCAGTCATATAACTCTCCCTCTGGATATTCATACATGTAGAGCGCTGCCTTTTGCAATTTCAGTTTGTACAGAACTTTTCAAGACACTAAATGCGTAGACATGTAACAGCCTTGCCACGACAGAGCATAAATTATCACTGTACATGTCCAACATACGTCTGTTAAGCAGTAAGTGCACTTAAAATACACCAATTTTGTAACAGGGTGACCACAATTACATGACACTAATTTTATGTTTATTTAATGTCACTCATCCACACACAGCTTTATAATCAAAGCCCAGTACAGTTGCAAACAATATAGCTATTAATTTCTGCACACCTTGTGGCTGAATCCTCCAGACACCTTCATTTCCAACATCCAAACCACCACATACAAGTCACCATGAAAGTTGGAACTCAGGCTGTTTAACATTGTAATTACTATACACATGGCTGCTATGCATTATGGCACCCCCAGAATTACATTATCATGTTCGGTGATAAATTATGTTTCAACCTAACAGTTAAAAGTCTAGTTCATGCAGTCCCAATTCTAAGGACTTATGTTACTAAGGGAAGCAGGTGTGTCCAATAGGCACTGCCAGATCAATAAGGCTACATCTGAAGCCTACAAACGGTCACTACACTTAGCCCTCAAAGCACCTATTACTATATCACACAGGAGTCTCAATGCATAACATCAGTAAAATGTATCATCCCAAAAATGAACACATAAATACCAATGTCAAAACTTTTCAATACACATCTCCAAAACTTATTTTTCTCTATAGAAGTATGGCTAATGAGGGTTCACAAAATATTCAAACAATAAAATGAATGCTCCAACCTATGCCACTACACGGCTATGAATGGTGGAAATAATTTTCTTAAAAAAAAGAGAGACAGAGAATTTGTAAAGTTCGTATGCCCAATGAAACATCCATACACTACCAATAAAACAGAGATGAAAGCCTAATGTCAATCACATTAAATACTACCACCACACCCACCAAATAAAGCTGGGAGGAGTGAGGTGAGGTCCTTGTCAGTGTCAAGAAGGCATATAGAGGAATGAAAGGTAAAGCTCCACTCACTCTTAACCAAGACCCTAAATGGAGGCTAGTGATTAACATCATGTCCCATCTATTTCACACGCGAAGGAGCCCCACTACCCATTAAAAAGGGGGCTGGATGAGCCCCAGACCTGGTCTGGATATCTTGGAGAAGCGAAATATCTCTTCTCCCTTTCTCGATTTACACTCAGGATTATCTACCTCATAACGTAGTCGCTACACCAACCAGTCTGAAAGATACGTACCTAAATTCGGAACGAAAATTCATCCCCTCTCTACTGTTACTAACTTCCAGTATCATGGAACCTCACAATTTAGCCTTGGTGTTTAAACGTGGCTTCGGAAATTCATTTCCTTCAATTCAATACACGGGATGGCCTAATGTACTTCATAAAGTTTCACCATCTTGAATCTTCCAGTCAGCTAGTCCATAAAGAATAAACAGTTGGGGTGTAAAAAGCGTTGAAAGAATATAAAAACAGTTATCTTTAATGCAACATGCTGGTACCTACAGTAAATTACTTCACATAGTAACCACGTAAATTAAGAAGTTGAAATAAAGTAGCGCTCAGTATTACGCGAGAACACACACGGATATTCCAACCTGAAACCACACAATACAAACACGTAGAAGCCGGCCACAAGGCACCACAGCGCACTTACATTCCTCACGTCAGAAGGGCGGCCGTTTTATCCCAAGCCACACCAAAGTTGCTGCTACAAATTCCAACGTCCGATAACTCCTTAATACACAAAACTCAGGGAAAACAAGTACAAATAACCACAACGCCAAATCGCTTCATCTGCCATTAGCAATCACTCCACTAGTTCGTCCCACTTCGCCAGGGGCACAGATCATATTTGCCAGGGGCGATACCACGATAGTCGGTTGTCGATGTGCACGAACATAACGGGATAACAAGGAAAGGTTGAGCGAGAAGCGGAAGCAAAGAGTAGGACAGTGTACGGGGATGACATCCACCTGCCATGGGCGCGGTCGTTACAAAAGTTCAAATGCAGAAATGGGTAGCACTTAACACATGACGAACCGGTAGAAATTGTTTGCAGAATAATGACGTCGTCAATGAGGTAGTTAACAACGGTCAAACCCAACACACACTTTGGTTACTATCTCCCGGACAGTGGCGATGGGCAGTTGTTATTTTTATTCAGTAATCTCGCCACTCTCTTCCCAGTACACTCTTTTCTGTTGTTTATGATAGAAAATAGGAATAAACCTATGATCAATTCTGACACTGGGGACACTGCTCATTTTCACCAACATTCCGTGAATTTGACTAAATACCAGAAGTAAATGTACTATAGAGGTGCTTTCTTTTAATATTAACCCTTTAAACGCCGAGTTAAATCCCATCTGCCATTTTGTGGCATTATTAGGAGCTCACCCTATACTCCACGTAAGCGGGGTAAGGGTTAAAACAGAGTCTGATAAACCTAAGAAATTTAAATTGGTTTTACATTTTATTAATTCATTTAACCCTTATCCTGCTAATGTGGAGAATATGGTGAACTCCTAATAATGCTAGCAAACGGCAGATGGGATTTAACTCAGCATTTAAAGGGTTAATTCTCTAGATTAATATTTTGATCTTCAAAAAATATTATATATGATCTGGAGTATTTGAAAATTTGGCACATGATATAGATAGACATTTATGTTTTTAAACTATATAATTTTTTTTTTTTTTTTTTTTTTTAGATTTTGTCTGTATATAATGTAACTGCATGAATGTACCAATCTTTATGGTATGCAGTGGTTTAGTAAATTATTGTCTGTCCAGTACTATATCCTTTAATTGGTGTTTTTATTTTATTATTTGTTATGTTAAAATAATTCATATTATGTTAAATCCTCAAACATCATCCTAGGCCTAGTAACTAATACTGTTTTACACTTTACACTGACTTCAAGAATTCTTGACTGCTCACGCAAATATTTTTGTTTTATATAGAGTATTGAGTATTTCCATATCCATATGGATTTTGTAATCCTGTGAGGATCCACAGAATGAGCATGAATGATACTATATACTTGTGCACCAAATTCAACACTTAATACACAAAATTATAATCATATAAAGAGTGAAGTTACACGAATGTAAAAGCAGTTTTACTCTATGGCTGCGAGACCTGGAAAAACTCGAAATATATGACAACTAAACTGCAAGTCTTCATCAACAAAAGTTTGAGGAAAATCTTAAGAATCTTCTGGCCGGACCAGATAACAAATAATGAGCTGTGGAAGCGCACAAAACAACCAAAAATAGACTTGCAAATTAGGAAACGCAAGTGGGGATGGCTGGGACATACACTGCGGAAACCGATGCAAGATATAACCAGACAAGCCCTACAGTGGAACCCCCAAGGTAAACAGGGTAGAGGAAGACCGAAGAACACATGGCGAAGAACGGTGCTAGAAGAGGCCAAAGGAATGAAGAAGACTTGGGCAGAGATTAAGTGCGACGCGAAGAATAGAGTGCGATGGAGGATTCTTGTGGATGCCCTGTGTTCCGCAGCGGAATGATGGGACTATTGATTGAAAGAGTGAAATTAAGAATTTGGCAATGAATCTGCCTACTTCAAATGTATAATAAATGACCAGCCTGTTCAGAATTGTAGGACAACCATTTCTCTTCCATGGCACAACAGGATCTAGGGGGGCCAGAGCCTGCTCATTATCAAAGCTCCATGATCATGCTCGAACACGCCACACTCGTTACAGCTCCACTGCACACATCATCAGCCAATTACTGCAATCTCTACCTGACAACACACTACACTAACAGGTGACATCCATGCCCTCCACAGCATTCAAAAGCTCAATCCCAGCAAACAACAGGCCACAGACCCACGCCTCAGACCACATACCTACCGGAGGGCTACCACATGGCCTCTTTTCCATGGATATGTCCTCTGTTTGAAACAGAAATATGTGGTTGTCCCCAGTGCAGTATACTGTAACTTGGATCACTTTACCTTCTACCATTTAAGTGAAATTTACGAGATAAATGTGCAACAATACACAGCACTACATGGGAATTAGTAGGGAAAGACTACTGCTTTGAATGTAATGTGTGAAATGGAGAAAACAATCCTTATTTCTAACTGTGACACTGACACATAGTTTTACCAGTTTTAATGTGTACGGTGCAGACTGCATTTGTATTGTTCAGTAATTGCATACTATGCTCTTCTTCCCAAAATGAGGGCTTCACTGTTACAGCCAAGATATTTTGAAATGAATCTAACAGGTGTATTTGTTAACCTTTTAAAGACGAAGCGCAGACTGCTATTTTTAAAGACCCAGTCCATACTGCGCAGTAAACACTTTTCATCTCGGTTATAAAATCCAATCATTTTATGGTGTAAGTGGCACAAGTCGCTGTTTATTCTCAGATAAATACAAAACACACAAATACAGTGCGGGCAGAGCGTACAGTTGTTGAATGTTAAACCTGGTGGTGCATCACGTAACCAGTAGGCTTTAAAAGGTTAAGGTTTCTGATTAAGAATTAAGGAAACTGTGCTGATTTACTCATGAAATAGTAAAGTGGTGCATATTTATGCTGGCATTATTATAGTGCAGTGACTGTCACCATTGATTCTTATTACGTTCACAACAAAATCTGACTCAAAAACTGAGAATCCTGACCACGTATTTCTTCCACTATATTCAATCGTTTCTTCCTAGACCACAAACCTGTTCGTCTCTGCAGTTACGTGTATGAGCGAAAGGAACACACAACATTCCCTATCATACTGAGCTCTATCTCACATAAACAATCTTAACAATGAAATCTGACTACTTACTGCCTGGTTCATAGCAGAACCTCACTGGTAGGGGAAGAGATACCAAAAGATACGCTACCAACAATGCAGCTCCCAGCTTCATCAGAAAATACAACACTTTCCCTCTCCGCACTACAAAATTCAGTGTAAAATATCTTGTTATTGTGTAAATGTAAAGTTTTCGTTCTTTACAAAATCAAAAAGTACAGAGAGTGGAGGCAAGGATCCACTCATGCCTAACATAACCGGATGGGGGCGAGTAGATAGTTCCACACCCTGACTGCTTTCGCCCACAGAACGGAGATTTCTAATACAGGTGCAAAACAATGACAGGTCACATGTTCTACCATAAAAATTTGTTACAGCTTCACTCTATGGAAAATGAACAAGATAGTTCATTTGTTTCCCAGTACTATATCATGGCACTACTACACCGGAGAACGAAGCTGACTACAGCATTTGAGATATGTGATGTGATTATTCAGAACGATTTCGGGCTCCAAATTTTGAGAAGCGATGGAAAGTGTTTTGATGGTACAGTGAGCTAGGGTAGTCCAATCTGCCCTCTTAGTCTTCAGATGTTCTGGATGCACTACATAAGCCAGTTCTTTGGTGTTTCACACCAGTTTTATTGGTGTGACAGCAGTTATACAATAGATGAGGACCAGGGTGCATTTGAATCATTGGTACCTGTCTTCTCAAACCTCACTGCAACACACCCCTAATGAATGCAATGTCAAACATTGTAATTACTTTATTCAAAAATTGTTGTGCGTCGCCATGTGTACTAATTAAATCTCTTGTTTCGAACTCAAAGTGATGATTACAGTATGAAACATTTCTGTGATATTACAATTATTAGATATCTAAAGTAATTTATTTTTAAGGAACATTCTGATTTCTAAAATAATGTTAATGTGTATTTTTAATTGCTTAGCACATTAAATAAACATTCCCATGGTTTATGTTTGTGATTAATGGATAATGCTATTATTTTAATTAAAATTATATAATGGACACGTCAGTGTGTTTTAAGGGGCAGATTTTTTTCCCAACATGAAAGGGGGCTGTCAGCATTACAGTGTGGCTTTCTGACAGCATTATCCTATATGAGACATGTGCAAATCAATTTTCAGTTTTCCAAGAAATAATGCAATTCATACCAAAAGCATGTTAAAGAAAAAATGCAGAATTAACACTTCCTAACCTGTAATATTAAATATTTTAAACTGGTCGCTAAATTAGTCCTTCCTACACCAACATTCACTGCTGAGTTCTGTACAATGTGGAAACGTTATAAATTATTTGTTATTTACCAGCTGCCATACTGCTTCTTATGTCCATCAGCCTTCAATGTTCAAATTACTTTTTCCCTATGTAGACATACTTGTAGTGTACCACTTACTCTTACTAATACAGTGAAATGCCACATCAGTTTCCTCTTGCAATCAACAGACCTGAATACTGAGACTTACTTGTGACCTCATAACCTAACAGACCTGAATAATGAGACTTACTTGTGACCTCATAACCTAACTTTTAATAATGATGAACTTAAGGGGGCAAAAAATTTGAGGTTCTACTCCATGGGATAGTGGATCATATAAACCTATTTATCATGCCTGATCTCACTAATGTTTCTTAATAACTGCTTAAAACAAAATGCATCTTATTAATGAAATCAAAAATTGAAGTACCTTTGGGCACATAATCTGCCCCACACTGTGATTTCTAATACCTGATCACTCCCATGGAGCAAATGTACTTCTTGACACCAGTGCTTGTTGAGGTAGTCAAGATACAGCTGATTTCTTATGAAACCTGATATTTATTTACCATTATTGATATTATGCTATTATCACCACTTGATCTTACGTTCACAGCAAACAATAAACACTGCTGTATGGCTGTTGGGAAGTAGCACAATAAAACAGACAATAAGGTTTAGATATGACATGTCCCAGAAAATGTCAACATTACACATGAGAACCAAAGCTAGAGCAATTCACATGATAAACTGATTCATCCCCTCTTATGTTCATGAACATACCACATACAAGACCATATAACAATTTTAGGTGCCTGTCACATGACAGATTGCCATTACATTCCGGCACTATTTCACTCTGGTTGTGCTCTATTTAGTAGTGCTAATCTATTACTGATGTTTCAGTACATCCTATCAGTCCCATCTTTAGGAGTCAAGAATCCAAAGGCATAATGAGACCAATCCGTTGTCCAAAAACGTTGGTAAGAAATTACCAGTGCATGCTGCGTAGTGACACAGAACAGCAGTTCTCAACTGCTTCTCAAGTCTCTGCTCGAAACTCACGAAGAACACACACTGTCCGGATCTTAAAAACAGTTTAAGCAACCTCAGTTCATGACTCACAGAAAAGACACTCTCTTGCAAGTCTATCGTAACCACAGCAATCCTGACATGACATTCCCAGTTACCATGGCAACCTGTCTCATTTCATCTTATCTCACATATGTCCCATCTTTAACCCTAATATCATGTCCTTAGCAGTTCACATTCACACAAAAATAAAAACACAAAGAACACAAAAATGATATTCTACATAAGGTGTGCAAACTTCAGGATGTCATCATTAGAGTCAGTTTGACTATAAATGCTGTATCAACATGCGCCAGATTATCAAACATTACTATGCATGCATCGATGCCTTACAAGACTGCTCTGATACTTGAATGCCTTATTACATACTGCACAGCTGTAAGGACATTCACCAGTATGTATGCGCCGATGTGTATTCAGATTGCTCTTATGACTGAATTCCTTATTACACACATCACAGCTATAAGGGTGATCACCACTGTGTATGCGTCGATGTATTATCAAAGTGTTCTTTGTACTGAATGCCTTATTGCACAAAGAACAGCTATAAGGTTGATCACCACTATGTACGAGTTGATGTGTTATAAGATGGCCTTTTTGACTGAATGCCTTATGACATACTGCACAGTTATAAGGGCGATCACCACTATGTATGCGTTGATGTGTTATCAGATGGCCATTTTGACTAAATGCCTTATTACATACTGCACAGCTATAAGGGTGATCACCACTATGTATGCGTGAATGTGTTATCAGAGTGCTCTTTCGACTGAATGACTTATTACAAATCTCACATCTATAAGGGTGATCACCACTATGTATGCGTTGATGTGTTATCAGAGTGCTCTTTTGACTGAATGCTTTATTACACACCTCACAGCTATAAGGGCGATCACCACTATGTAAGCGCTGATGTTTTATCAGATTGCTCTTTGTACTGAATGCCTTATTACATATTTCACAAATATAAGGGTGTCCAAAACTATGCATATCACAGGAAGATGTGCATTCTGCACTGTGCACATGAAAATCTTCATTCAGAGTACTCTCCTAAAAACACAAAAATTTAACATAAGGATACATTGTGATAGAAAAACAATTTTTAGAGCAATGTATACATCAAACAAGTGTGTCAAAATCTGTTGCATGATATCAAAATTATGTGCATAATCAAGTTTCCCTAGCAAGGAGATATAAACAGAGCCTGGAGGAAGATGGAGATGTATCTATCTGCACCTATACTAAGTTAAGGCATGTTGTCCTATTAGTGTAACGCAGAAAATTATACAAAAATTGGTGATCAGGTATATCAAGCATGAAACACTGGGTAATGTTACCTACGTCTGTAACAACCTGTCTTCAAACCAGGGAAGTGCACAGAAACCACAGTGCACAATGTGATACACATATACAAGTAGCAGAAAACAGAGAAGTTTCACTTAAGCTTTCCTCGATACTAAGGGAGCTTCTGATAGCACTTCACATGACATAACAATGAGTGCTACATGGTGTGGCTTGGAGACACTCCCTAGCAATGTATTGCCTCCATGCTGGGTGGTAGAAAAATTATAGCCACGCTCTGAAGAAACACTCTGGAGTGCTCTGTTGCCAAGGTCTGTCCACAGAAGGGCATTTTATTACCCCACAGCTGTGAAGCCTGGTTGTAGGCAAAGGTGGACTCAGGAATCACAGTTATAGAGTGAGGTATGCGCAATCCTCCTCACCAGAAAATTCCCAAAAAATGTCTCACAGCTACTTCATGAGGCTTTGAGTATGGAACAACAATGGTATGCTAATACTCAGATATAATTCTAGCCACAAAAGGTCCAGCACCTCAATATCTTATGAAAACAGGACACTAAGATGATATCTGTTAGCAGGACACTGCACTTTCTTCAAATTGCAGGGTGCAAAATGCATGAACATAAGGGCTGCAAAACAAAATTCAGCATGTTCAAAGTGCATGGGTGACTACTGTGCCTGATCTTCTTGTATTCTATTCTATTCTGTTCTACTCTATGAGCATATTAATGTCACTAACACATTAATGACAGTAACAAAGACTTCATAACCAAAACAGTTTTGCTGACATCTTGTAAACAATGGCAGAAATTCCAATTAAATTGTGCTTTATCATGACTTTCAGATATAAAACGAACAGCTGGCTGGAAGTTACCCACACTTATATAAAATACTATGCTTAATCAGTGTGTTTAGAACAGTCCATCACTGGTCCCCATTCACAGCCAAAGAAATGCACAACACATATTCCAAAACTACCTCTTCAAAATACATTTCAATATTATCCTTCCATTAATGGCTATGACTTCCAAAGAGTCTTTTCTCTTCACAACTGCAATCCAAATTTCAAAAGGTATATGGCACCCACAATATTACACAAAGAAGGAAATAGTTAAGTGTAATTTCACAACTTCCTTGTTGGGGCCATAAATGGCCTAAAAGCATGAGCTGCCACCACTTCACACACACCCCCCCGAAGCCTTACCTCATGTTCAGTCTTGATTGGTGGAAATGATGTAGCTTCTGGAATTTCATCCTTTATATCTATGGCCTCTTCAACTTTAATACTGACTTCTACAGCTCCATCAACATCAAACGTTTCACTGCAGGAATCAGTTTCACCTTTCACAAAACCCATGCAGTTCTGTAACAAAACCACACGCATCAAGATTGCGGTCTCTCATCACATGAAACAGGTCACATCTATTATAAGCATTTCACACTGCATAAAACTGATAATAGTACCTTGTTTGGGTTTTCTATATAAACAATTTAAAAACATGTATAACTGACAACCTCCATGGAGAACTCTTCTTCCTCACACAACTATGGCTGCTCCATAGTCAAGAAATTCCTCACCTTTAGAAAACCTAAAGTATGATAACAATTATAAAACACTGCATATAAAAATGTGAACACAATATTCACTAAATCAGTAAACCAACAAAGTTGTCTGTGCACTTTGTTGTAGATTATGATGTACAGAAGAACCTTCCACTCACTCTTAACACAAACAATCCAATCCTCCCATCCAATTTATTTCAAACACTGACTTTTACAACATCCTCCCAAGTGGTTCTTCCTGTTTAGGTTTTCTAAGCAGACTTTGTACACCTTCTTCTCAACTATATGCATGCCACATATATATTATCTTCCTTGCTACAATTATGTTAATAATATCTGCTGATGACTAACACACATGAAGCTCACTACAGATTCTTCTGCTTCCCTCTACTCCTAACTCACTCTCACATCAAACATTCTCCTCACACCCTGCCCTCAAAAACCATCAATCTGTGTGCTTCTCTTGACGTAAGACACCAAATTTCACACCCACACAATACGACAGGAACAATTTCAGTTTTATGGATGAGTACGTGCAACATTCTGAACTGAATGGTAGCAAGTATTTCCTGAACCTACTCTGCTCTTTTTTCCAAGATCATGGTCCTTCTCAAATTCTGTCAGTATTTAACATATCTCAAACCAGACTTACAACAAACTGACACCTATAATGCACAAGCAATATGACATTAAATACAGACTGCTCAACACTTCACCATAAGGACCGCTCAAAATCCATTCTCCACAGTCCAACTGTTTCATTAATACAGATTACCAAAGAAGACAGAAATAATGAATATTTGTTAAAAGTGAACACTCAACAAAAAGACTAACTTAACTCGGGTACCGAAGTTGTGGCTTGATATGCCATTGGCTCTTGATTCTCTTTCTCTCCTACATCAGTGACCTGTGACATCATAAGCTTTAAAACCAATCACCTCGTTTGCACCATGAAGAGATGTTAGACATAATTCATTACAAGAAATTCCCTTTTAAAGAACTTCAATTGAAATTACCATGTTCACGGAAGCCTTCCAGGAATTCCAAAGCAAACCACCCATCTTATTTTATTAACCCTTACGCTACTAATGTCATTTATATATGGAGCGTCTATTCTTGATGTTTCTAGATCACACACAACGACGCAGCACAGTCGGTAGGACTCCTCTGGACGAGTGATCAGCTCATCGCAGAGACCTCTACCTGACAACACACGACACGCACAACAGACAAATATCCATGCCCCCGGTGGGATTCGAACCCATGATCTCAGCAGGCGAGCGGCCACAGGCC
>Ga0268261_10003493_pt1 | contig 11565 bp, 9 predicted proteins | sample TergutNc150P1_FD_190353 | JGI IMG/M metagenome (GOLD analysis project Ga0268261, IMG submission 190353) | Nasutitermes corniger P1 segment gut microbial community from laboratory colony in Florida, USA - Nc150 P1 (SPAdes) (version 2) | ecosystem: Host-associated > Arthropoda: Insects > Digestive... | reverse complement strand
ACGCACCACAGTCGGTAGGACTCCTCTGGACGAGTGACTGTGCTGCGTCATTGTGTGTGATCTAGAAACATCAAGAATATGCGCTCCATATATATATATATATATGACATTAGTAGCCTTAGGGTTAATTATTTAACCATTATCCTGATAACGTGGAGAAAATGGTGAGCTAATAATGCCAGCAAATAGCAGATGGGATTTAATTCAGGGTTTAAAGGGTTAAGTGATGTTTCACAGGGAATTTTTGCCTCTTTCTGCAAAGTAGAGGTCAGCTAGGTTGCAAAATGGGTAGGTTACACATGAAGCTTGTGGGCACGAGCAACAGGGCACAATATAATTAGCAATTGGCTCTCAGTTACCTTGTTCTTCACTTTTCCGACACAACCTACACATCTCTCTACTGGACTCACTTCTATCCCAGAGTGGAGACAGCAAGTTCCTACCAGACTACATGGCACCAAAACTCAGAAACCATAATCCAAATATATCAGGGATTTGTGAAAAGAAATAAAAAAATTAAGAACGGATACTAGCCTATGGAACATTTTATAAAGAACAAGAATAGTAATGTGCTTGCAGATTGTAAGAGTAATGCAGACAGGCGGAAAAATACTTCAGTCAGCTACTGAACATACATGCAGCTGCAGAATTTAGAGGAACTCACACTCCACAACCTGGAATAAAAAGCGGCTATCTCTTGAATTTTGCTGTCATGACATTTAATCTCCCTACAGATCACGTCACATACAATTCCAATCCTGACCTAATTTGTCAGCACCCAATGGAAGGTCATGTGCCACAATAATCAAATTCACTGTATCCTGATGCTGTCAACATCATCATCATCATCATCTGTCATGAGTTAGGCCATAATAGACCTGTCTCAGTGTCGAACACTCTCTTCAAAGGTCTTCCTAGTTGTATTTGTCCAATTGGTCTATAATTCAGCATTACTTTTGGCATCTTGTTGCTGTTGCATTTTCCATCTTCACTAAACCATTTTCTTGCCATAGTTCATTGTCAAGTTTTCCATCCTGTTGTCTTTGTGTTGAGGACCACAGTAATGTTTAATTCCCTAGGGGGAGTTACTAGGCTACCAAAAGGCAGTTCAGCAGTGGGGCTGCCACCTTTTAGCCTCTGGACAAGCATTTGCAGCATATCCTCTGCACATAATGGAACACATACCGCTGTGACTTGGCCCCACAAGCCTCATAAGTTAGGGCATCCAAGGGCAGGTGAGGATGGGGTTTGGGTAGGAGAGGTTACTGAATGCACTTCACTACCCCTTGCTGCCAAACAACTTAATTTACATTATGTTTGACAGAGGCATTATCTTATCTGGTAACCACTGTAGTCATTTCCATGGGCTCACTTATCATATAAAGCCCAGCTTCCTCACTGCATTGTTTCTACACTGCATATCAAAGAGGTTGTCAGTTCTCTGCATCACCTGCAGTCACTACACAAATTCCATTCGGGCAATGCATGCCTATTACTGTAGGATACACGAGTTAAATACCGTTCCTGTAAAAAGTGCCACTGGAAATACAGACAAAATTTTCCTGATGTGCCTGTTTCAAACTTAACACACAGTTCCTAATATGTGAAAATATTTGAGCAGCAATTTCCATGCTAGACAGTATGAGACAATACAGAAGACACAAACCAAATGAGAAAAATTATACGAAAGTGGTGCTAGAATGGAAACATCTCCAAGAAAAACAGTGACCCAACTTGTGCAGCAATTGGGCATATCTACAATATGGCATGAAATCTAACAAAAATGCTGCATATGCATCCATATAAGAAAACTGTGGTTCACAAACTGTACAACACAAATCATGGACCAAGACTGAATCTTGTGAACTGATGCTTTCATGGGGTGTCTGCTGGAAAAACAGCCCTCACATTCTTTCTGTTTCACAGTAAAGCTTGGTTTCATCTCAGAGGATACACGAACTACCAGAATCATGTGTATCAGTTTGCAGAATTTACACTATTCCACAAAGTGCTATCATATGATGTTAAAACCCATGTGTCGTGTGCCCTGATGAAACTACAATTATGGGACCCTTTTCTTTTCAGAGACCGTAAATCCACACCAACATTTACACACATTCTGACAAATTTTTTAAAAACATTTCCAATTATGACAGAACTTAAACATTTTTCTTTCAGGATGACAGTGGATATGCTCACTCCCCCAAACAATTTTATACATTATTTAGAGACTGCTGCAGCATCTCCTTCAAATATGGTAACACCCTGACATTAACTGCAGTACAAACATGGACCCTGACTAATAAAAAATTAGAACTGAGGCAAGCACTCCACTGCCTGCTGTCAACATAAAACAGTGACAGTGAACAGTGATGCACGTAAACAAAACAATGCCCCTGAAAGTGAGGTACTACTAATAACACGTAACACACATTGCTCATTTGACAACTAAAAACATAAAAATATGACAAATAAGGAGTAAAGATTCACAAGTCAAAACACAACTAGTATTATGGGTATTTATTTTATTTAAGGTGACAAGGTGACACCATGTTTCGGCCTCTATCACCGGGCCATCATCAGGTCACAAGTAAATAACAGAACTTGAGGAAGCTAGACACTGTAATTCATAAAAATGAGTCTCATAGGCTTAAAATGCAACGAGATCTCATTGTCGTTATTCTATACAATAGTAACTATAACCAGTATAAAATTGTAAAAATGTGAAAATTGCAAACATCATAAATTATCAGTGTTGGGAACAATTATCGTCAGTACAATATTTGCAAATTTTTACATTTTTATAATTTTATACTGGTTATAGATACTACCGTATAGAATAACGATGAGATCTCATCGCATTTTAAGCCTATGAGACTCATTTTTATGAATTACAGTGTCTAGCTGCCTCAAGTTCTATTATTTACTTGTGACCTCATGATGGCCTGGTGATAGAGGCCGAAACATGTTGTCACCTTGTCACCTTAATTAAAATAAATATCCATAATACTAGTTGTGTTTTGACTTGTGAATCTTTACTCGTTATTTGTATACATCGAACACGAGGATGAATCACCTAAAGATAAAAATATGAAATGTCATCACTTCTGTAATCAGCAGTAACTTACCAATATCACCAGGTTCAACCCTGAAACTGAGTCCTGTGCAAATGTGGTCACAGTCTGGCGGAGGTACAAGCCTCCATGTCTTGTGCCCTCTCAACTGTGCCTGCCACATAAGCCGACTAATATAATCAATCTGCAAACACAACATATTTTTTATAAGAGAAATGGTAAATAAAACATGAAATAATGCGTAAAATACATACACAAACCAAAATTGGCAACTTTTCTTTTGCCACAGTAACCCAAGTTTCTATATAGGTTTAAATACATCAAATTAAAACAAATATTACAAGTTTAGAAACACACAGGCATGATTTGCCCATAAAGCATTAACCCCTTCTCTGTTCAAAATAATTTGATCAAATTGGAATGAATCACGTTGTAATCTTCTGTGTTATAACACTGTGCAGTCTTGGAAAGTTCAGTTATCTTCTCTATGGCTCTACAATTTGGGAGAGGACAGACAGTTAAACAAGAGTTCTGGTAAACTGATGAAGTGGCAGCAATATACACGTCACACAGACAAATCTGCTGCATGTCACACGGTAGAATGAATACACTAATGTATTTATTTAGGTGTATACTTACAAATTTATATTTTGTGATTTATTTACTTGACCGGCTTGGTGAAGATTCACTTGAATTTGTGTCTGAAATACACTTTTATTGCAGAAACATGTAACACACTATACTGCACTGCAATCTTCTAAGGCATGTAAGGACAACATACAGCAGGTGTCATAGGCCAAGAGAAACATCAGGTTATAACAAACACAGCACTGCACTGAACCCAAACTTCCCTGGGATATACCAACTATGAACAGAAATTCTGGAAATGTTCTGGTAGCACAACTAAAGCGATGGATAATGCAGCAGCATGAGAATAGGTACAGCTAATTTAAAACATAAATGCAATAACGGATGTTACATTTTTTTTAAAGGAATTTATCATCAATGCTTTAGACCAAATCATTTGTCATAATTGGCCATCTGAGTTCTGGGGGAATGTAAAACCTCCATCACCCAGAAGGAGTAGGCTGTATGATCCTCTGAAACTCTGACAACTATCTTACAGACCACACAGTGTCTTTACCCTAAACTGTAACATGTGATAATGTGCAAAGAAAAAATTGAATAAGTGTCCTTTCTTTCATACATCAGTCTAAGAATTTTACTAACATGCATCACTGCCCCTTGGTGGTACCCAATGAAGATGTAATCCATATGAGCATGTTCTGCATCTTCTGGCAGAAAGTGTGGTATACTGTAATGCTCACGCATTATAGCCAGTATTTCTGGATGACAATTGCTCCTGAAAATAAAACAAATGTACACCATGTATCCATAATTTAGAACATGCTCCTCACAGGTCACAAAATTTGCAATTACAAACACAGCATGCAACTGATAACTGTTATGATCCACAGCACTCTTGCTAACATCAATACTTACCATCCAACATACCACGGCTTTTCACCTTTCTTCAGCAGAACTCTTGATTCTGGCATAGAAAACACATCTTCCAGTGACTTGAACTCCGTTTTAAATGTTAAAATTTGACACTCTTCTTCAATACTTTCATAAGCTCCTTCAACAGTCTCATACATTTCCTTTAAAAAATGATATGTAAATGTTTGCATTGCTGGCCAATGTAATGCTGCACCCTTCACTAACATCGGTCGTGAGGAATATGCATAATTTCTAAATTCATCCCGAGTAATGTTTTCAAACGTCAGAACACTTCTGACATCCTTACACATACTGCAGTCGGTTTCTGGTCTTGTTGCTTCCCATATAAAGTAATTGTTCGGTAGCAAGCATCGAGTACCGAGAGTGCTCCTGATTACAGAATCAAATACTATTTTCAGTAAAATACTGCCTAAAACAGCGCCAAGTGTGACTGCCACAATCAAACCTGCATGTTGTGCATGTTTTTGTGAACCTTGAACCGTACACACTGTCTTCTTGCGACTGAAACATATTTCTTTTAACTCTTCTATACTGACACCAAAGTTCAGTAAATCCTTATTTAAAATGACGAATTTTTCATACAATATTTGTATGTTCTTCTGGGTTCCTTTACACAACTGATTATTATTCCGTTCCGCCATATTGCACACTATTAGTCCATTCACCAATGGGCTTCAAGTACCTACACACAGAAATTACCGCGTTTCGAAACAAAAGTCCCTCAAATTGCGCATTGAGCCTAAAAGAAATTTCATTTTACTCTTTAAATTCTGATTATAATGGAAGAGAGATATTACACTTAAATAATAAAACAATAACCACAAAATAATATTGCAAATAATGAGGCAATGACAAGGTCTCCCTGCACAAATGTATCGCATGACCAACATCATGCATAAAAACTCCTCTTCGTACAGAACAATTGAGGACGTAAGATGTGGTTTTACGAATGGGAATGTCGTGTATAAAATACGCATTTATGCTCAGTAGTTACCACAGATCATTTAGTATTTAGTAGTTACGTTGAAATTGTTTATCCGTGGTGGTAATTGTTAACGTGCCGGAAGCGTGATAGTTTTGTGCGTACCGCATCTGAACGTGCTTGATTGTGTTTAGCCTATACTATATTTGGAGAATTTGTGGAAAATAGCAATATGTCGACGAAAAAGTCGGCACTGTTTATTTGCTTAGGTAATATTTGCCGGTCCCCAATAGCAGAAGCAGTGTTTCGGCACATTCTTGAAGAAAAAGGACTACTACATGAATGGGAAGTGGACAGTGCAGCTCTTGGTTCCTGGCATGTTGGTGGAAGACCTGACAGACGTGCTACTAAAATATTAAGAAACCATGGCATTGATTTTTCCCACAGAGTACGCCAAATCACAGACGACGACTTTAAACATTTTGACTTCATATTTGGAATGGACGAAAACAATATGCGAGATCTGAATGACCAGAAATCACCGGGTTCAAAGTCAAAGTTGATTTTACTTGGGTCTTACGATCCACAAGGAGAGCGTATAATCCGAGACCCATATTACGATAACAATGACGCTGGTTTTGAGAAGTGTTATCAACAGTGTGTTCGCTCCTGCACGGCCTTCATCGAGAGTCAAGTGTAAAGGATGTATGCAACTTGGATTTGGTGTATACTTTTTCACGCTTTTGTTAGTGATGTGGAAGAACGAGTGTACTGGCAGCCAGACTGATGTTGAGTAATAGTTATGCATCCAGTCTTAACCGGTTAGTAATTCATTGAGCCGAAAATGAATCATTCCAGCACATTAAACACTACCCATCAGTGTAGTGCATGACAGCAGATATGTCTTGTAATTTTTTATATGTAAATATTTAGTCTTCACATAAGGGTTAAAGAATTAAATTTTACAAGATGTAAATAAAGCAGCAGTAATATGAAGTGAACATGAAATGTACTGAATATGCCAATAGCCTCATATCAATTATGAGGTGTAACCTGGAAAAACTTTGTATTGTCTGCCATGTCTCCTGTTATTCACATGCCTACTGTGCTAACCCATGCTTCCAGCCATACATGGACCACTTTTTAACAGAAAGGCATATCAACCAATGAAAAGTACAAATATTTGATGTTATGAATCTTTAGCTATCTGTATTATGGTAGTTTAGGAGAAGTTCCTGTGAGGAAAATTAAAGGACAATGTTTAATGTTTGTGGGGCTCTTAATTTCACATTTTCTTGTCATCCTACAATATCTACAATAAAACTGGCCTTAAACATAACTTAATCTGGACCAATGAATGTCTTGTTTTTTACACAGTTGTAGTTTGTATACCTTTATGAGCAGAATAGACTGTTTTGTAGAATTATGGGACCATGCTATGACAGGATATGTTATCAGAGTGCATTATGATGTGATTCTTCAGTGTTGCGAAGCCAGACAAATGGGCGTTTTACCAAATCATTTCGGCACACCTCTGAATTAGCTGGTTCACACACCAGCAAGCAGTTGTTGTATAATGGCCAGGTTATTTGAAGTTTCACATCTGCTGGTTAATTAAAATATTTTTTTAAATGGGAATGCTTGTTATACATTCCCCCCCCCCAAACCATGGGATGGCAGTAAACACTACAGTCACTATTGTGCATTGTAGATTACCAGTTGAATGCATAATACCCTGTGCATAGTTCTGTTTCACAAAATCTCTGACCACAGGTCACTGGGGTTTTTGGAGAAAGTCTGCAAAGACAGAGGTTAAGACATTTTTTTTTCAAAATCTTCCATACTGTTTACTAAAGTACATGAAGTTCATAGCTTTCATGATGCATTGGCTTCTGAGAAGTGCTTCAACCTGGCACCTAGCCAGCCTGGACTTTTCTTTCCCAGATGCAGCTGGTGTCTGAAAATCGTGCATACTGCTCTTTAACTGAATTTGCACTTGCACAACTTTCATGGAATGTCTTATGAAAACCCATCTCAGTAACTGTCATGGATTCTGTGAAATGGAACTTCAGAACACATCTTACCTTGGGTTGAGTAACTCTTTTACTGCCATATGACCAGCTGAACTCTAGTGGCCACTGGAGCCACAATATTTCTTTTAAGTTTCCTTTCCAGTGGTATTTTTTTATTCTGTATGTCATTCAGTTTTTGTTAAATAAAGTTATGAAAATCCTCAGAATTATGCTTATCCTGTATATTCAGAGTGATAACTGACAACAGGCCATGCCTTAGTTCAGGCTGTTCCAGCACTAAGTACCACACAGTCTGCAGATCAGTCCCACCTAGCTTCATGTGAGATTACAAGTAGACAGTGGCACTGTAAAGTTTCTTCAGTTCCTGGCAGGTACCACATGAATACACTCTCAGTGTTGATACTGGAGGCTTCAACTCTGACCTTGGCTGGTCACAAAATAAGTAAACTCTTTTTCCTTTTTACTTAAAGATAAAATCATTTTTGTGCTGATGTATGTTATATCCTTGCATATATTTAAACAGTTAATGTACAATAATAGAGTAACAACATCCACACTGCTAATTTTGCTGTAAGAAAAATATACAACTTCACCTTACAGTCTTAAAGCTAATTGTATGTTGCTAGCTTAGAACCAGTAGAACAGTATATGTAACACAAAAAAATCTATATTGCATCCTATTTTACATAACATCTCCCTGTACCAATGATAATATATTGCAATACATGCTGTACATTATATTCAGCATATGACATACATGCTGCTGAGTATGGAATTTATAAGCATTTAGAAATATGAATAAACAGAACACAGAACAATGGTTTCAATATTTTAACTTTCAATACTTAAAGACACATATTTAACGTAATCCATATTCCATGCAGTATAATGATTATATGGTACCTGATCCAAGAAACTGCACAATAAATAATAAATACTCATATGTCACTCATGTTCGTCCTACATGTTGACTTCTGCACGGTCTTCATCAGGATGGTATATACAAAGACATACATGTACAATGAATTCTATCAAAGATGTGCATGTACAGAGTTAAAATACAAAATCGTTAATTAAGATTACTAAAAAAAATTTAAAATACAAATCATTTAACAAATACTTTTTACAACTCTAAACAATATTTTATCTTCCACTGTTGAGAAACACATATGCCAATTTTTGTCACCTTCCCATGTGGTCTGGTTGGTGTTTATTTAGTTCATCAACATTAAATGAATACTGATGATTGCTCCCTAAGAAAGGAATTATAAACACTACATTTTTTTAGTTATACATTCTCTCTACTTGACTCGTATCCAAATGCCATATGGCTGATTGACGGATCAATATAATGTGTGTGTGTGTGTGTATGCCACGGTACTGAATATTCAGTGGCATAAGCACCAACCAGACGACACTGGGATATTCCCTCTGAATGAAGATGACAAAAATAGACATAGAAAGTTGTCAGCAATAAAAGATAAAAATAGTTCAGAGCTGTAAATAATATGTCAAGTGATTTATATTTTAAACACTTTTAGTAAATTTAATTAATAATCTTATATTTTAACTCTACATATGCACATCTCTGACAGAATTTGCTGTACTTGTATGCCTCTGTATATACCACCCTGATGATGAACTTGAAGAGGCTGAAAATATGTAGGCTGGACATGTGACAAATAATTATTTATTATCAATTGTGCAATTTATTGGATCAAATACTGTATAATTTAGAAACAAGTTCAAGGCTGAAACCTGCCATCAATGCTACTAGTAACACAGCTTCTAATATTGTTAAAATGTGCATCATTTACCTTTTGTATGACAGCTGTAGATTCTTCTGGTACAATTAAGGTGATATATTTTTTGTCTTCAAATTCCCTCTTAAGGCAATTTACTCTTACCAGAACACACACCTTGTTCAAATAAAATCGTTCACTACAAGAACGTGATAATACTTTAAAATCTGTACATATATTCAATAAATTTCAGCGTGTGAAATGTTATCAGTAAATCACAAACTTATTTGTATCATAACATTAAACTGGTTTTGTTCCATTTAATTTCCATGGCTGATGACAAAACTTTAGCACTGAGATTGTACTTCCCCCAAAGAATAACATACTCTGTGCATTAAGCAGTGAACAAACTTGAATAAACCTGCAAATCTTGCTGCAAGGAAATGCTGTGAAAAAACATTCAGGGATTCTGTATGACAAAGATACTGAGTGGGAGTTAGGTTAAGTCAGTTTACTGGTCTTTCTTGCCTGTTGCGGCCTGGTATGTTGGTGGAGATTCCTGAAACGACAATAACAATTACACTAACTCACATTACTTTTCATAATGTTTATTAAGGAACTGTTTTGCAAGCTGGCACTGCTGTCATCAGGCAATATACAGCATTTTAGACAGTAAAAACTGTGTAGGTATGTGTATTTATGACTTGTTCCACATTCTGTTGTCTTTGTGACACTTACGGATCCATGGAACGTACGTATATATGTATGTATGTAGAGGGATATAAAACTACTCTACTAAGCCAATTACATGGGGCCAGTCTCCATCACAGGACAAGAATGCCACTAAGGATTATTAGAATCCAATGCAAAGGAAAACACTTCTTTCTAAGAGTAACACATTTGAATGGTGACAGAGAGAACTGCACAGAAATGGACTTCATGGTTTGTACTCCTATTAGTGAAAGTAAAGTTACAATGAATGGGATTTTTGTTTTGAACTTGATGTACATGGATCTGTGCATCATAATACAATTCATAAAGAAAATCCAACAAGATGCAACAATGTATCGGAATTTTTATTATTCCATATTTATATGAAGCTCAACATGTTTCGGGCGACACACCGCCCATCATCAGGAGCCCAATACTGCACTGGCAGCCTCCGGTTTTTCATAAGTGGAAGGTTGTTGGACGTGTAGTTGGTGATAACATCCACCAACTACACGTCCAACAACCTTCCACTATGAAAAACCAGAGGCTGCCAGTGCAGTTTTAGGCTCCTGATGATGGGTGGTATGTCACCCGAAACATGTTGAGCTTCATATAAATATGGAATAATAAAAATCCTGATACACTGTTGCATCTTGTTGGATTTTCTTTATGCACTGAATGGGATATGTAGCATGGGCAGAGGAAAACAATGAAGATAACATGAAACCTTTCAAAAAGCAGTCCTTTCACAGGCAGGATACCTATTTCAAGAATATCAACATAAAAGGAGGTTAATGAGGGGGACATAAAATAACCACAATTTTTTTTCAATGTTCCTCTCCACATTTTCCTGCAAATAGTTCTTCAAACATCATGGGTATGAAATTGAGAACAAGACATTCCTGAAGCATGTTTTTCACTGAGTTCAAGGTGTTCAGAATTTCCACATCAAAAGTTTTCCAAGACTTTTCGAAGGTCAACTGCTGAATTCATGTTACTCTCTGCCTTGGGCAATGCTAATGTAATATTATAAATAAGCAATTCTTAAACCAGTAGTAGTTTTTAATTTTCAGTACCATGAGAATATGCAAAGCTTTAAGAAATAACCATCAGTCAAAAACCTGGTCATTTCTAATAATTAAAAAAAAACCCAATGGAAATTTCTAGGTTGAAACAGAGGACGTGTGGGGAAAAGAGGATGTATGATAAGCCCCCAAGGACACCGCAGTGGGGCACAGTTCTTGCAGGTAAAAGTTTCAAGGGTGGACACTAACTATTTCATTTACTGTTCCCACTGCTGCTGGAACTAATTTTGTATAATTACACAGATAACTTAACCCTTTAAAGCCCGAATTAAATCCCATCTGCTATTTGCTGGCATTATTAGCTCACCATTTTCTCCACGTTAGCAGGATAAGGGTTAAATCATTAACCTTTAGGCGACTAATGTCATATATATATATATGGAGCACCCATTCTTGATGTTTCTAGATCACACACGACGACGCAGCACAGTCGGTAGGACTCCTCTGGACGAGTGATCAGCTCGTCGCAGAGACCTC
>Ga0268261_10003492_pt1 | contig 11566 bp, 7 predicted proteins | sample TergutNc150P1_FD_190353 | JGI IMG/M metagenome (GOLD analysis project Ga0268261, IMG submission 190353) | Nasutitermes corniger P1 segment gut microbial community from laboratory colony in Florida, USA - Nc150 P1 (SPAdes) (version 2) | ecosystem: Host-associated > Arthropoda: Insects > Digestive... | reverse complement strand
GTCTCTGCGACGAGCTGATCACTCGTCCAGAGGAGTCCTACCGACTGTGCTGCGTCGTCGTGTGTGATCTAGAAACATCAAGAATAGGTGCTCCATATATATATGACATTAGTAGCCTGAGGGTTAATGATTTAACCCTTATCCTGCTAAGGTGGAGAAAATGGTGAGCTCCTAATAATGCCAGCAAATAGCAGATGGGATTTAATTCAGGGTTTAAAGGGCTACTGTGGTAACACAGGTGACAGCTTGGGTTGTGGAAAGACAACATAGGTAGTGCTGTGGAATGTAAAGGGCTTTGCCATTTGTAGTGCTCAGATTCTGTCATTCCACATGATCAGCGGTGACCATTGATAGGATTGACAACATTAGGTTTGAAGCATGTTACACTGCATATTGTAATGTTGTCATCCACCTTGTGACAGTATTATTACCATAATAATTTATTTTGGCTTTGGTTTAGCAGTGTCAGAGTTGTTTGAATTTATAATTCTGGTAACTGTAAATGAATGTTGAAGATTTGCAACTTCACACCATTTTACACTAGCAGAGAATTTGTGTTTGACTTTCCAGGTGTGCAACCAGGTCACTCACCACGTACGCCAAATTCAGCATGTGGCCTAACTGTCCCCACTGTGCCAGATTTACTGAAAATGAGACACCGTGAGAAGTTGCAAGACTCTCTAGAGGCTGCACGTCTCATTGCTTCATCATCTTATTCCAGCAACTTAAATCAAGAGTATAAGCTAAGGTAGGAATATGACTATCACTGTGTGGAAAGGTGAAGGTGTAGTTCAGTTCACCAAGTTGGCAAGAGTGCAACAGTAATCACATGTATTGTACATAAGTGGGTTTTGAAGGTGGTACAGGGCTTCCATTGTAATAAAAATCGGTGTGTGTTAATTCAGTCTGTTTTTAAAAAGATTAAGTTTAAATGAAAAGTTGGACTTCAGTAATAAGAAGGCCTGAAAGTTGTACTGTAGTGGAGTAATATCTTTTCTGAATGTTATTTGTAAGTTTTATCTTTTTTGCTTGTAGTTCTATACATCCATTAACCCTTAACGTGCTTGCGCGCTCGTATTAACCTCTAGGCTACTACTGTCATATATATATGACATTAGTAGCCTAAGGGTTAATGATTTAACCCTTATCCTGCTAACGTGGAGAAAATGGTGAGCTCCTAATAATGCCAGCAAATAGCAGATGGGATTTAATTTGGCGTTTAAAGGGTTAATTGCACATATAAATTAATATCTTAGTTTCATTTTTTTTCTGTAGTCTGTATGTTCATTAATTGCAAATAGTGATTAATTTAGTTATTGCTTTCTTCTTACTCATGTGCGCATTGCCCCCAACTCATTGGGCTTTGTGGAGGACTAAGAGGCAGTGTTACATTGTTGTCCAAGTACTTCAGTTTTGCTCTATCGTTGTCATTCCCCCAGTGCTTAATGTTCTTTCGTCTGTCACTGACACTTTATGATCTTAGCAGTTGACAGCATTGTTATATAAAACATGTAAAAATCTCATCTGTAACATAAAAGTGAAGGATATTTGTTTGCATCTGTCATTATCAGTGTACTGCCGGGTCATTTTGGCCTGGTTCTGCAGTTGCTCCTCTGTGCAATAAAAGCAACTTAACATGGATGGTAAGAATGCTAACAGTGGGGTCCAGATACATATCCACACTGTAGCATTGTGTGGATTATATGTTTTATGTATTAAACTTTAACTGATGAGTAGAACATTGTTTTCCCATGAAGTGTACTACCTGTTCATCTGAAAGGCAAAATACTGTTGTAGTGGTTGTTGGAAATGAAGAGTGCTCTGGCCACAGCTGAAACATGGCATTTAACCTTTATCGCCTGGCCTGTCAATCCCAGTGTAGCTGCTGACATCCGGTGTTGTTTTTATTTTAAATGCTCATGCTTGCATCTTTGTGGGACAGTGTTTTTCTGTTTTGCCTAAAAATGCTGAATTTACTGGGATACGGGTGTCCCATCCCGTTGGGCTGATGAAGGTTAATAGGCCTTATACTAAAGGTTAAAGTTGGTAATCAGCTACACATATAGAATGCTCTTGGTTTGTGCAGCAAAACAAAACATTGAGCTAAGCTGATTGTAATGATGTTGTAACAGTGAAATGTTTGACCAGGCTTTATCAGCAGCTTAAGCAACATGTTTTGTTCACAGGTTTGAGGATTATGACAAGACGGGAAAACATGGTGGAAAGATCAGAGCCAAGGGGAAAGAACTCGAAGAGGATACTGTAGAGGCAGTTAACCTCCCTAACATTGCACTACCACTTACATCTCTTCCAAAGTTTGATTTTGTAGTTCCTCCGGCTGCTACCACACCTGCAGTCACCAGCACTTTCAAGTTTGCTTCTCCAATCACTGTTACAGAGAATACAAGGACATGTTTGCCTGCAGATGTTTTTACTTTCAGTAAACCCCTCAGTGCTGTAGATAACAAGGATGTCAGAGTAAGCAGAAAAATAAACTGTGTTGACACTAACATTGCAAATTGTCCTACGAAATTAGGTGCTGTGCAGTTTATATCTGGAAGTAACAGGAAGTCTTTTGAAAAAGGTGACAGAAAACTTATGTCGTGTAAGAACAGTGAAAGTGAGGTATGTGCTGGCATCAAGCCTGCCTCAGAACTAGTAGCAGGTAGTGTAATGGACATTTTGGGAGAGAAGTCTAAATCTGCTGGTGAAGCAGAATTGAAGGAGGTTAGTTCGAGTAGCAGTATATCTTTAGATAAGTTCAAACCAAGTCCTGGCACTTGGGAGTGTGGAGTCTGCTTGATCCGCAATAGCAGTGATGCCACAAAGTGTGCTGCCTGTGAGACTGCCCGCACATCTGCTGGGTCGGTGAGTTCCACCACAGCATCTACACCTTCAAGCCCTGGAATTCAGTGTGGTCTAAATAAGGACATGTGGGAGTGCAGTTCCTGCCATGTACAAAATCCATGCAGTGCTGCAGTGTGCAGTAAGTGCTTATTAGCAAGGACAGAAAAAAGGCCATCTGAAGCTAAAGAGCCACAGGTACCTGCAGTGTTACTCGCTGGTTTTGGCAATAAATTCAAACCCCCAAGTGATACTTGGGAATGCGGCACATGTTTAGTAAGGAATCCGGAATCCTTGAAGCAGTGTCAGGCTTGTGAAACCAAAAGACCAGTATTAACTGCCAAATCAACAGCAGCTTCATATTCAAAGTCCATGTTTTGTCTTGGTTTTGGAGACAAGTTCAAGAAACCAGCAGGTTCATGGGATTGCACAGATTGTATGGTGCAGAATAACAGTGCTTCATTGAAGTGTGTGGCATGTGGTAAAGCCAGACATGGTTCAGACACACAGTCAGTGATGAAATTCAGTTTCGGAATTGATAAGGCGGGTGTTTCAGTAAAGGAGTCTGACATTGTTTCTTCAACAAATGTGCAGGATTTCAAATTTGGTGAAAGCAAGATAACATCTGCATCAGACTTCTCGTTTGGAATACCTCAGGCTTCTGAAACAAAAACATCAGTGGTGACTACCAAATCAACATTTGTATTGCCTTCATTGTCCACAGATGCTGTTTCATTTGGAGACAGATTTAAGAAACAGTCTGGTTCATGGAAATGTCCAAATTGCATGGTGCAGAATAACAACGATTTGATGCAGTGTGTAAAGTGTGGGGGAACGAGGTCTAGTTCAGAGTCACAATCAACCACGAAGTTCAATTTTGGAATTGATAAGGCTGGTGTTTCAGTTAAAGAGTCATCACACGTGCAGAATTTCATAGCTGGTGAAACTGAGGTGACATCTGTATCAGACAGTGTACCCAGAACAGCAGAGACATCTGTATCAGCTGTTACCACTAGTTTTAATTTTGGAAATGTGACGTCTCCCTTGTCAGCATGTGCTGTCATAAAACCTGCAGATACAAGCTCACTTCCACAAACAGGTTTCTCTTTTGGGAATACACAGCTTTCAAAATTCCAGTCACCATCTTCAGCAGAGGACCAGAAACCATCTGGAGCTGTGCAGAAGAAATGCTGGTCTTCAGGTACAGATGATGGTCCTGTAGACTCAAAATGTGGTGCAGAAACAAATTCAGATGTAAAGAGAGAACCAGCACCCTCAGCCTGCATGGAGAAAATAGAAGAAATACCTGACGATAAAGATCGTATCACTAAGAGGGTTACATTTTCATTTAGTGAATCTCCGGTCACAAATGAGGAGCCTCGTATACCAACAAAGGCAGTAGAAGGTGCAAAGCCTGTCTTTGGCTTTACTGCATCTTCTTTGAGCACAACTGCTGAACACCTTAATGTGAGTTCAGTGAAGCCAGCTGCTGCAGTTTCCTGCTTCAGTTTCACTTCATCACAGCCCACACTTGGAAACAGTACTGCTGGGGCTGTGACCTCCAGTAGTTTTGGTGGTGCTGCAGCTAGTACTGTTACAACAGTGGTCACTACTACGACAGTATCAAATTTATTTTCTTTTGGTTCTTCAACAAAACCATGTGTGACATTTGGAGGCTCCTCTCAGCAATCAGCCAGTACTTCTGGATCAACGATTCCATTTGGCACAACATTAAAAACTATGCCCACTTTCAGTTTTGGTTCCCTTGGTAGTAATAAGGAATCTGTTGAAGTTACTACATCAAGCAAAGAGATGCCCAGCTTTGTAACACTGACAAGCACTGCACCCATTACATTATTTGGATCCTTTACCACAACAACCACTGTGTCACCGTCACTGCCAAGTTTTACTTCTGCCACCACAGCACCTAGTTTCAGTTTGGGAGCAAGAGGCACAATTCCAGCATTTGGCACACCCAGTACAACATCCTCTGCAAGTACAGCTATTACAACAGCTGCCAGTTTTAGCAGTGTTTCTTCTCCAGATTTTAGTACAGGATTTTCCACTGTCCATGATCAGAAGCCGGCACTGCCAGCCATTAACAAGCCAACCACCAGTTCTTCACCATTCACATTTGGTTCTAATCTTGGACAGACAACACCATTTTCTTTTGGCAGCATACAGAATGATCAAAGTTTGGCCAACAAAGGTGTGTTTAGTTTTGGTGCTTCTTCAACACCGGCAGTGAGTTCTGGATTTGGCTTTGCATCAAGTAATCAGGTATCTTCTCAGGTTGGGCCTGCTTTTGCTTTTGGATCCAGTGCAGTTGTAACATCCAGCTCTGAGATACCATCATTTGGTACAACGATACCTGCAAGTGGACCTGTGTTTGGTACAGCAGCCCCAATATTTGGTACCAGTAATCCTGGCAGCAACAACCCTGCCACCACCACATCTGCAGCCAGCACTACTACATACAACTTTGGCTCCAATAATTCACAGCCCACTTCAAATTTGTTTGGCTTCTCAGCAAGCCAAACCACAGGATCAACAGTACAAAACTTTACTAGCCCTACAGCTAACTTCAGCTTTGGCCATACACAGCCACCTACACAAACTGCAGCCCAACCTGTTGCCCCAACATTTGATCCTTCTATAAAGCCCAGCTTCAACTTTACCAAGGGTGAAACACCTACCTTTACGTAAGTAGACTTTGATAACAGAACTTTCAGTTTAAGCCATGGGATTTTTACATGTTGCAGAATTTTATACAGGGCTGTGGAGTTGGACCATTTCATTGGGATACCCTTAGCGATGAATTATGAACACGGAATTTTGAACTTGGATTGTCAGGAATCTCTGTAGGCCAGGTTCATTGAAAACAGTAGCTGCATGACGACAGTGCTAAATTTTGAGTAGTTCTAATGCAGTTACAGTCTGTGTACAGGGGTGCACAGATTTGCCAAAAATCTAGGAGCCACCTTGTAACTCCAGATGCCAGAAGAGTAATATGAAGCAAGTTCCATACTGAGGACCCACAGATATTATGTGCCACTGTCCAAAATGGTTGCTTGGCTGACCTGTCACCTAAGATTTATGCACCCCTGGCCTAAGTAGTATGTTATTCACAAAAAAAAATCTCTAATGGATTCATGGGACAAGAAATATCTGCAGTTGAAAGTTTTATGAATTTTCCTGTGAATTTCTTGTTTTTTTGTGTTGGTAATTGCTGTAATTTGCAGTGAATCTTTATAATCAATTTGAGAGAGTATGTGTTTGTGGATTGTTATGAAGCAGTGTGTCTTTATACAGGAGATGGTAAAATGGTAAAGTTCTCCTAGTCATTGGTATACACGCATATAGGGGTAGTGGAAGTCTAGTTCTACTCATTCTTAAGCACTGCTGTAGGTGGAGGTGAGTGGTTTATGCCCTGAGCCCCTGGTACCCATTGAATATTAGGCTGGGTATGCCCCAGAGCCAGTCAGGTGATTTGTGAGAATAGAAAAAAAATCTCTTGTCCCTTCCAGGAATCAAATCTCAGATTGTCTGCCTAGTTGCTATACTGTCTCCGTCATAGAAACAATGCCGGTTATAAATGTAACAGGCAGTTGTAAATGTTTTAGCTTGTCATGTGATCTTTTTAATGCAAAGCATCTAACTGCCAATTTGCAATATACTGTAATTTTAAATTTATTTGCAGTGCTGCTCCTACTGCTGGGAGGCCTGAACGTCGTATCAAGAAGGCAGTGAGACGGGCACACGCTAAATAAGGAGGCGGACATGTGTATGTTAAATGTAACTGAAGATGTCTTGCATATTCTACATTCAGAAAGACTGTGTGTTATGAACATGGAACTCAAACACTTGAATTCTAGAAGGAAGGTTTCACAGATAATAATGAAAACTTAAAAACAAAAATGAAAAAAAGTGGATACTGAACACACTGGAGTTGACTTCAGTTTTGTTTGTCATTCAGTTATCCATTTAATCTTAAGAAAATGTAATCATGGAAATGTAAACACACTTCAACATTATAAATTTATTAAGTAGACGCTAACAATGCCAAAAGTCAGACTCTACTTTGAAGAGCCTTTGAAATAAGCCTGTCAGATGGGGGTGACATTGTCGTCGAGAGTAATATAATTTGTTTTCAAAGGCTCCAGGTAAGTACAATTCATTAGTTTCATGTACTTTGCCTGCTGGGATCTGGTTAGAGTCACTTCATCCAGATTGTGGGTTAGTATACTATTTACTTGAAGTAAGTGAGTTTACTTGAAGTAAGTAAGTAAGTAATTATTTAAGTAACTCATATGTAATTAAAATGGCATTCACAATATTGTAATGAGTAAAACAGGATTTTTGTGGAACAACTGAATGCCATTTTGCATTGTTGTGGTGTAGATGTCCTTTATGGCCTGGTTACTTGCATGAGAACTGCAATATCAGTTCTGTCATAATGTAAAGAATATCTCTTTCTGTGTGGTTAAGTAACCAGGTGCTAGTATAGGTTGCCTCACCTTGGGGTAGGGATGCTGTTTACTGTGAACATCCTCTGTGGTTTTTGAGGGCTATGTCCTCGCTCCTCATTCCTCACATTTTCGGTAGATTCGCAGTAAGATTATGTTTCATATCGGAACAATGTATCTGTTACTACAATTGACAATGGCCTTAAAAGTAGTGCCATTTATTTAAGAGAATGTTCACAGTGTTAGTATGTAATTAATATAGTTGTTTTAGCATTCGTAGTAGTTTTGTTTGTAGTGGGATGGAGTACTTTAGTAACCAGACATGTTTTTTACACACACACACACATACACACACACACGCGCGCGCGCGCGTGCACACACACACACACACACACATTGACATACACATAAACAACTGTGGCCTGGCCCATAGAATTTCTTTCGAATTTTTAATATACCACATGTAGTTGTGTGTGGTATTGTTATAGCATAATAATAATAATAATATGTGAAGTATTTCTCATGAAATTGCCAAATGTTAATGGTAATAATATGAATTTTCTAGAAAGCTTTTCTGTGATATTCTAATGGGCCAGGTCATTAGGTGCATATTGTAATGTAAATGTCTATACTGTGTAGAAGGCAGGCTCACTCCTCGACAATTCCGCAAGGAAAAGCGGTTTTTCCTATTCTTTTGATGGATGTGTGACGTGATGATGTGGCTTGATGTGACTGTTGAAGAACACTCATGATTGTGTGCTGTGTTTTGGACAAATATTTACATATATGAAACTGTTTTTTGAATAGAAAAAAAGTATATGAGAAGGCTGTATGAAAGGAGTTAGACTGCTTTGTATGTACATATGGTATTAAATGTTCTTGGCTGTCATTTTCATTAGTTGCTGAAAATTTCATCTGGACCGTACCCAGTATAACAGTAGGTCTGCAGGCACACATTGACTTTGAAAAGTTACGAATGCAGATTCACATTCTCCATTATTATATGACAATATAAACATTACAGTGTATGTCATCTAAGAATGGTATGTGAGAGCATTTCAGATCCTGAAATTTCAGCTTGTAAATACAATCTTAGGATGGAGTTTTCGGCAGCAGCAGAATATTCGTGCCTTTATTATGTTCATGGTGTATTATGAAGCTCCAGTTGTCACAGGCATATTCCAGAAATGTCATATGCCATAATATGTTTTACCATGTTTTCAATATGCAACATTTTTTAAACCCCCTGTACAGTATATAACAAAATGTATTCCTGAATTCAGTCATAACATCCTCTTCCTACAGTGCTCAATTGTGGTTACATTATAACTAAAGTGAAGTAACAGGGTTAAGTTTTGCAGTCTCATCTGCAGGTTGTTACAATATCCAGTCTGTTTTGTGTTGTAATCTGTTACATGCATGGCATATGATATTTATACACATTATTAGTTGTAAATTAAAAATCGAGTCAGTTGTGTTATACACTGTAATTCAATTACATGTATATTCACGCGGCATTCAAAATACACTTTTGATTCAGATAACCTCTTATTGTACTGGACTTGAATTTATTGTGAATGTGGGATTTCCCTTTTTCCTCCCAGTCCTTTGTGTCTCTCACTTTTTATATTGCAAGTATAGGATTCAGATAGAACAACCTTATGGCAAAATGCTGTCTCAAGATGCAAATCTGAAATGGCAGTTTGGTTTTCCGATACTAGAGTTGGTGAGAACCTAGAATTGGATTTGAATCAATATGGCATGTTTTTGTGTTAAGCATGATTTTCTGCAGTTCGTCTCTGAAGTGTGCCAGTTGTTAATACACTTCCGTGGTTTTTAAAATAACATCTGTAGTTTAACGTTCATGGGTCCGTGCATCGTAAGAATATTCTAATACATATCCGACAAGATGCAACGTGATACAGTTTATTTTATCTGGAAACTGCTCTACATGTTTTGGGTGGTACCACCACCCATCATAAGGAGCACAAACAACTATCTACAGCATCTGGTATTTGTCACACTGTTACTGCTACCTGCCGCTATCGTGGAAGAGTTGGAACTGGTTTGGGTGTGCTGTGGGTGGTGTATGCCACCCACAGCACACTCAAACCAGTTCCAACTCTTCCACGATAGCGGCAGGTAGCAGTAACGGTGTGACAAATACTAGATGCTGTAGATGGAGTTGTTTGCACTCCTTATGATGGGTGGTGGTACCGCCCGTAACATGTAGAGCAGTTTCCAGATAAAACAAACTGTGTAACTTTTTATCTTGTTGGATATATATTGGAATAAAAAACATCTGTAGTCTTTCTGCTACTTGTCAGTTTATAGTCAAAAATTGTACACATACCTTAAAAAATTGTCCTGGCAATGAGAAAAGAAGTGTTGATCAAATTCCTCTGTCAGCTTATGAGTAAAAGCTAGCTGCTAACAGTGCTTTGTATAGAATGCTGAAATGTGACTTCTGTTATTTAGTGCCCAGTTAGAATGTGATTCTGTTACACTTAGGGTAAGGCCTGCTTATCACAGCATCCTGAGTGACCTGACTTTTTCTGTGAAATTTTGTACTTCAGATAATAATATTGCACAGTGCATACCCCTTGTAATTATCCAAATCACAATCGGCAATACATGCTACAGCTGCATTGTCACTGATAAGTGCTATACACATTTTAATGTTTGTTTTGTTTTTCTTTCTTCCATTATTTTGTTTTACAATTTTGTGTCGTCTATTAAAGTGGCCTGCACACTCTTGTGTTGATGAAGACATAGTTCTTTCCCACTCATGAGAAATGTTCCTTCTCATAAGATTCCAGGAAGCACTGTTCGAGCAGAAGACAAGTGCTTAATCTGGCAGTGTCCATTAAATTCATATTTTATTCTTTTTTATTCAGGTTTCATTTGAAATGCATTTTACTGAATGTTGTATGTTTTAAATGTACAGTTCAAACTTGCAAGTAAACCTTCCAACAAAATGCTACTAACAGTGCTTCAGCATATACCTGCCCTTATGACCTAACATTTTCCCATGTGAGGTGTCAATTGTACAGTACATGCTAGAGTAAAGGTAAAGCAATCCCATTACAGGCCTGGACAGGCCGTGAGGGTTCCAGGAGAATTCCAATGACACCATCGGGAATCGAACCCGTGACTTTCTGGCTTGTAGCGCAGTGCCTCAACCAACTGCACCACCTCATGCCCCCACATGCTAGAGTAGTTTTGCTTTTTTGTGTCCATATTCATCTTACCTCATGTATATGTAAAAAATAATGGTTCAAATTTACATTGTGTCCTACATTCATTGCTGCAAGGTGGCATGATTTCCATTTGTAATATGTACTGTTGATAGTGATTTGTTTACATAATGTATTATGATTCATTTCTTATAATGTTAAAATTAACATATGAAGACATTTCAGTGTGAACTATACAGTGGTGACCACATTACATTGCAGTTAGCTATGAAGCACACAGTCATTTTACATACTTATGAAACCATCGTGATATGTAGGTATCCAGCCATATAAACCTGTAAAAGTTTTGACCATGGTGTGCTGATTCATAGCTTTGGCAATTGTAACATTGAATTTGTTCCAGGTGAAACCACTTGGAAAGAGTGTTACTGAACATGGGCGTCTGTGCCTCTCATGAAGACAGTATTCCATGTGATTCAGTTGGCATTCCATGATAATCACTAATTATGCTTTAGATACATATATGTTATCATAACCCTCTCAGTATTGGCATAATATATTAAAATTACTATGCTGCCGTTGTTAGGTTACAGAAGTAGTACGTGTTTTAAACTGCTTCCTGAATTTTTTTTTTTTTTTATTTTTTTGACCGTGCATCTTCGTATAATTCCGGTAAGTGACCAACTTAACACAATTTCTTCTCTAATATGTTTGTTTGAATCCTCTACATGTTTCAAGCAACTCTGCTCATCCTCAAGAGGACAACTTATGGTGTAATCACTCTTTGTTAGCGGCCGTCCGGTATGCAAGTCAGTAAGGTACTTCTTATTGACCTGCATACCAGATGGCCACTAACACAGAGTATATGAGAAGTTGTATTAACCCTTTAAGCCCCGAATTAAATCCCATCTGCTATTTGCTGGCATTATTAGGAGCTCACTATTTTCTCCACGTTAGCAGGATAAGGGTTAAATCATTAACCTTTAGGCGACTAATGTCATATATATATGGAGCACCCATTCTTGATGTTTCTAGATCACACACAACGACGCAGCACAG
>Ga0268261_10003491_pt1 | contig 11570 bp, 13 predicted proteins | sample TergutNc150P1_FD_190353 | JGI IMG/M metagenome (GOLD analysis project Ga0268261, IMG submission 190353) | Nasutitermes corniger P1 segment gut microbial community from laboratory colony in Florida, USA - Nc150 P1 (SPAdes) (version 2) | ecosystem: Host-associated > Arthropoda: Insects >... | reverse complement strand
AAGCCAATGGAATCGACCCTTATAAATATCTGGAATACATTTTCGAAAAACTTCCCAATACCCCTTTCGGGGAAAATCCGGAACTCATCGAGAATTTCCTTCCCTGGAGCACGGATGTACAGGAAGCTTGCCGCTAAAATGACCTTGATCGGAGATCCCGACCGGGGCTTTTTGCGTTACATAAACTTTGATACGGCAATTATACCATGGGAACCGGGACGGGTTAAAGCCGTGTTGTTATTTGACGCTTACAAAAAATCCCACGAAATTTGAATTTCGTGGGATTTTTTCTATTTATGCAAATACGCTTTAATCTGAAAATAAGTGATTTCCTCGGGCAAGTTTTCTTTTATAACTTTCAGTCCGCTGCCCCGAAACTTTGTTGTGGCTTCTTCAAGTTGGGCTAGGAACTGCTGGGGGACGAAGTCATTTAAATCAAGCAAGTTTTCTACCCCACACTTTAAGAGGTGGTTTTCGATGGTTTGAGCACCGACTTCCCGCTCGGCTGCCATTTCCTTGATGGATTTTCCTTGCTTATAAAGTTCCAACGTGATGTGGTGGGAAGGCGTTTTACCGTTGTCGGCTCTGGGCTTGCGTTCTTTGGGGGCTATTTCAATGACTTCACCCCGTTGGGATTCGTCGAATTGATTGAGGATTTCTAGGAAACGTTCGCCATAGCGTTCCAGTTTTTGCTGTCCGACACCGTGCACATCTAGGAAATCCTCCAATGTCCGGGGAAGTTTGAAGGATAGGTCCTGAAGGGTTTTATCGGAAAAGACCACAAATGGCGGTACCCCTTCTTCCTCGGCTATCTCACGGCGAAGGGCTCGAAGGGCTTCAAAAATCGGGTTATCTTTGGAAACGGTACCGACTGTCGCCTGCTCCTTGCGAAAGACCCGTTCGTTGCCCATGAGCACACCCTTGCCACGCTCCGTCATTTTAACCAACGGAAATTCCCCTTGCTCCACGGCGAGGTAGTTGCCCGCAATGAGAAATTCCATGAAGGTGTTGATGGCAGGGGCGCTCAGATGGGATAAAAGCCCGTAAGTCGGGAGTTCGTGAAAGCGGAACTGGATGATTTTCTTATTTTTAGAACCGCTTAGGACTTGGGAAACCATGCCTTTGCCATAACGCTGCCCCATCCGAATGACACAGGACAGCACTTTTTGGGCATCAACCGTGACATCGACGCTCTCCCTCGTATCGGTACACGGCCCGCAGCGCCCGCAACTTAAATCAGTGATTTCCCCGAAGTAATTGAGGATATAATTTTGGAAACAGCCTTCGGTGTGGCAATAATCCACTATGGTCTGCAACTTTTCTAGCTCTGAAGCCTTGCGCATAGGGTCGTTGGTCGACTGGTCAATGAGGAATCGTTGGACCTGGACATCTTGGGAACTATAAAGGATAATGCAACGACTGTCGAGCCCATCACGCCCCGCTCGGCCCGCTTCTTGGTAGTAGCCCTCCATATTTTTCGGCAGCTGGTAATGGATGACATAACGGACGTTAGACTTGTCAATCCCCATCCCGAAAGCGTTTGTAGCAACGACGACATTCACCCGGTCAAAGAGGAAATCTTCCTGATTCTGCTGACGCTCCACCGGACTTAAACCTGCGTGGTATCGTGCTACTTTTATTCCTTGCTTTTGAAGGAGTTCGTAAATGTGGTCCACGTCTTTGCGGGTGGAAGCATAAATAATCCCATCTTCATGGGCATTGTCCTTCACGAATTTCACCAAGTAGCGACGGTTATCCTCACCTTTTAAAACCTCAAAGGAAAGATTTTTCCTTTCGAAACTGGTCATAATAGTCTGTTGGGAGGGGATGCGAAGGAGCTGGCTGATATCATGCTGCACCTGTGAGGTAGCAGTAGCCGTCAGTGCCAGGATGATTGGTTTTTTCGGGAACCTGGCTAGGGTGTACCCGATGTTCATGTAACTGGGCCTAAAGTCATGCCCCCATTGGCTGATACAGTGGGCCTCATCGATGGCAAACAGAGGAATCTCTACCCTAGTGATGGCATTGACAAAGTCCGGGGACTCCAGCCGTTCGGGTGCCACATAAACCAGTTTATAGCTTGAAAGATTGTTCAAACGTTCCCGCGACTCGCTAATCGTCAAAGAGCTGTTGATGTAAGTGGCTGGTATCCCCAGTTGGTTCAAAGTGTCCACCTGGTCTTTCATTAAAGAAATCAAAGGGGAAACCACCAACGTTGTCCCTGAAAAGCAGAGGGCAGGAATTTGATAGACAATTGATTTCCCCCCACCTGTGGGCATAATACACAGGGTGTCCCTGCCTTCTAAAACTTGTTCAATAGCCTGTTTCTGCCCTTCCCTAAAATCTGGATAGCCAAAATATTGCTGTAATAACTGTTGTGCCTGTGCAAGCATGGAGAACCTCCTAAATCACATAATTTCTATCTATAACATACGCCATTTCCTGAAAATTCCTTTGCCAAACTTCGTATTTTTTGAAAAATCCAGAATTTATAAAAAAGGCCGTTCGCTTTTGAACGGTCTTTTTATTTATTAGTATAAGGCTACGACTTCTTTGGCACCTTTAGCTGTAACGGTTGCATTTGCTTGTTCAAATACCATAACTTCCAATGTACCTTCCCCGCCACCGTAGTATTGAACAACGTGAGGCTGGTCAGCAATAAATTTTTCCTTGAAGGAATCATCTTTTGTTGGCAGGCAGTTTCCAGATAAACGGACATTTTTCCCACCACCAAACATAGAGAATTCAATTTTAGGGTTAGCTGCAACTTGTTTGAAAACATCTTTGGCGCTATTTGTACACCATGCAAGTTTTCCATCAATCAATGATAATTTCCCCATTGGGCGGACACGGGCTTGATCGTTGTCGATGGTCGCCAAGTAAGTGATTTTTTGCGATGTCACGAATTCTAAAATATTTTCCATAAATAAAACGCCTCCATTAATTCCATTTTCATAATTTCAATTATAGCATTTATACCGGATTAATACAAATGTTATGCATTTAGATGATTTGCTGCGCCTGGGCCTCGACTAACTGGGATAATTCCTCGCTGGAAACGGTAAAGCCCAAGATGGTCCATGAAAATAGCACGAACAAATCGTTACCCACCATAATCCCGCCCACAAAAGCGACTAAGGCAAAAATAGCGGAAAAATAAATGGAAATTTTGTACCTGACCCGCAAGACATTCACAGGCATTTGGCGAAAAGACTCCCCTTTCCACAAAGAGAGGGATAGATTGCCAAACAAAAGGGTGCTTTTTCGGATTAAGTAATAAGCGATGACGGAACCGACGGCCATAAAACCATACAAATCGATTTCCAACCAAAAATAATCCCAGCCAAAGCGGTTGGTATAAACGAAAACAGCAGCTGCTACACAAATGGGGAAAAATACCCAAGCAACCGTGCTTAAATGATTAAGTTTCATGTTAAGACTTCCTTTCAGATGGGTGAAATGGAGTTAATAGAGTTACCCTAGGTTAACTAGATAAAAGGGCATTTCGCTGGCGATCAATCGCCGAACGTTCTTCAACGAATTTGAGGTAGGCATTGGAACGCCCCTCTTGACTAAATGGAAATTCAAAGACATGCTCTCTTGGTTCGAACGTGCCAAAAGGTTTTAAAATTTTGACCATCACTTCATAATTTTGGATGGCTTCTTGATTGTTAAATAAAATTTGTAATAAATACTCCGGGCTTTTTTCAAATGTAACGACCCCTGCTTGTTCCCCTAAATTTTCAACTTCACGGTGTGTGTTCATTTTAACTCCTCCTCCTTCACACAAAAAATACCCTTCAATTATACCAAAAAGGGTAGGAAATTTATACTGTTAACTTCTGATATTTACAAGGTGTCCCCTGTGTCGCCCCAATCAATCCCGTCATAAGACCCCTCATAAAGCGCTTCATAGACGATTTCTTCAAGTGCATCTTCAACTTCTTGGGCATCGACATCCATCCCCAGCAATTTAAGCTCCCATAAATTTTCATTCATCGGCCACCACTCCCCCACGCAAAATTGAACCTTTATCAGTATACTTAAAAACAGACCATTTTATACATCTTTTTGGGATTTTATGCTGAAAACACCTCAACTTGCTGAAAAATTACTTGAGAAAAGCCTTTCACATTTGTTTAAACTCAGCCGAAACGGCCCATAATGTACCCATGATATTTAGGGCATCTCTAATAACTCCAATTCACCCGAATTTGCGGTCTTTTTCCGCCCATCCTTCGTCAGTGAAAATGCCATGAAGCTCTACTTCACTGCAATGCTCTTAATCTTTATTGCGCCGAGGAGCGCAACGGAGTGAGCACCGTAGAAGCATTTTCACTTCCTCGACTGGACGAAAAAATCCTCGCAAATGCGGGCAAAGCGAGTTATTAGAGGTACCCTTTATAAAGAGGAGTGAAAGCCATGTTAGAATTTTTGAAGCATTTAAAAGAGGACCGCTTGAGCAAGCGGTTAATAGAAGAACGTTACACCCATAATGAGGACTTCCCTTACCGTACCCGTTTTTTCGAGGAAATCCCATTTAAAAATGGCATTACCTTAAGCATCCAGGCTAGCGGCATCCACAATAGCAAGCCAGAGAAAACCTTGTCCGACCTCACCCAATATGAGGCTTTTGAGCTGGGGCTTAAGACTATGGACGTGAAGAACTTCGTTTCCATGGACTATGCCACCCGTGACAAGGCATTCTCCCAAATTTTCAGGGATTACTTCGACGGGTCCATTTATAGTTCCGTCCCAACCCCATTGATTGAAGACCTGTTCCAAAAAATGAAAAACGAATACGGCTTGGCTGAATCCTTATGAGGTTCATCTTCTTTTTAGCCATCCTTTTTGTCATTGCTGCCATCCAGCTGTGGCGTGGGAAATGGACATTTCTCATTCAAGGATATTCGTCCCTTTCGCCAAAAGACCGGGAAGCTTACCATGCACGGGCTTTAGGAAAACTGACTGCCATCATTTTGTTGATTTGTGCTTTTTCGCTTTGTTTGATTGCATTAAATACCCGTTATCGCTTTCCATGGGTTGTACCTCTTGCCATGGCATTGATTTTAATCAGCGGGTTGGGAGGTTCTGTCTACGCAAAAACCTCAAAAAGGTTTAAAGCCCATCCCACGGATGCAAGCCTAGAGGCAGAACCGGCATTTAAACGTGCCAATCAATGGGCTTTGTTTTTATGTTTATCCCTTACAATTGGAGTTGGGATCCTCTTCTTTTTTGGTTCACAGCAGCCAAAGGTCCAGATTTCAAAAGATTCCGTATCCATCCGAGGGCTTTATGGGACCACCATTGATTTTAGCGACGTGATGAGTGTTATGTTGATCGAAGAGAGCATGCATGACTTTGGGACCGGTCGACGACTTAATGGCTTTGACGCAGGGACAAACCTGTTGAGGGGGCATTTTGAACAAGGGCTTTTATTCGTCAATGCCAAATCTGACGTAACTCTGCAAATCCGTCGCTGGGAGGATCCGCCTGTTTACATCAGCTTCAAGAAAGAAACCCAGACGAAAGAACTTTACGACGACTTGCTCCGTCACATAACAGAGGCGGAAGAAAAAGAAGAACCTCCAGCACAACAAATCCCTGAAGGAAACTAAATAAAGCGCCCCAGCAGGTTTCGAGGTTCCCGAAACTTTCTGGGGCTAAAGGGTACTTCTATTAACTCGCTTCGCCCGCATTTGCGAGGATTTTTTCGTCTAGCCTAGGAAGTGAAAATGCTTCTACGGTGCTCACTCCGTTGCGCTCCTCGGCGCAATAAAGATTAAGAGCATTGCAGTGAAGTGGAGCATCATGGCATTTTTGCAGACGTTGGATGGGCGGAAAAAGACCGCAAATTCGGGTGAATTGGAGTTATTAGAGCTGCCCTAAATGTTATCTATTTTTTACGCATGGTTGGGAATAATAGAACATCCCTGATGGATGGTGAATTTGTCAATAGCATCACCAGCCGGTCAATCCCAATTCCTAGCCCACCTGTAGGCGGCATCCCGTATTCAAGGGCTTCGATAAAGTCGATGTCCATTTCGGTCGCCTCGTCGTTTCCAAGTTCTTTTTCCGCAAGCTGCGCCTCAAAGCGTTCTTTTTGGTCGATCGGATCATTTAGCTCAGTAAAGGCGTTAGCGTATTCCCTAGCGTCGATAAACAATTCAAAGCGGTCAGTAAATCGTCCATCTTTGGCATTTTTCTTCGCTAATGGGGAAACTTCAACAGGGTGTCCGAAAATAAAGGTCGGTTGAACGATTTTTTCTTCCACAAAGGTCTCAAAAAATTCATTGATAATATGTCCAACGCCAGTAAAGTGGTTAGGAACGGCAACTTTGTGTTTTTTTGCGACTTCTTTTGCTTCTTCCAGGCTCATTGGCTGCCAAAAATCAACGCCGGTGATTTCCTTGATGGCATCCACCATGTGCCAGCGTTTCCAGCCAATACCTAGGTGGATGTCTTTTTCACCGTAAACCACGTCAGTTGTTCCTAACACAGTTTCTGCTAAATGGGCAATTAGGTTTTCCGTCAGGTCCATCATCGTTTCCATGTCACCATAGGCTTCGTAAAGTTCAATGGAGGTAAATTCTGGATTATGTCGGACGGAAATCCCTTCATTTCTAAAGATGCGGCCTATTTCATAAACTTTTTCCAGCCCGCCAACGATGAGGCGCTTTAAGTGAAGCTCAGTTGCAATGCGCATGTAAAGGGGCATATCCAGGGCATTGTGATGGGTATTGAAAGGGCGGGCGGCAGCTCCTCCCAAAGTTGTGTGAAGGATGGGTGTTTCGACTTCTAAATATCCTTGGTCATCCAAATAACGGCGCATTTCGGTTAAGATGCGTGTCCTAGTAATAAATGTTTGGCGGCTCTCAGCATTCATGATAAGGTCCACGTAACGGCGGCGGTAACGCTCTTCAACATCCGTCAAGCCATGGAATTTTTCTGGTAATGGGCGCAAAGATTTGGATAGAGGCGTAAAGGCTGTTGCCTTAACGGAAAGTTCCCCTACCTTTGTTTTGAAAACAGTACCTGTAATCCCGACAATATCGCCTAAATCTGCTTTATTGAACAGGTTGTAAGCCTCTTCGCCAATGGCATCCTGGCGGACGTAAATCTGGATTTGTCCCCCAAGGTCTTGAAGGTGGGCAAACCCTGCTTTTCCTTTTCCGCGTTTGGTCATGATGCGTCCGGCAATGGTGACTTGCTCGGATTTTGCTTCTAAATCCTCTTTGGAAAAATCAGTGAACTGGCTTACCACTTCTGAAGAAAGATGGGTACGCTCAAAACGGGTTCCAAAGGGATCCATTCCAAGGGTGCGCATTTCGTTCATTTTATCGCGGCGAACCTGTAATTGGTCATTAAGTTCAGTGGTCGACATCAAATCACTCCTATTATCATGCCTCTCCCAGAATCAACTCTGACATCTGGCAGGCTCTTTTTCACATTCTTCCATTATAACATGAAAATAACGCATTTTGTCTATATTTTGGCTTTGATGGATGAATTTATACAAGTCCATAAAAAAGAAGGGCTAAAAGACCCTTCAATGTCACGTTCTCAAAAGCGAAGTGGAAATAGCACTCATCCTAGGTAAATTTTCGGGAGTTGTATTTTTTGTCCAGGGTGAATCCGCGACCCAATGTTTCGTAGGTATGGCTGACGCTGACAAAGCACTCGGGGTCGATGGCATAAATGATGCGTTTCAGTTGCAGGAGCTCTTTTTTAGAAACGACAACCAACACGATTTTACGGTCAAATTTGGAGTATGCGCCTTTTCCATGAAGATAAGTCACGCCGCGGTCCAGATTTTTTTGGATGTCTTGGGTAATTTCATCAGAATTGTCAGAAAAAATAAGGACTTGGTAGCCGCCGCCGAATCCTTCTTGGGTCTTGGCCATAGCGATGGCCATGATGTACAGTGCCAAAATGGAGTAAAACCAAGTAATGGGAGTCACGAAGAAGAGCAGGGAAAAAGTGACGATAACTGCGTCAAAGACGATGAAGGTCTTATCGATGGGAATATGAAAGAGGTCTTTCAACAGCTTTGCTACGATAGCAGCCCCGCCTGTTGTCCCATCGGCACGCATCAAAATCCCCGTACCCAGCCCGACCGTCAACCCAAACCCAAGGACAGCTAAAATCATGTCATCCTGCAAGTCGGGCATGAATGGGCCAATCCACTCGAACAAAGATAAGGACGCTGACAGGGCCACGATGCCATACACGGTCAAAAGGAACGTTTTTTTACTGACGTAACGGTAAAACACTATCATCGCAGGGATATTCAAAAGTAGGCTGGTAAGCCCTGTGCTAATCCCGAACAGATGATAAACAATAAGGGTAATTCCTGTGAAACCGCCGGTTGCCAAATTATTGACGACACCGAAATTAATGATGCCAAAGGCCATGAGAAGGCACCCAAACCCAATTAACAGTAACTTCACCAAAAAATCTTTATTCATAGGTTCCTCCAAGCAACAATATTCTACACTTATTTTACCATACTTTTTAAGTACTTTGGAAACTTTTTTGCTTTTATGCTAAGGGCTAACCCACTGGTGGACCACTGCCACACTTTCCCGCAAGTAGTTTAGGAGCCATGACGCCATTGGAGTTGGGGCTCCCATGCGGTTAAGGTCAAGCCCAAGTCCCGACCCGATGGCTGACGCCCGAAAGAGGTGGAAATCGTTCGTTACCAGTGCAGCCGTGAAACCTTCTGGAAAATACGTTTCCAGTATCGAAGCGGCAAATAGCAGATTTTCAAAAGTAGAAGTTGATTGATCTTCTTTGAGGATATTTTGAGAGGGGATGCCCCGGTCTACCAAAAACCTTTTCATGGCCTCAGCTTCCGTTATAGTCTGGCGGTCGCCCAACCCTCCGCACACGATAATCAGCACGTCCGGATTGTTCGCAAAATATTCCACTGCCGTTTCCAGACGGGTGGCAAGAGCAGGGGAAACCTGGTCAACAAGAAGCCCAGCACCAAGGACAATCAGTACGTCCTCATCAAATGTGACCGTCCGTTGCTGTCCAAAGCCTGCCAAAAACAGCATCATCCCAACGGGAAGCAAGGCGAGTACGCCAATGATGCGGTGTATAATTTTTGCAATCCGTTGAAAGAGCCATCCATAGGCCAGTAAAAACAAGGCGACGGATAACTGGAGGGCATGGCCTAAATGCGGGTTGCCGACTGCCAATAGCCAAAAGGTGTTCAAAGCAATGAGTGTGCCTATTATAACCAAAATTTTCTGCATGGTCTACTCCGCCGTCCGAATGATGGAAATGGCAAAAAATTCGGAAAAATCTTGGAAGTCCCCCGCTTCTGGATTATCCAATAAATCACCAAAATCTAAGTCCTGAATTTCATTTAGCCAATGGACAAAATAAAACAGCACTTTTGGCTCATCGAGTTTAAGGGCTACCCCATTGTCAAGGCCGCCCGATTGGATAAAATCTTGCCTTGCTTCAGGATAATCTGTCCATAAAAAGGGCTCTAGGCCACTTCCGTAATAATCTAGGCGCCACTGGATAAAGTTGCTTTGGGCCTGGCTGCTGATAAATAACTCGAGCGGTTCCACGGCAATCAATTCATCGACTAAAAGCGAAGTTTCAATCCCAGCAGCTTGTGTGAAATGAAAAGCTGTTAACTGATATTCCCCAGATTCCAGTTGGTACAATAATGTGGTGTGGTTTGCATTCGTTAAAACCTCGTCACGCCATCCCAAATCCATCGGGATAAGGTGATAGGCAGCTTTGACGATGGCCTCGTATTCCTCAAAAATCACAAAAAAGGCCGCCACCGAAAAGCTGGTTAGCAAAAACCAAGCAATGGCCAACGATAATTTAAGCTGATGTGGTTTTTTCATCGTTCCCCCCCTTTAAAATGTGGCATTCAGCCGATGGATTTCACCGTCAATAAGGACATCCACGTTGCCGGCAATGGCGATTGCACCCTCGACTTCATCCCAAGAAATGATATAATCCTCTCCAGGCCCAATGACTACTTCTTCAAAAGGCAGGCGGGTCACCACTGAGTTTCCATCGACGCTGGTTGTTGCCCCGATGGACGAAGTCGCAAGGACGGTAATGGTATAACTTGAATTATTTTGGATGGTTACGGTCACTTCCGGCAAAACAGTAGTCGTGACTAAAACCTGGTCCTTTGGCTCAACTTGCTGGGAGCAGGCACCCAATACGAAAATCATAGATAAATACATGAAAAACTTCAGCATAAAAATCTCTCCCCTATGGTTTATTTCCTCTATTATATCATGATTTATGATGCAAAGGGATAAAAAACCTCTGTGCATCCAGTCACCTTATTAATTCTTTGATTTTCGCCTTCCAAAATTCCACCAAGAAAGTTTGATAGCGCGTGCTCTATGCTTGAGCGGTGGCTCTAAATACCTGAATCCCCAAACTTGATAATTATAACTAGGTTGTCTGAGAGCAAAAATAAGTGCCACAAAACAACTTACCATGCTTCCTAAAAGTGTGATTAATGCCAACTTTCGTATCCAGTAAATATCCCAATAATTCAGAAGAGATATTAATACTAGCCCCAATGGAATCGACATAAGCCCTAAAAAAATACAGTTATAACAATACACAACGTATTTCACTGTATTACCCCATGCATCTCCTGAAGTTATCCCTAATTCCACTGCTGATTTTTGAAATCGTAATTGGACGAATCGGTCAACACCCTTTTCTGTCAGGTTTTGATAAGCATCTTCATCTAGCCGACCTTCAATTGTGTCGCTATAACTATAACGGAGTTCAATTATTTGCCGTTTGGCATCATTAGGTATTATGCCATAAATGAAATACTCATATCTTACTGTCATATCATTAAAAATGTTAGCCTCCACCTCTTTAGCCGCACGCTGATTTAAAGCCATGCACTCCAACCTGCCACGTTCAAAGGACACATCCTCAATCACTGCCCTTCTAATTTCTGTATTATTTGTGGCATCGGAAATTGTTAATTCCATGAGAACCCGCCCTCTCAAAAGTAAGATACTCTTAATTTTCCCGTTATCTTTTAAAAAATCCATGCCTGAGTTCAGAGTGCAAATAAAAACCCTGAAAATCAGGCAAGTTGCCTTGTTTTCAGGGTTTTTCCCACTGACCGCCCTCAGCCTCAAAGTGACAATTGGTAGTATTTCATTTTTCAACCCCACTTAAAGCCACTTTGTCGCACTCCCACGCTTTTTATCACCTCTCACACGATTTTAAACCCACTTTTAACCGCTTAAAGAGCCTTCCCACCGTATGGAAAACCGTGGGGAAAATTTCACCAAAATTAATTAAAGTCGGCCAAACGCAACAGGGACATTCAAGCCCTTTTTATTTTGGGCTTTTTTCGGTTCTCCGTTCTTCGTGAAAACACGGAACGGCACACCTGAAAACTCAAATTTTCGGATAAGCACGCCCTAATTTCAATTTTTTCACCATGCGCCATTCTCCCCTTTGGTCAACCATTTGCGGGATGTGGCGTACCGTGCGGGCATGGGGGGGCTTAGTTGCTGTAATCCCCCCCCCCCCCCCCCCCCCCCCCCCCC
>Ga0268261_10003490_pt1 | contig 11571 bp, 10 predicted proteins | sample TergutNc150P1_FD_190353 | JGI IMG/M metagenome (GOLD analysis project Ga0268261, IMG submission 190353) | Nasutitermes corniger P1 segment gut microbial community from laboratory colony in Florida, USA - Nc150 P1 (SPAdes) (version 2) | ecosystem: Host-associated > Arthropoda: Insects >... | reverse complement strand
TGGTTCTAAAAATAGGGGGTCAGTACCGGTCTGTTTGTTTGTAACTTGACACCCAAGCATCCTGCATCAAGCTGGCGATAACCTGGAAGCGATAAGTGAGCCAGACCAAGTGACAAACGCATGTGCGGGACGTCGCGTACAAAAACGCAGAAATGCGTGACCCGTCAACAACGCATGGAACACTAATCACGCATTTCTGCGTGGCCCGACGGCAAGGTGTTAATATATAAATGATACACTCCCGCAAATACACACAGTCAACTTACCGCTATTGCTAGCAACACTGTCGTCATGTCTCTGCTGCAAGCTGTCGAACAATACCTAGGCGGTATCGATACGTGGCCTGCACACATAATAACCTAACTCTTCGCTGAAACACCTTCATCCAGGGTCGTCGAGGAATTAACAGCATTTTCGCATGCAATGGTGTGCCTAAAACACTCGCCTACAAGTTATATGGCGCTTGTAATCCCGAGGCGGCAACCGAGCTCGTGCGCCAGCTATTCTACGCGTGGTTTTCGTTGTGGCACTCTTCCGACCCCGTCCGACGTCACTCCATGTATTATGACGTACGCATCAAGAAACACGTACGTCTAAATGTACCGTACTTCACAGAACTCTGCGATCTTGGGGAAAATCCGGTACCCGTACCTGGCTGGCCTGCCCGGAAATTAGGCGTGCAGAACACTGCAACTCCCATGATTATAAATGCCGCGTTGCGGCTGGTAAGTCAAAAACAATTGTAAGAACATTCTGTTAATAAAACCAATCTTTCTCTATTACAACATATTAATTTGTCTTCATTTCACATTTTGTACGCCCAGTTTACACCTTACAGCTAGATAAGACATTGTACGTGCTCTTTGCTAGTTTCAAGCTAGCCAGCGCCCTACCTGCATACAGTTCCTTATATGGTAATCCTCTTAACCAGCCAATAAGAGCCGTCTTACATACAGCATCTCCTTATATGGAATGCCACGCCCAAACAACACATCAACGCAGCTATCAGACTACACGGCAGCATCACGGTAACCCATCCTTTAACATTACCCTACCAAACCTTACGGTAGCAAATTTATACCACCATACACAGCGCTACATTCAAATGGCATGCGACAGTAATGACAGCCTGCCACGCAGGTAGCCATCTTTGATCACACACACACACACTTACAAACAAATCCCAAAACACCTAGGTCAAAACGGACCAAGCCAATGGCGTGCAATTAAAAAGGGAGATGTCAACCTGCCACGCCTTATATGAAAATGATCTGACGGTAGCCTCTTTGATGTGTAACATGCGTTGCCATATATGGTGTGCCACGCCTTAAACATACACACAGCGTTTTGCATGTGACGTTGGTGACGTCACCTGCCGAGCCCTGGCTCGTGTTACATATCCGCTTACATACCAGTCAGAGTGTGACCTCCGGCTACGACGCATCAACGTTGCTATGGCTGCTGCATTTTCAAGCTACCAGACTACACGATGGCATCGTATCACGGTAAAACATATAAGCGCGCGACCTTCGACGGCTGTTGCTGCATCAACTTCAAGCTACCCGACTACACGGCAGCATCAGACCACACGTCAGCATCACGGTAACCAGTCCTTTAGCAAATCTCATCTTTAAGCTACACGGTAACATATATATACATACATGTATATACATATATATACCACCATACACAGCGCTACATTCCAAGTGGCAAATCATTTTTAAAAGAGAAACCCTACCAATGGCTTGCGACCAAACCTCACCCAGAACTCTCCAAACCGATCCACAACACGGAGTCTATTCCTTTTTAAAAGGAAACCATACCTATAGCTCACGAACCCACCCTTGGCTCGCGACAAACCAACCGATCCCAACCTAGGGTAAATGACAAGCTAGACGGAACGAATGGCGTAAGGGGGCATGGTGGCACCGTGACAAAATACCTTCTACAAGTCGAAAGCAAAACAGCGACCCAAAGTAAGCACTTACTACTGTCGTGCCCGGGTATATGAACTGTACTCCATTATCGTTACTGATTGGTGTACCCAGGTATAATAACTGTACTCCATTATCGTTACTGATTCGCGTGCCAAGTATATGAACTTACTCCATTAGCGTTACTGATTGGCGTGCCCAGGTATTTGAACTGTACTCCATTATCGTTACTGATTGTCGTGCCCAGGTATATGAACTGTACTCCATTATCGTTAATAATTGGGGTGCCCAGGTATATGAACTGTACTCCATTATCGTTACTGAGTGGCGTGCCCAGGTATATGAAATGTACTCTAATATCATTACTGATTAGGGTGCCCAGGTATATGAACTGAACTTGAATATCATTACTGATTAGCGTGCCCAGGTGTATGAACTGTACTCTAATACCGTTACTGATTAGCATGCCCTAGTTTATGAAGTCTATTATAATTACTGATTAGCGTGTCCAGGAATATGAACTGTACTCTATTACGGTTAATGATTAGCGTGCTTAGGTATATGAACTGTACTCAATTATCGTTACTGATTAGCGTGCCCTGGTATATGAACTGAACTCTATTAACGTTACTGATAAGCGTGCCCAGGTATACGAAATGTACTCTATTGACTTTACGGATTAGCTTGCCCAGGTATAAGAACTGTACTCTATTATCGTTACTGATTAGCGTTCCAAGGTATATGAACTCTACTCCTTTATCGTTACTGATTTGCGAGCCCAGGTATATGACATGTATTCTATTATCGTTACTGAATAGCGTGCCAATGTATATGAACGGTACTCTATTATCGTTACTGATTAGCGCGCCCAGTTATATTAACTCTATTAACGTTCTTGATTAGCGTGCCCAGGTATATGAAATGTACCCTATTTTCGTTAATGATTAGCGTTCCCAGGAACATGAACTGCACTCTATCATCGTTACTGATTAGCGTGCCAAGGTATATGAACTGTACTCTATAATCGATACTGATTAGCGTGCCAAGGTATGTGAACTGTATTATCGATACTGATTAGCGTGCCCAGGTATATGAACTGTACTCTATTATCGTTACTGATTAACGTGCCCAGGAATAAGGACTGTACTCTATTATCGCTACTGATTAGCGTGCCCGTGGTATATGAACAGTTCTCTATTATCGTTATTGATTAGCGTGCCCAGGTATATGAACTGTATTCTATTAGCGTTACTGATTATCGTGCCCAGGTATGTGTACTTTACTCAATTATGATTGCTGATTAGCGTGCACAGGTATATGAACTGTATTATCATTGTTGATTAGCCTGCCCAGGTATATGAAATGTACTCTATTATCATTGATAATTAGCGTGCCAAGTTATATGAACTGTACTCTATTATCATTGCTGTTAAGCGTTCCCAGGTATATGAATTGTACTCTATTAACTTTGCTAATTGGCGTGCCCAAGTATATGAACTGTACTCTAATATCATTGCTGATTAGCGTGCACAGGTAAATGAACTCTACTCTATTATAATTGCTGATTAGCGTGCTCAGGTATATGGCCTGTATATATTAACATTGCTCATTAGCGTGTCAAGGTATATGGCCTGTACTCTTATCATTGCTGATAAGCGTGCCCAGGTATGTGGACTGTACTCTACTAATATTGCTGAATAGCATGCTCAGGTATATGGACTGTACTCTATTATCATTGTTGATTAGCGTGCCCAAGTATATGGACCGTACTCTATTATCATTGCTGATTAGCGTGCCAAGGTATATGGACTGCTCTCTATTATCATATCTGATTTGTGTTCCCAGTTATATGAACTGTACTTTTTATCATTGCCGAATAGCGTGCCCAGGTATATGAACTGTATTCTATTAACATTGCTGATAAGAGTGCCCAGGTATATGGACTGTAGCCTATTATCATTGTTGATTAGCGTGCCCAGGTATATGGACTATACCCTATTATCATTGCTGGTTAGTGTGCCCAGGTATATTGACTGTAATCTTTTATCATTGCTGATTAACGTGCCAATGTATATGGACTGTACACTATTAACATTGCTGAGTAGCGTGCCCTGGTAGATGGACTGTACTCTATTATCATTACTGATTGGCGTGCCCAAGTATATGGAATATAAACTATTAACATTGCTGATTGGCGTGAACTGCTATATATGGGCTGAAATCTATTATCAATACTGATTGGCGTGTCCAGGTGTATGGCTTGCACCCTATTATCATTGCTGTTTGGCGTACTCAGGTGTATGGCCTGCTATTATTATCATTGCTGATTGGCGTGCCCAGGAGGATGGACTTGACTCTATTATCATTGCTGATTGGCGTCCCCAGGTTTATGGCCTGTAACTTATTAACGTAGTTGATTGGCGATCCCAGATATATATCCTGCATTCTATTATCGTTACTGATTAGCGAGCCCAGGTATATGAACTGTACTCCAATTACGTTATCGATAGGCGTGCCCAGGTACATGAAATATACTCCAATTTCGTTACATATTGGCGTGCACAAGTATGTGAATTGTACTCCAGTACCGTTACTGATTGGCGTGCCCAGGTATATAACTGTACTCCATTATCGTTACTGATTGGCGTGCCCAGGTGTAAGAACTGTACTCTATTATCTTTACTGATTGGCGTGTCACGGTATATGAAATGTACTCCATTAACTTTACTGATTGGCATGCTCAGGTATAAGAACAATTCTCCATTATCGTTACTGATTGGCGCGCCCGGGTATCTGAACTGAACTACATTACCGTTACTAATAGGCGTGCCCAGGTATACGAACTGTACTCCATTATCGTTACGAATTGGCATGCCTTTTATATGAACTGTATTCTATTATCGTTTCTGATTGGCGTGCCGAAATATATGAACTGTTCTCCATTATATTTTTGATTGGCGTGCCCAAGTATATAAACTCTACTGCATTATCGTTTTTGATTGGCGTGACAAGGTATATGTACTCTACGCCAATAACGTTACTGATTGGCGTGCAAAAGTATATGAACTGTACTCCATTGTCGTTACTGATTGGCGTGCCCAAGTATATGAATTGTACTCCGTTATCGTTACTGATAAGTGTGCCAAGGTATAAGAACTGTACTCCATCATCGTTACTGATTGGCGTGCTCAGGTATATGAACTGTACTCCTTATCTTTTATGATTGGCGTACCCAGGTTTATGAACTGTACTCCATTATCGTTACTGATTGTCGTACCCAGGTATATGAACTCTACTCCATTATTTTTACTGATTGGCGTGCCCAGGTATATGAACTGTACTCCATCATCGTTACTGATTGGCGTGCTCAGCTATATGAACTGTACTCCATTATCGTTACTGATAGTCGTACCTAGGTATATGAACTGTACTCCTTAACTTTTATGATTGGCGTACCCAGGTTTATGAACTGTACTCCATTATCGTTACTGATTGTCGTACCTAGGTATATGAACTCAAATCCATTATCGTTACTGATTTGCGTGCCCAGGTATATGAACTGTACTCCATTACCTTTACTGATTGGCGTGCACAGATATATGAACTGTACTCCATTATCGTTACTGATTTGCGTGCCCAGGTATATGAACTGTACTCCATTATCGTTACTGATTGGCGTGCACAGGTATATGAACTGTACTCCATTATCGTTACTGATTGGCGTGCACAGGTATATGAACTGTACTCCATTATCTTTACTGATTTGCGTGCCCAGGTATATGAACTGTACTCCATTATCGTTACTGATTTGCGTGCCCAGGTATATGAACTGTACTCCATTATCGTTACTGATTGGCGTGCACAGGTATATGAAATGAACTACATTATCGTTATTGATTGGCGTGCCCAGGTATATGAACTGTACTCCATTATCGCTACTGATTTGCGTGCCCAGGTATATAAACTGTACTCAAGTATCGTTACTGATTGGCGTGCACAAGTATATGAAATGAACTCCATTATCGTTATTGATTGGCGTGACCAGGTATTTGAAGTGGACACTATTAGCATTAATGATTGACTTTCCCAGGTATATGTATTGTACTACATTTTCATTTCTGATTAGCGTGCCAAGGTATATGAACTGTACTCTATTATCTTTACTGATTAGCATGCCCAGGTATATGAACTTATTATCATTAATGATTAGCGTGCCCACGAATATGAACTGTACCATACTATCTTTACTGATTAGCAAGCCAAGGTATATGAACTGTACTCTATTATCCATATTGACTAGCGTGCCCAGGTATATGAACACTACTCTATTGTCGTTATTAATTAGCGTGCTCAAGTATATGAACTGCACTCTATTATCGTTACTGATTAGCTTGCCCAGTTATATGGAATGTATTCTATTATTGTTAATGATAATCGTGCCCATGTATATGAACTGTACTCTATTATCCTTAATGATTAGCGTGCCAAGGTATATGATCTGTACTCTATTATTGTTACTGATTAGCGTGCCCAAATATATAAACTCTTTTCTATTTTCATTAACGATTAGCGTGCCCAGGTATATTAATTGTACTCTTTATCGTTCATGATTAACGTGCCCAGGTATATAAACTGTACTGTACTATTATTACTGATTGACATCCCCAGGTATAAAAAATATACTCTATTAACATTATTGACTAGCGTGCCCAAGAATATAAATTGTAATCTACTACCACTACTGATTAGCGTGCCCAAGTATATAAAATGTACGCTAATATCATTATTGATTAGCGAGCCTGTGTATATAAACTGTACGCTATTAACATTACTTATTAGCGTGCCCCAGTATATAAACAATACGCTATAATCATTACTCATTAGCGCGTGCAGGTATATAAAGAGTACGCGTTTAATATTTCTGATTAGCGTGCCCCGGTATATAAAATATACGCTTTTATCATTAGTGATTAGCGTGCACCGGTTAAAAACTGTACGCTATTACAATTACCGTTTAGCGTGCCTCGGTATATAAACTGTACGCTATAATTATTATTTATTAGCGTGCTAAGGTATAAAAATTCTACGCTATAATAATTACCGATTAACGTGCCAAGGTATATAAGCTGTACGATTTTATCGTTACTGATTAACGTGGCCAGGTATATAAACTACGCAATTAACATTACTGTTTATCGTGCCCAGTTAAATGAACCTTACGCTTTATCATTAATGATTATTGTGCAGACGTATATGAACTGTACGATATTATCACTACTGAATATCGTGCCGCGGTACATGTACTTTACGCTATTATCATTATTCATTATCGTGCACAGGTATATGATATGTACCCTATTATCTTTACTGATTATCGTGCCCAGGCATATGAAGTGTACTCTATTTTCATTACTGATTATCGTGCCCAGGTGTATAAACTATACTCTATTATCTTTACTAATTATCGGGCCCAGGTATGTAAACTGTACCCTATTATAGTCACTAATATTCGTGCCCAGGTGTATAAACTGTACACCATTAACATTACTGATTACCATGCCCAGGTATATAAACTGTATTTTACTATCTTTACCGATTATCGTGCCCAGGTATTTAAAGTGTAATCTATTAACATTACTGATTTGCGTGCCCAGGTATTTAAACTGAACTTTGTTATCATTATTAATTAGCGTGCCCAGGTATATAAACTGTACTCCTTTATCATTAATGATTAGCTTGCCCAGGAATATAAACTTTGCTCTATTATCATTACTGATTAGCGTGCCCAAGTATATAATCTGTACGCTATTATACATAATGTTTAGCGTGCCCAGGTTTATAATCTTTACGCTGTAAATATTACTGATTAGCGTGCATAGGTATACAAAACTTACGCCAAAATCATTATGATAAGCGTGCTCAGGTATATATACTGTACACTATACTCATTACTGATTACAGTTCCCAGGTATATAAACTGTACGCTATAATCATTACTGATTAGTGTGGCCAGGTACATATACTGAACGGTATAATCTTTAATGACTAGCGTGTCCAGGTATATAAAATGTACGCTATTATCATTAATGAATAGCAAGCCCCAGTATATAAATTATACGCTCATTACCATTACTGATTAGCGTGCCCAGGTTTATAATCTGTAAACTATTTTCATTACTGCTGAGCATGTCCAGGTTTATAAATTGTACTCTATTATCATTACTGATTAGCGTGCCCAGGTATAAATTCTGTACGCTATAATCATTAATAATTATTGTGCAGCGGTTTATAAACTCTACGCTATAATTATTACTGATTAGCGTTCCCCACTATATAAACTGTACGCTATTATCATTACTGATTTGCGTGTCCGGATATATAAATTGTACGCTATTATCATTACTGATTACCGTGCCTACTTATGTAAATTTTACGCAATTATCTTCACTGATTAGCGTGCCGTGGTATATAAACTGTACGCTATTAACATTAGTGATTAGCGTGCCCCGGTATATAAACTGTACGCTTTTACCATTAGTGATTAAGGTGCTCTGGTATATAAATTGTACGCTATTATCATTAGTGAATAGCTTTCCCCGGTATATAAATTGTAGGCTATTATCATAACTGATTAGCGTGCAGAGGTATATAATCTGTACGTTATTATTATTACTGTTTAGCGTGCCAAGTTATATAACTTGTACGCTATTATCACTACTGGTTAGCGTGCACAAGTCTGTAATCTCAACGCTAATACAATTACTGATTAGAGTGTACAGTTATATAACTTGTAACCTATTACCATTACTGATTATCTTGCCCCGGTATGTGAAGTCTAAGCTATTATCATTACTGATTGTCGTGCCCTGCAATATGAACTGTACGCTATTATCATTACTGATTATCTTGCCACGGTATATAAATTGTACTTTTTATAAATATTGATTATTATGCGCAGGTATGTAAGCTGTACTCTATTATCATTATTGATTATCGTGCTTAGGTATATAAACTGAACTCTATTACCATTACTGATTATCCTACCCAGGTATATAAATTATACTCTATTATCATTACTGATTATCGTGCCCAGATATGCATATTGTACCCTATTATCATTAATTATTACCGTGCCTAGGTATATAAGTTGTACTCTAATATCACTACTGATAATCGTGCCCAGGTATATAAACTCTGTTCTAATATGATTACTGATTTCGTGTCCAAGTATATAAAATGTTCTCTATTATCATTACTGATTATCGTGCCCAGGTATATAAACTGTACTCTATTATCATTACTGATTATCATGCCCAGATATATAAACTGTACTCTGTTGTCATTACTGATTGTTGTGCCCCGGTACATAAATTGTATTCTATTATCATTACTGATTATCGAACCCAGGTATATAATCTAATATATATATAATATATATAATCTAATATATAATATAATGATTAGCGTTCCGCGGTATATAAACTAGACTCTATTTTCATTAATGATTAGCGTGCCACAGTATATAAACTGTAATCTATTTTCATTACTGATTTGCGCGCACAGGTGCATGAACTGTGCAATATTAACATTACTGATTAGCGTGCACAGGTGTTTGAACTGTGCTCTATTATCATTATTGATTAGCGTGCCCAAGTATATAAACTCTGCTGTAATATCATTACTGATTAGCGTATATAAACTCAAGTATATTATCTTTAGAGATTTGCGTGCGCAGGTATATAAACTCTATTACATTAATGATTAGCGTGCCCAGGTATATAAAATCTACTCTATTAAAATTACTGATTTTCGTGCCCAGGTATATAAACTGTACTCTATTATCATTACTGATTACCCTGCCAAAGTTTATAAACCGTACTCTATTAACGTTACTTATTATCTTGCCCAGGTATATAAACTGTACACTATTATCAATAATGATTCTCGTGCCACGGTATGTAAACTGTAATGCATTATCTTCACTGATTAGCGTACCAAGGTATATAAACTGTACGCTATTACCATTACCGATTAGCGTGCCACGGTATGTAACGTGTACGCTATTACCATTATTGTTTAGCGTGCCCGAGTATATAAAGTGAACTCTATTATCATTACTGATTAGCGTGCCCCCGTATACATAGTTTACGCTATTACCTTTACTGAATAGCGTTCTCCCTTATATAAAACGTACGCTATTATCATTACGGATTAGCGTGTCCAGGTATATAAACAGAACGCTATTATCATTACTGCTTAGCGTGCACCCGTATATAGACTGTACGCTATTATTTTTACTGATTAGCGTGCCACGGTATATAAAGTGTACGCTATTAACTTTAGTGAATAGCGTGCCACGGAACATAAATTGTACGCTATTATCATTATTGATTAGCATTCCCAGGTATATAATCTGTACGCTATAATCATTTCTGATTTGCGTGCACAGTTATTTAAACTGTACGCTATTATGACTACAGATTACTGTGCCCAGGTTTATGAACTGTACTCTATTATCATTTCTGATTATCGTGCCCAGGTATATATACTGTACTCTATTATCATTACTAATTATCGTGCCCAGGTATATAAACTCTATTATCATAAATGGTTATCGTGCCCAGGTATATAAACTGTACTCTATTAGCATTACTGATTATCGTGCCCAGTTATATAAACTGAACTCTATTATCATCACTGATTTTCGTGTCCCAGTATATAAACTGTACTCTATTATCATTAATGATTAGCGTACTGAGGTATATAAAATGTACGCTATTATCATAATTGATTAGCGTGCCGAAGTATATAATCTGTACGCTCTTACTGTTAATAATTAGCGTTCCGCCTTATATAAACTGTACTCTATTAGCACTACTGCTTATCGTGTTCCGGTATATAAACGGTACTCTAATATCATCTCTGATTATCGTGCCACGGTATTTAAATTTAAATCTACTATCATTACTGATTAGCGTGCACAGGTATATGAACTGTATTCTATTATCATTACTGATTAGCGTACCCAGGTCTATAAACTGTACTCTATTATCATTATTGATTATCGTGCACGGGTATATAAAATTTAATGTATTATCATTATTGATTAGCGTGCCCAGGTATATAATCTGTATTCTAATTACATTATTGATTAGCGTGCCCAGGTATATGATCTGTGCTCTAGTACCATTAATGAATAGCGTGCCCCCGTATATAAACTTTATTCTATTATCATTAATGGAAAGAGAGCGCAGGTATACAAAGTGTAATCTATTACCATTACTGATTAGCGTGCCCAGGTACATAAAATGTACCCAATTATCATTTCTTATTTGCCTGCCTAGGTATATAAATTTTAACCTATTATCATTACTGATTAGTGTGCTCAAGTATAATAACTGTACTCTATTATCATTATTGATAAGCGTGCACAGGTTTATAAAATACACTCTATTATCATAAATGAGTAGCGTGCCCAGGTATTTAAAATCTACTCTATTATCATTATTGATTAACCCTTTGCCGTCCCTAACGCTCCAAAGCGCTCGGGATTTAAATGTCCCGTGCCGGCCTAAACGCTCTAAAGCGCTCTTGTTGACCTCTTCGCCAATGTATTGCGTTGTGTGAACGAAACAGG
>Ga0268261_10003489_pt1 | contig 11575 bp, 10 predicted proteins | sample TergutNc150P1_FD_190353 | JGI IMG/M metagenome (GOLD analysis project Ga0268261, IMG submission 190353) | Nasutitermes corniger P1 segment gut microbial community from laboratory colony in Florida, USA - Nc150 P1 (SPAdes) (version 2) | ecosystem: Host-associated > Arthropoda: Insects >... | reverse complement strand
AGAGCTGAAGACAACCGCCCTAAAAAAGACAAATGGCCAACCAACAAAAAAGAATTAATACGGAAATGCTATAAAGAATTTGTTAAATTTATTAATGATGTACCTTTCGACATACTAACACAGAACAACAACATGGATTAACTAATGTAAATAGACAATCATCAATTATGTATAGCTTGTAGTATTACTGCTGTAATGGAGCAAGCAATAAAACCATATTAAAAAATACATACATACATACATACATACACACACTTATCAAAGAAACATGGGGCGACGACTTTTTTACAAAAAAATATTAACGAAATGTTTAATTTTCTAACATAAGATTTTGAAGTTTTGCTTGTAAGAACAATTCTGTACTAAGAGTGGATAGGTAATCATTTCAACAAGCGATATTTCAGAGTTCCGAAACCATTGGATGAAGACATTATAGAATAATATGCTCTTGTCCCACGTGAATGAAATTTGTTGGATTTTCCAAAATAATCCTACTTCTTCCGAGCGCCGAACAGACGCTTCAGCCAGAGCTTCTTCCTGCTAAAGAGTCTTTTCTTTCCGTTTAATTTGTGCAAATTCCAATCAAGATCTTATTAAGAGATTTGGTTTCCAAAACTCTTTCTGATGCAAATACAACACGAATATTAGGGAAAAACAGTTTTGTGAGCCCCAGAGTGAATTGTAAGTAATTCATATTTAAGTAGGACCAGGAATCCAAGTTCGAAATATGACTTAACATTTACCACATTTTCTTATAACAATAGGTCGAAGTGAAACTTTTTAATGAAGGTTGCAGTAAAATTCTTCAACACTGCTGCAGTATCGCTGAAGAATTTTTGGACGTTGGAAGAGAAACTCGCCCAGTTTTGTGGAAAGTAAGACATTTCTTGTACCTACACATTTTAATGTACCGTTTTTTTAGTACAGTTGTTGTTGAAAAGAGGTAAAGAGCGCAAATATAAACGAAACATTATCCATCTGATGTCTGAGTGACAATGAAATGTTAGTTTCACAATAAATTATTTAAGTTATATATTGTTAAGTTACGCATTCGTTTCTGTCCCTTGCTTAAAATAACAATCTTGGCTTTATCCTCCTCCATTTCTCCACTCGGTTTAATTCTTATCAGCTAATAAATTATCAGAAACGGCATCAGTTTTCTACGTTGGAGCAAAATGTATCAGATTTGGCTGCAATACCAACTGTTTACTGTAAGGTCATTTGTCACAACAAATGCTTGCAGAATCTTACCGATTGCTTGTTACCCCATTATAACCGGTGTTTGAATTTGTAAGACTTTTAAACAGTGAGCTAATAAACAAAGAGTCGATTATTACTGGCTCTGCTTTTTTTTTGACTTCCACATGTCAGGTCAGGAAATTTCCCTCCAATGTGTGAACAATGAATCTTACAGTAGGTTTATATGTTGTGCACAGCAATTTTTGTAATAAATATGTAAAGGAGCGACCATTTGGAAGACCCAGGTGTAGATGGGTGAATAATATTAAGATGGATCTTCAGGAAGTGGAATGTGGGGCCATGGATTGTATCGAGCTGGCTCAGGATGGGAACAGTTGCTGTGAATGCCGTAATAAACCTTCGGGTTCCATAAAATGAGGGGAATTTCTTAACTAGCTGAGAACAGGGAAGCTTCTCAAGAAAGACTATGCTCGTTGGAGTAAGTAGGTACGTAAAGTTGTTTCTAGGGCCGAACACCGTGCCATAAGTCTATAGGTTAAACTGGGGGAATGCCCCTCCATTAAAAAAACTTAAGGAAACACAGTGAAAAGCAGCAACATAAATTGATCATGAGCATTGTTTCTACAAATTCCCTGATATGAATTACAAGCGTTACGAATGTGTGAACTTAAAACGGTGCCTAAAATAGTTTGTTTCTTGTCGGAATTTTCCATAATTTGGACAAAGTCCTTCGGCTATTAAAAACTGTGGGCTACATTTGACGCAAGAATTAGTGCAGTTGCACGCCGTTATGCTATTTTTATTATTTGGTTACTTCAAAAGCAATATTTAGTTTAGTCATAGCCAGTGAATGCGGCTTGGAACCAAGCAGAACTTCCAGTGCAACTTGGGCTTTATACAAAATGCCATTGTCCTTGTGTATATTTAGTGGCTATGCAATAAAGGTGACGTTGATAATTATGGTGATGATAAAATAATAATAGTAATAATAATCTTACCCTTCTGGCTGATCCTGTCAGTAATCGTATGCTTGTCTCAAAGATTAAGCCATGCGTGTCTCAGTGCAAGCCACATCATGGTAAACCCGCGAATGGTTCATTAAATCAGTTACTGCAGCTTAAGTGGTGAACGTAAATTTATCTGTAAGAAGCAAAACTCTTACCAGTTAAGATAACACCCAAACACCCTAGCGGCAAGACGGGTAGAAGATCTAGAAATAACAGTAAATAATGCATTTAAAACATCTATCATCCATTTCACAAGGAGAGCCCATAATGAGACAGAAACCGTCCAACAAACTATCCACAATAATAAGCATCATCAATAACAATAACCTACCAGCTAACTTAACGTAAATTCAGGCATCTAAAACACTTCACTCGAGTATATGTTGTGCTGTTTGAACTGTAGCACAGAACAATTGTTCAAAAATCTACCCAAGATATCCATGTGACAAACGAGATAAACCTAAGGTATCAACGTGAGAAAAGAGGCTGGAAACAAAAATACAACTCCTAAGACATGATATTGCACATGTTACTGAATATAATAAAGAAATCTCAACCAATAAAGTTCGAAAATTAACGAGAGGAATTTTTGCCATATATAAAGTGCACTCTAAATCTAATGTGGGAAAAAAACGCTATGTGGAAATGTATGTGAAATTGGTTGGAATAAATAAAATATAGTGTTAATATATTGTATGGAATATGTGCAACATTCTATCACTATATCTGAATTTATAGGTACACTAAGACAGAATTTATTGGTGTTGTTTGGGCGATATGAACATTACTTGAAGGGAGGGACACCAGAATCACTTCTAGATACTGAATAGTGTTTCTACAGGTCAAGAAATGGTAATGGTTTCAGGTCACGGAAAAAGCACAAGGAAATAAGAATGTTCAGTCACAAAAACGGATAGAAAAATTCAGAACCTCGATTTGCAATAGTGAACTGAGTCATAATAGTGAGCTGAGTCAAAATAATGATCTGAGTCACAATAGTGAGCTGAGTCAAAATAATGAGCTGAGTCACAATAGTGAGCTGAGTCACAATAGTGAGCTGAGTCATAATAGTGAGCTGAGTCAAAATAATTATCTGAGTCACAATAGTGAGCTGAGTCAAAATAATGAGCTGAGTCACAATAGTGATCTGAGTCACAATAATGAGCTGAGTCAAAATAATGAGCTGAGTCACAATAGTGAGCTGAGTCACAATAGTGAGCTGAGTCACAATAGTCATACTCCATGGATTAATGACGAAAAACATGACATGACAGAAACGAAATACATCATGAAAGAAGAGAATGGAAATACTTAAGAATATAATTAGGGACACCAAAATTGGAAAGACCCAGGAAGCGACGGTATCCAGAACTAATGGTACATAAATGCCTTCCACTCATCAACATTTATTTCAATGCAGCATTAAGTGTCTGAAATATTATCCACAGTCATTAATTGAATTTCTAAGAAAAGACACTACGCTACTCCTTCCGAAAAAATGTTAAAAGGGTCTGCCTGATTACTGTCCGATCACGTGTTTACAAACGGTCTGTACAAGAACAGCATCACAAATCACATAAACATAGTTGTTTAAGGAAGTAATATATTAGCGGGAGAGAACAAGACACGCAATATACGTATAACGTAACTTTGAGGGCTTTCCTGCAACCATTGTTCTGGTGGAAAAGCAATCAGTATTACATAACCTGTGTGTGTGTGTTTGTAGCCTTAGGTACCCAGCATGCAATGCACATGCGCCATATTGTCATCTGTGGCCTGCCCCGCTCTACAATATTCTTCCACATTATCTCATAAATGTCACGATTTTCGAAAAAAAAAATTATCGGGCATAAAATGTGTTTCGAGTTTCTCTACAAGTTTGTCTGAAATATTTTTGATTGTAAGAAGAAATGATCGAGATAAGATCTAAAATGTATATTTTTTCCATTATAAAGAACCCTTCATTTTCGTCCGATTTTAATAAAGCTTTAATTTTTTCGATGAATTTTATAAAAGTACCCAAATATCGAATTTCATGAAAATCCGTCCAGTAACAGCCGAGTTGTTCCATGCGGACGGACGCACAAACATGAATATAATAAGTAGCTTATCGCAATTTTGCGAATGCGCCTAAAAAATTATGCATAAAATAGAAAGGGGAGCTGAGCAAAAAGTAAAAATAATAGCGTAATTCTGAAGCAAGCACAAAAGAAACAGCGAGATTTGTACGTACGCCACATTGATTACAAACATACATTTGATGCAGTACCACAGTCTTAGGTTTAGAAGTACTAGATATTTACAAAATCAGCACGATTTCAAATGATTTTTAACACAGCACTATGAGCAACGGTCTAAAGGGTGTAAACCGGTGGACAACGCAGCACCAGTAAATATTTCTCCTATAAAAGGCTTACGTCACATATTCCAGAGCGACCCATCAGTGCTTTGTGGTTGTATTCAGCCATGAATCCCTTTTCGAACGTCTTAAATGGGTCTGGACACGACTACAAATCAAACATCCTACTGCAGCTGAAACAAATAATATCTCTATATATGGACGACATAGGAGATTATTCGAGAAACCCCAACACAACTGAATCAACCGGATAAAGTAGTGGAAAATGTTTACAACGAACATAAGAATGGTGTTGCTTTCGGAAAAATGGCGAACTTCTAGCATCATACGAGAAAAAATACAGCTGGAAAATATTTGAAACATCACAAAGACCGATAATAGAGCAAATGAATACAATTTTTATTTGGCGCAACATCCTCCAGTGGGCAAGTGCCTCCTCATTCACGATGTTCCTAGATCACACACAACGACGCACCACAGTCGGTACGACTGCTCTGGACGAGTGATCAGCCCGTTGCAGAGACCTCTACCTGAAAAAACAAAACACTCACAACAGACAAGAATCCATGCCCCAGGTGGAATTCGAACCTACAATCTCAGCAGGCGAGCGGCCGCAGATCTACTTCTTTGACCGCGCGGCCACTGGGACCGGTAATGAATACAGTTTATACCTGCTAATATCTTGGTCCATTACAATCTAAAAAAAATTGAATACACAAACATCAAACAACAATTAACAACTGCGCCTTATTTTCATCTGTTGTCTGAACGGATGTACCATATTTTTGTACATTATTTTATAAAGGGCATAATTTCGAAAAAAAAACACATTGCACCATAAACTGTGGGTTCCGATTTTCTGTACAACTTTGTAATATTTCCCATTCTAAAAAGAATTAACCAGATATTAACATAGTGTATGTAGGTGTTCATATAAAGTAATCCGCCCTCTTTTCAGTTTGTGAAAAGACTTGAATTTCCTTGAGAGATTTTCGAAAAGTGTTCACGTATTAGATTCCATAAAAAATCCTTCAAGTGGTAGCCGATATGTCCCAAGCGGACAGACAGACAGACATGACGAAACAAATAATCTCTTTTCGCAAATTCGATAACGCGCCCCCACATAAAATGCTATACTATGTTTGAACAAATACATGTAGAGAAGCATAACCTATCTTCCAGTACACAAAGCAAATGGCCAAATTAAAAAATTCTTCTATGTGACTCATACTACAAACAAAATCCTGCCCTATAAGTTATAGGAATCATTTTCAGCCCTTCGACTCTTTCTGGTACCACGGAAAAGCAAATAATCTGAAGAGCATTGTAATCTAGGCTATGCAGATTAATGTAATTTTGAAATTACATCTACTGTTTTCTAACATTTAAATTATTAATAATTTGTAGGCTCTAAAGTCCCGTTCCCTGCTTATTATTGCGCGGGAGAAGCTGAGACTCGAAACATAATAGGGTATAATAGGACAAATTGACAAATGTTGCCATAAACATTGCGACAAGAGGCAGTCTTTATGATACAAACTGCTCTAGATTAATTCACAAATACTAAAGCATGTATGCCTCTGTCAAGTGCTCTGACGTACGTGTACCATTCCGAAATGCAATCCATATATACAAGTTAATACAATTTTAATAATTCCGTCACTCTACCACTATTTTAAACATTATTTAAATAGCACCTCGTGTTCATCGAAAAGTGAAATACCAGACTGACAAGAAATGGAATGGTAAAAAATTTAGAAAAGGAGACTTGTTTGGAAATATCCAATACCCTATCCGACCATATGACAAATAATAAGTGTAAAATTAATCTAAGGGACATGCGTTAGGTTGTACGAAAGAAATTGGTGCAGTTTGCTGTGTAGTAGTGAGTTTTTGTAGGACTGTTATTAGGCTTTGTGATTTCAAAATAGATTCATATATACTTACACTCGAAAACCTACATGGACCAAGTGAAACTTAGGGTCCGTTTCTTGACAGAAATCATAAAGTTCATTGGCATGCTGACAATACTTCACTGCTTCCTCCTACTCGAGATATAGTCCAACTTCTTTGTCGAACATTTGAAAAGAACTCTCTCCTTTTAAAATGAACTTCAGAATTTATTCTTCACCAAAGACGAAAAGTTTAAAATACATACAAAGGATTTGTTCTTCATTGATTAAGGGAAATGACTGAAAATTCAGGATCACTTGTCGATGGCATAAAGATCTGAAGTGTGCAGACAATACAGGGCCGAGATCTATTTATACCCGCTGTATCGGCCAGCCCCCCCGTAGACCCGGCTAGTGCTTCACTATACTGCCTAATTCCAGACGCTACCTCTCACTTTTTCCGATGCCTTGAGGACTGAGTCGTACTAGCAAATGTAAAATGTATGTCTGTGCACGAGTTGAAGGTATATGGGGGCTTGGAGGTGTAAATTCAATCGTTTTTATCCTCGACTATTAATGAAATGGGTCTACAGCTTTACCCCCTGTCCATTTTACCCCGGGAATGATCCTATTTACCCCCTGAACATACTACTAACACACTCCTTTGAAACTTCGATGGGAAATCCTACAATTTGCAGGCGTAATTAAATATCCATAGGTATATTTCGGCGATTCACTCTGATAGTCGTCACAAATTGAGTGAATATTTGAATCGCACTTTTCTTAAAAACTGGTATTCCGTAGACGACTGTCAGGAGTTCCTTTACCAAAATTCCTCCATACTGAAGTAGGTATAAAAGCACACACTGTTAATATCCTTTAACATTTTTTTATTTACCTCCGTTTTTTGTGTAGGGCTGCCTGGATCTATTTGCAACGTGAATCAAGAATAATTAAATTTCTTCCTACATAAATGCGTAAATAATCGAATTTTTTAACAAACATTTATTTTTCAAAATGTTTTGTTTTACTTATCTGTCCATAGAAGTTTACTTCCTCTAACCACGGCTTCAGTGAAATTACAGATTTGTGACTGACATTCAGAGTTTAAGGCCGCTGTGCTGTGTTATGAAATCTGAAATTTCTGGAGAGGCAGTCTGTTAGCACAGAATGTTCTGCTAACTGTAAATATAACTTTCTTGACATGTGTCGACACTGCAATACCGACTAAAATGCACGTATTATCCACTTATTTCATTGTTGCTATTGCCTGGATTTATTCCTATCATCACCGACAGGACACAATAATAAAAGGGGCAATCCGAAATAGACAATTTCGTGTTACTTATAAAGAACACACTTGTGGTTAACGGGCATATTGCAGTATGCCGAGTCTAACTAATATAATTAGGGCTTGGTACTTAAAAGTAGAAAGACCGCGAGTGTCAGTTTATATTCATGTACGCCTATTCACCGTTGAGTTTGTTGCAAAAATATCTTTGAGGAATGTTCATTTCAAATAATCGCTTGTGCGTTGTGCATCAGGATACTGGCATCTTCGTTGAGGTTTTCTTATTTTCTGTTAGTCCGTTTAGTAGTGCCTGGATTATACCCCGATCATTCCACTACTTCGCTTTTCCATATCCCCAACGAATTGAAATCTTTCAAACATCGACGCCATTTAACCAGAGGTTCTGTTAGCCTTTCAAAACAAATAAAAGAAAATGCAAGCCTCACTGCACTGTATTAAAAGAAATAATATTCCTATAACTTATTCGAAAGGTCGGAGTTCAAAATCTGAAAAAGCACTTCGGCTTTCCTGATTAAATATATTTTTGTTTTCCTCAGTACCTCGAAGAAAATGCTGGTATATTACCTCAGGCTAGACTGCGACCGATTAGTTGCACACCATTTCCAGTTGTTCACTGATCATTCGGCATCATAAGGCCTAAGCTACTGAAAACATCGACCGAGACACCAACAATAAATATTTTGAACCAAAACTCTCCACAAACACGTCAGTTTTGTTAATAAAATAACAACAACTTTCACCTAGTTGATGCCCGTTGCTTTAAGCCTTCCCATAGCAAAGAGTTCAGCTGCTTTTCATTCTCTGTGTAAAATTTATCCCTCCAAATTTGAAAAAATCTAACCTCCTTGAAACCATCCGTCGGCCTCGTTACAACCTTAATCAAATCCACGAATAACAGCTGCTCATGTAGTGTAGTGGGTTGCTGCGCTGTAAGCCGGAGGTCTCTTTCAACCTCCCATCCTTCTCCATGCGTCTCTCAGTCTCTACATTTTTCATCTTGGGCAGCGAAGCAAGAAGAGTTTCACTGCTACACAGCTTTTTTCATTTTTTGCAGATCCGAGTCAGGTCAATAGGCAATGTCACGCCAAGCTAGGTCACGGCTAGACGCACAGGCTGTCCACAAAACTGCCTTCGTGTATTACAGTAATGGCAGCTGTTCAGTCACTCTGCTTCGTACAACCAGAGTTCATCTCGCCCTGTGTTGACTCAAATAATAGTTGTGGCTCCTGGTGACGTCACAATTTCCTTACTGAGCTACGTACAGCGGATGTGACTGCTTTGTAGTTGGGAGGTACCTCTTGCAGTACCACTCAAGTAGAAAGGGCCGTCTTTGGTCCATCCAAGATGGCGGCCGGCCCCCGTGGGCCAAGGTCTCTTCATTCATAAAGGTTTCTAGATTACACACAACGACGCACCACGGTCGGTACGACTCCTCTAGATGGGAGTAGTAAAGGGGTATCTTGGGTGGACCAAAACTGAACTTGTTCTTTAGCTTCATGGTGTAGGGGTAACGTTGGAGGTCAGGTTCCACTCCTGTGTGGGGGATCGGTTCCCCCAGTGTAGATGATGTGTATGACTCGCGAACCATAGGTTGGGTCACCTTAGTGTAGACCCGTAGGTTGCCCCCAGTGTGGGGGATGGGGAAGCTAAAGAACGAGTTCAGTTTAGGTCGGCCCCAAGGTGGGTGAGTGGGTTTGCGAGCGATAGGTTGGGTATCGGTAGGTGTATGGGTGGTCCACGTGGTCGACTGATGCTCAGGGGTCGAAAACTGAAAAAAGGGCAAGTGACCTCGGATGGGCCCAAAATGGGGGGTTCCAAAATTGCACCCCCCAAAATTGGGCCCCTCAGGGGTCACTTGCCCATGGGCCCAAAATGGGGGGTGCAAAAAGCACCCCCCAAGTGGGCCCCTTTGGGTCAGTTGCCCATAGTTGGGTTTTGGGCCCCTGAGGGTGAGTGGGGTTGGGGGATAGGGAAGGGTGGGTCAACCGCCGTATGTATTTTGGGCGGGAGGTATAGAAAGGCACACCGTATGTATTTTTGGGAGGGCCTCTCCCCAAAAGAGGGCTGCACTACGTGCATCCCCCGGCCTGGTCGCAAGGCGACTGGCAGCGATGCTGGTCTGTTGGCGGGTTATATAGGTGAGTTAGTGTAGGGGAAGGGAGAAGGGGAAGGGGGACGGGAACGCCATCTGTTAGGAAAAGATAGGAGTTAGATGTATGGCATCTGTGGTGTTGTCAGGGAACTAAATAGTATAGAGTATTTCCGTGGTTATAGGCGTTGGCTGCATGCTGTGATCGTTGCCAGAGGTGGCGTCATAGACATTACTGTGACATCATAAACTATATATGGAAATGTGAGGTGTAGGGTGGCTGTGGTTGGTTGGTGTATGGGTGCGGCGGGTTGTGACATGCCAAGATTGCTGCTGTTAGAATGTAGGTGTCATACCTTGGTTCCATATTTGGTATGGCTTGCTGTAAGTGATTCTTATTGGTTGGGGTAGGATGTGGGTGGTACTTTACCGTAATGGCTGCCAGGATTAATGGGAAAGACGCGGGTTAGTTTTTGGCCAAGTAAGGAATCTTATCAGCTAGTGTTATGGTTGACTGTTTACAATTCTAAGAATTGGCCGGCTCTCGTAGTTGAGTTGAGACGTAGCGATTGTTAACGGAGCAGAACAAAAACAGGGGGTGTACAAAGTGAGAAATGAATACAAGTGAATATGGAGAATGATTGGTTTTATTAGCAGAATGTTGTTACAATACCTCTCGACGTAGTACTTGCAATGCGGCGTTAATTAACAGGGGTGTCGGTGTGTTGTGGACGCCGAGGCGTGGGGCTGGCAAGCCAAGCACTAGTACGGGTCTTTCCTCCGGGAGCTCTGGTAAGTATGGTACATTGCGACGTACAAGTTTCTTCAGACGTAGATCATAATACAAGGAGTGTCACCGGACTGTGTCGGAGGAGTGCCACAAGGAAAATCGCGTGTAGAATAGCTGTCGCACTAGTTCGTTTGCAGCTTCGGGATTACGGGCGCAGTAGAGTCTGTATGCGAGTGTTTTAGGCAGAGCATTGCCTGAGAAAAGTCTGTCAAATACTCGATGACCCTTGGTGATGGTGTTTCGGCGAATAGGCTGAATATTATGGACGAAGGCCAAGTGTTGATTGAGCCGAGGTGCTGTTCGGCGGCTTGTAGCGGAGACATGGCGGCAGCGTTGGCACTAATAGCAGTAAGTGACTGTGTGTATTTGCGGGAGCTTGGCATTTATATATTAGATGTAGTTGCTGCCGCTGCCGCGTGTGGCATGTGTGGGAGGTATTGGACAACCCGTACATGCGCGGGAGCAGTGGCTGCAGCGGTGATGTCACCAGCAGATAGGAAGCTGCTGAAGGTGCAGGTTGCATCAGTGCAGCAAAACAAGGGGGCGTTGCTGGACTGCAGAGTGAATGTATTGTTAAAATATATAGGCAGGTTTGGAAGACATGTTGTATTCACGCGGCATTGTGTTACTGCGCGTTGTGTTGAAAGGTTCTATTATAAGAAGAAGACGACGACGCTGCTGTTAGCAACGACGACGACGCCTCTGCTGCTACCGACGCCTCAGACATCAGTTAGTTATACGGTAAGTGAGAGCACTATTAGCTAGTGTGAATGTATTGTGTGTGTATGTTTGCGAACGTTCAGAATTTAAAGATGGTGTTTGTAATATCTAGCAGAATAGTGCCAGTTGCCGCTGCCCGCCTCTGCCACAGTGGTAGCCGACGCCCAGTGCCTGTTGACGCTGCCTGTTGCCGTCCGCTGTGTGGG
>Ga0268261_10003488_pt1 | contig 11577 bp, 15 predicted proteins | sample TergutNc150P1_FD_190353 | JGI IMG/M metagenome (GOLD analysis project Ga0268261, IMG submission 190353) | Nasutitermes corniger P1 segment gut microbial community from laboratory colony in Florida, USA - Nc150 P1 (SPAdes) (version 2) | ecosystem: Host-associated > Arthropoda: Insects >... | reverse complement strand
CTAAAAAAAATAAATAAATAAATATATATATATATATATATATATATATATATATATATATATATATAAAAGTGAAAACTTTCTGGTTGATAGAACCTCCCTAACTTAAAGCTTTATAAAACATTTTCCCACTCTAAGAATGGTATGACAGTATGTACGTACCCACACACATGTTGGCCTGCAGTGTGTACCCCTGCGCACATCTAGTACACATGTCCGGTCCATCACCTTCACAACTTTCACAGGCCCTGTCACACGCTGCAAAGAGAGATGGTCCTTTTAGCTTCAAGCCTTCCTCAGCTGATGCAGTGAGTGGTAGCAATACCAGACGGACATACAGCCATACAGCTGTCCATCTGCATGTCAAGAAGCCACACAGAGGGAGTGCAGGAATGACTTTACACAACTTTCAACATGCCACTATACACAGGTCAGCGGCCAGTGTCACGCACCTGTCACCTCACCCCTGGGAAAGAGCGAGAGGTACCCACTGAATAGGAGGCTGGGTGGGCCCCAAATTTGGCTTGGATGTTTTCAAGAGGAGTCAAATCTCTTGTCCCTGGCAGGATTTGAAGCTAAGGTCTTGCAACTTATGGTCCAGCCACTACACTGACTGAGCTAACCCAGAATTGTATACCCAGGCAGGTCAAAAAAGATCCACCTTCATACAGCAGTGGTGCTCACCAAGTGTACTGCGATACTTGAAGATGAAGAGAAATTATATAAAATTAAATAAACAAAAATTAGAATATTAAAGGTGTTCCTCTATACACACACACACACACACACACACACACACACACACACACACACACACACACACACACACACACACACACACACACACACACACACAATTAATAAAGGAGCCACAGGTCAAATAGCATCTAGGCTAAGCTGTGGAGGCACCAATATCATGAGTTAGGAAACCAATGCATTTACTTAACTACTCAAAATTGATATTTGTAACAAAAATGCATTATCTGTTTGATTTACAGCACATGTGTTTCCACACAATAAATTACCTGTGTGTACAACTGTACATGTATGTTTAGTCAGTATATATGCCACAGGCTAGAAAACTGAGAAACTGTGATCCACTTTGCAGCAGGGCCAAGACATTTTCTATTTTCCAAAGCATCCACACCAGCTCTACTGCCCACCCAGCCTCTTGCTCAGTGGGTACTGTTAGCTCTTTCCTCAGAGGTAAAGCAGCCATGCTGTGAACCTCACCACCCACCCGACATACTGTCAAAGTCAGGAATGAGTGGAATTATACCTACACTTCCCCATATGCCTTTAGGCAGCGCACATGGAAAAGTTTGTCTTTATGCTTAATGTACATCTTAGTTCTCTGATCTAATTCTAGTAAACCAGACACAAAAAATATCCCATATGTGCTTTGTGCATCAACAGGTTGACTACATATGTTGTGATGTCTGGTGTGGCTTTCCTTTACATATACAACCTCAAATGTTTCTGCCATCACCACACTACGGGAGTTGTATTATATCCAGCGAGCAAGTTTATTTTATAAGGTCTTATAATACCTAATTTCATTTCCAGATTACAATCATTAATTAGCTTTCAATATGCAATTAATATTTATACAAAAATAAATACATGATTTTCCAGTACATATCGATACAATATTCATTGCTATGGGATGAAACTGTCCTATTTGCAGAAGTACACTCAGGAGCATCTCAAATTTCCTCCAGTTGAAATACTATACATTTAAGTGTCCAAAATCAAAATAAGCATTACCTAAACATCTATAGGAACCATCGTTGTTGACACAAAATTCATTCCTCTTGCAGGGGTTTAAATTCATGAGGCACTCATTTATATCCAGACAGCCCTTCTCTGTGTCCATGAACCAGCCAGGACTGCATGCAGAACACCCTAAAACACACAGCACACACCATTTTTTACTTAGGATTCTAAAAGTGTTGTGGTTTGTTCCCTAAATAACAAAACCACGAAATCTCTTGGCCAGGCACAGAAACTTATATACATGCAAAATGTCAATAAAATTACAGATTCTTTCTGGTGAATGGCCAACTGCATGATGAGTTAGATGGTGCTTCGCGTTCAGTTACGTAAGGTTCAGTCCTCAATTCGGTCATGATTTAGATGGTGCTTCATGTTCAATTATGTTCCGATCAGCCCTAAGTTAAGTTATTATTTTATCTATTTATTTTTATTTTATTTTATCCTACAGATCATTACAACAATGATAATGGACATATAGATTAATGCTGTTATATGTTCAATTACCTTAGATCAGTCCTCAGTTGGCCCAGAGGGATTTCAACTAGGCTGGTACAGACTCAGGCACTACAGCACTAAGGTTGAAAAGCAGAGAATAGACTAGCTTCTGTAAGTGTTCCAGCAACGACAATGCAATACGAGTTCAGAGCAATGTATTGTTCCTATTTTCAATTTTAAATTTTAAAAATTACACAGTTTCTAAACCTTACAAACCTTTAGGGCCTGCCTGAGTACAGGATCCCTGGCAAGATGAGTGGCAAGGAGAGCAGAGCAATTTCTGCTCATCTTGATATGACTTGTAGTACGCAGGAGCGCAAGAATCGCAGAAATCTCCTTCATATCCGGCGTCACAACTGCACTTACCATTTCCCTTCCTTGTGCCTGCCCCCTTCACAAATAAACAAATCATATCATTGTCAACAAAAACAACAACAGCACCAGTGGCAGCAATAAGAAAATATTTTTAACGTTAGGTGTCCTGTTGTGTTATCTGTATTGACAAACAGAACCTCTACACCATCAAGCACAACCTGCATTAGTAAGTAAATTTGTCACATTAACTGTTAGAAACCTACGTTTCAATTCAGCCATCATCAGCTAATCTAAAAAAAAGTGCAGACCAAAACACCACCTACATACTGGAACATTCGTAATTAACACTTAACCTGCTTGCGCCCACTACAGTGGGCGCTCGTCTTAACCCTTAGGTTACTAACGTCATATATATATACATATGACATTAGTATCCTAAGGGTTAATGATTTAACCCTTATCCTGCTAACGTGGAGAAAATGGTGAGCTCCTAATAATGCCAGCAAATAGCAGATGGGATTTAATTCAGTGTTTAAAGGGTTAAACAACACACTTCACCATCACACAAAAAATCAACAAGCAAAGATACTACATTTTTTTAATGTAGCATCAAATTATAAGCAGTTCTCAACATTTAGAAAGTTGTCAAGGAAAATAACTGTGCAACTAAATGCAGACAGAAAGATTTATAAGTCTAAATCTGAAGAACACAAATCAATACTGTGCACATTGTCACATGCAACTGACATCTCATTCCCAGAAAACTGACATATAATAATTTGAATTTCAATGTGTTTAAAATTTTACATTCTTAAGCTAACAAGAGACATATCACCAGGTAATGATATAATTCCAGCAGATCTGATTAAAGCAGGAAGCAGGACAATTCACACTGTGATCCGTAAGCTTACTAATGCTATTTGGAATAAAGAGGAATTGCCTCAGCAGCGGGAGGAATCAACCACTGTACCTTTTTATAAGAAGGGTGATAAAACAGACTGAAGCAATTATCCATGCATGTCATCTTAGCAGCTACATATAAAATTGAATCTAACATCCTTCTGTTAAGGTTAACCCCACATGCAAACAAAATTATTGATCATCTATGCGAACTACAATGCAATACATGAACTACTGATCATATACTCTGCATTCAACAAATACTAAAAAAAAAGGGAATACAAATGAGGCAGCACATCGTCTGCCTACAGACATCAATAAAGCTTATGATTCCGTTCGGAGAGACATCTTGTACAATATTCTCATTGAGTTTGATATCCCCATAAAGCTAGTTGGGTTAACAATGAGGTATTTAAATGAAACACATAGCAGAGTTGGGGGTAGGATAAATTCTTCTCTAACACATTTCCTATTATGAATGGCCTGAAAAGAGAAGAAGTTTAATAAGCATTGTTTTCCAACTTTGCTTTAGACTGCACCATTAGAGGGGCTCAGGGAAACCAGGAGGACTTGAAATTAAATGGACTACATCAGTTTTTGGATTATGCTGATGATGTTTATATATCAGGCGCGCGCGAGCGTGCGTGTGTGCGTGCGTGTGCGCGCGTTTGTGTGTGTGTGTGTGTGTGTGTACTATAAGGAAAAACACAGAAGCTTTTGTAGTCACTAGTAAGGAGATTGGTCTAGAAGTAAAGGCTGAGAAACCTATGAAAAAACTAAGTATTTGGTCATGTCTTGAGACCAGAATACAGGACAAAATCACAACATAAAGACAGGCAATAAATCCTTTGAAAGGGTGGAACAGTTCAAATATTTGGGAACAATTCTAACAAATCAAAATTGCATTAATGAGGAAACTAAAAGCAGATTGCGGTCAGCAAACACTTGCAATCACTTGGTGCAGAGTCTTTTGTCACCCAGTCTGCTATCCAAAAATATAAAGATCACGATATACAGAACCATAATTTTGCCTGATGTTTTGTATGGGTGTGAGACTTGGTCTCTCACATTGAGTGAGGTACATGGGCTGGGGATTTTCAAGATTATAGTGCAAAGGAAGATATTTGATACTAAGAGGGACAATGTAACAAGATACAGGAGAAGGCTACAAAACAAGGAGCTTTATGATTTGTATTCCTCATAAAATATTATTTGGGCGATTGAATCTAGAAGAATGAGATGAGCAGAGCATGTAGCATGTATGGGAGAAAGCAGAGGTGGATATTGTGTTTTGGTGGGAAAACCTGACTGAAACACACCACTTGAAAGACCTAGGCATAGACGGGAGCATAATATTAAAATTGATCTTCAAGAAAGGGGTGGGAGGGTATGGACTGGATTGACCTGGCTCAGGACAGAGACAAGTAGCAGGCTCTTGTGAATGTGGTAATGAACCTGTGGGTTTCATAAAATGAGGGTAATTTCTTGACAAGCTGATGACTTGTTAGCATCTCAAGGACTCTGCTACATGGAGTCAGTGGTTTATATTTTATTAGAATATTTTTAGTTTGTTCATCCCCGCTGTGTTGAAGGCACACCTATCAGTTACACTTATGTATATAAACAGTCAAAACACAGCTGTTCTAACAGCTGTGTTTTGACTGTTTATATACATAAGTGTAACTGATAGGTGTTTATTAGAATAGCCTGCTGGTAACTAATTAAGTCAAAACGCACATCACGATAGTTAATGTGACAAGTTTATTGACTAACAAAGGTTGTATTTGATGCTGTACAAGTGCTATTTGTCAAAACAACTACTGTTATAATTTTGTCAGCTTTACAAGTACTCAATAGATTATCCTAATGAAGCATACTTCATTAATAAATATTATCAGTCAATACAGTAGGGTCATGGTGCCTCTAATCTGTCATTGTGCAGATCACTCTGCTCTGTCACAGTCTATCACTCCTTAAGTTAGGTTCATTGCTTTCCTGCATTATGGAGACTCTCCTTTATTCATTTAATGTATTTTATACATCCAAAAAGTCTTTGTATCATGTCAAATACTTCATGCTTTTTGAGGTTATTATGTATTTGCATTATTGGTATTATACAATTATGTGTTTGCATGACCAGTATCACATTTCTTGAAAATGAACAGACACCTTAAATTGCAAACATACAACAGTGCTCACAATTCTCAAGTTCACAATGGTTTATCGGACACCAAGACTCTACTGTAATTGGATCTAGTGGCACAGCTAGGTCATCTGGCACATGGGGAAAATTAATCACTACGACCACCACTACCAGGAATTATGAATTTAAAGAACACACAGTCACATAATAAATTCCCTTTCATTTGGCTCAAGAATTTAAAATTTGATAAGCAAGAAAAACAAACTTTGTCATTTAAACTATGCATTTAGCTGCTAACTGGACTCTGCCCCCCACAGCAGCCACACAATCCCCCTACCAGCTATGAGACTGGCTGATCCACAAAACAACAATTGTAACTGAAAACATAAACAATTGGCTACTGCAGACATGGACAGACATGACCAAGGTGCAAAGAACAGCAAAGTTTAAAAAAATAAGGTACTGAACATTCTGACAGCAATGCATGCATAGCAGATGGACAGCAGATGGTACACATTATACCTCCATGCTGTCACCATTGACATTTGAGCACTTATGCCACTGTGGTACCAAGGTACTTGCCGGTTTAAAAGAAATGGGTGTTCACTGTCTGTAGCAAGGAGGTGACAGACTGCTTCACCTCATAGTCTGTTGCAAACTGCTTGCCAGACAGATGATCCTTAAGGGATCCAAAGAGACAGAAATCAGTGGGCCCTACTGCCAACTGGGCTTCTGATTGGATATGGCACTAGCCTTGTGCCTATTTATTCTGTTGGATGGTGCTGTATCACACTGCTGCTTCTATGTTAACTTGAAATGCTCAACATTGCGAAGGGAGACATGAGACAGGGTACCATATGATCACAATCTTATGGCATCTGCATGCACAGGCACTTTGCTTGCTTACAGCCTGGTCTTTGAGAGGAGTGTGAGGTATAGCACAGGTGGACAGATGGCACAAATGTGCTTTTACGCTTGCAGCAGTGTCATATCTCTCTCTCTCTCTCTCTCTCTCTCTCTCTCTCTCTCTCTCTCTCTAATAATGTGGGCTAGTGTTCTTACTTCAAAACATAATTTTCATTCCATTTAATGCTTCTTCTCACATGTACTTCTATTCACTGTATGCTATTTTGTGTCCCTGACTAAGGGTAATTCTGTGGTTTTCTGTGCTAGACAGTGCCATAGCACAGTATAAGCATGCTGTCAAGGGCAGTGTTTTTGTTAGATAAATAAAAGGAAACACAGAACAATATGTGCTCTGTAACTGTTTATCACCACCTAACCAGACCCACCTCTAGCCCTTCCTATAAAACAGTCCAAATACAGCAGCTGATATCAGTTCTTTACAGAGTGCCACAGACTTAACCATACCTCTAGGTTACGTGGCAGCTGTCGGCAACTACAGTGATATTCACATTTGAACGGAGTGCATAAGAAGCAATTCCACAGCAGGTAATGGAAGTGTTCCTACCTTACATTTACCACTTTTATTGCACACATTGTCTGGGAAACCAGGACAGGGTTTGCAGTTGGCACCGTAGTGATTGTCTGGGCAGCAGGACTTTAATGTGTCAATGCACAGATACTTGTGTAGATCTTCACCTTGTTCATGAAACCACCAATCTTCAATATACTGCTCCACTTCTTCTGCCAATGCATGACACTGAAACAGCAACATTGTGCATCTCCCAGTTACAACACATTCAGGAGCTCTACCTCCGAGATGTATGTTCAGTACCACAATATCACCCATACAGGCATAATGTCTATTTCCCTTATATCACAGATCTGGCAGGTGGTCACCAAGCTCTCAAGAGGAGGCCAAGGTTTGATTCCAGGCCAGTCCATGCGGGATTTGTGGTAGAAAATATGGCACTGGGACAGATTCTTCTTCAAGTACTTCAGTTTTCCATTAGAATCACTCCATCAGTGCTACATACAATAAGTTCTCATTTAATGTTAACATCATGTTCTTAAAATTTAAGGGTTGTAAGTCCGTGCATCATCGTACAATTCAAATAAATCACCAACCAGATCCAACAATTTTCCAGTTTATTATCCTGACGTTTATTTACAGCTCAACATGTTTCGGGCATTCTCCCGCCCATCATTAGGAGCCCAGTGACTGCAGTGGCAGCCTCTGGTTTTACCTTCGTATCATGGTGACAGTTGTGCTGTGTTCGTGGTCGGGCCGGCCGGCCCGACCACAAACACAGCACGGCCATCACCACGATACGAAGGTAAAACCAGAGGCTGCTACTGCAGTCATTGAGCTTCTGATGATGGGCAGGAGAATGCCCGAAACATGTTGTGCTGTAAATAAACATCAGGATAATAAGCTGGAAAATTGTTGCATCTGGTTGGTGATTTATTTGAACTGAGTAACAGACATTTTGATGTTAGTACATCAATTATCATACTCACTTGGTCCTTGCCCTTTTCTACACTGGAACAGAGTTTCTCCTGAATCTCTACAAGACGCACTTCACTGTGAGAGTAGCTGCCAAGCCGTTCTTCCTCCCATGCTGCGTCGCCACCCTCAAATTTACCACGGGCCGTCCTTTCCATCCCCTAATAAAATATGGATAATTTCACTCAATCATAAAAGTGATTCTAAACTCCTTCTAATGCTCAGTTGAACTGCCATACAAAATGTGTAATTTCAGCTTTTCGGACATTGCTGTTAATGTTTTGGCATATATTAAGGTCCACTTCTTCAGAGTGGGTGACAACCACACGTACCTGAGGATGCCAAAATGTAAGCCAAAATGTTTGAACAGCTTTAACATATGATGGAGCTAAACCTTGAAAGCCAAGTTACACCCCAGACCAAGACAGCAAAACATTACAGCAGTAACACCATTACAGAATTAATTTTACCTTCTTGAAGGAATCCACTAGGACTTTGCAGGCTTGGCATGGAGGAAGTTTGACTACATCAGCAGCATTATGTGCTCCGCTTTTCTCCAGATTTACATCCTGTCCGTGTCCGATAATTATGTTTCCAGTAAATAACAGAAGCAATGTAAGACGTATAACCATTGTGCCACCTGTAAAATATATTACCACAGAAGCTCTGTAGAATAGTGAACAAACGGAATGCTGTGTCTGTGCAGAATTACGTTCAAGCATGCATGATCTAACGTTTGCATAGAACTATTGCTGAAGAATCCAATCGTCTGCAATGTGATGCCGAGTCGATGGGTGAGTAATTCCTGACATACTCAGAGACTCTAGTGTTTTCATATTTGGGGTCAAGCATTCCAGGAAGACTGTTTGACCCTTGCTAAATGCACCTTCTTGTGACCATACTGTGCCATAATTATGATCACTAGTGTGAAAACTCCTTTTCATCACAGTCACAAATATCTGACTTAACTTTATTTGTCCCGATGCGTTCCATGTTTAAACAAAGTATTTATATTTTCATCTAGCACACCTATTTTTCTTGTACAACAATCTGATTTCTTCTTAAATGCGGATTATTTGAGCTTTTTTTGCGGTGGTTTGTGCTGCTGGTGATGTATTAGCTACCTCTATGTTGACATATCTCAGGATTATTTTCTTTTGTAAACACTGTCTGTTAAAATATATATTAGCACAGCATTTTAGTAGTTTAGACCTTGAGTTCTTATATAGGTTGACTATACAAGCTTGATTTGCTATTAACTTAACTTTGTTTGTCCCGATGTTCAGGCCTTAGAATGTACGAGTTTCGCTGGAGTTGAGATATCCCAATGAGTTCACATTACACTTTGGTTTTTAAAGAACAAACTTCTAACCATTACTACCCAATACATAACATCTACATAGATCAACACAGCTGTTTTATCAGTTCAAAGTTTCTGTTTTAAAGACATCCATGTGTGAGCTTCAGCCTAACAAACTGGACAGTCAGGAGGCTACTCAGAAGCTATCAGTAAGTGCAGAAGACACACTATGGGCACCAAGAGGAAAGCTGTGCAGCAAGTTTAGTGACCCCAGTGTAGAAGCTCCACAAACTGTGAACTGTATTTACTGACCGCACTGCACACGCTGAAGAAATGCATGGATTGACAAAATCCATCAACAATCAATTTTAAAAGGTCGGTGTCCAGGCACTGAGCAATTAGATTCGAAAACCAACAAATGCAACTCAGTGTATGCAAGTATATTATACACACTGTATATTATACACACTGTATACTTGCTACATGTTTTGGTCACTCACGTAGCCATCTTCAGGGAGATGCATTATAAAGGATTGAGAGACTGAAATATTACAGAAATTTTTGAAATGATGCACCAATATTAAATATCACTTACTTACTAACTCCTTCTTTAAAAGCTAACCGGTTCTCAGTTAGTCACAAAATTCCCCACATTTTATGGAACTCAAAGATTTATGACTGCATTTACAAGTGCCCGCCACCTGCCCCTATCCCGAGCCACATCGATCCAGTCCATGTCCTCAAATCCCACTTCCTGAAGTTCCATCTTAATATTATCCTCCCATCTATGCCTGGGTCTTCCAAGTTGTCTCTTTCCCTCAGGTTTCCCCACCAAAACCCTGTATACTGTTCTCCATACATGCTACATGCCCCACCCACCTCATTCTTCTCGATTTTATCACCCGAACAATATTAGATGAGGGGTACTGATCAATAAGCTCCTCATTATGTAGTTTTCTCCATTCCCCTGTTACCTCGTCCCTCTAAGGTCCAAATATTCTCCTCAGCACCCTATTCTCATACACCCTCAGCCAATGTTCCTCCCTCAATGTGAGTGACAAAGTTTCACACCCATACAAAACAACAGGCAAAATTATAGTTCTGTATATCTTAATCTTTAAATTTTTGGATAGCAAACTGGAAGACAGAAGATTCTGCACCGAATGATAGCAAGCATTCCCCAACTTCAATCTGCTCTTAATTTCTGCTTGAATAGAATTTTGTTTTGTTAAAATTGTTCCCAAATATTTGAACTGTTCCACCCTTCCAAAGGAACTATTATCAGTCTTCATACTGTGACTTTGTCTGCATTCACTTCTAGATCAGTCCCCTTAATACTGACTAACAAGGCTTCTGTGTTTTTCTCTAGAGTATGTATGCTTCCACACAATATATTAACATCATCGGCATAAGCCAAAAGCTGAAGTGTACCATTTAATTTCAAGCCATCCTGGATTACCTGAACCCTCCTAATGGCGTACTCTAAAGCAAAGTTGAAAAGCAATAGCAATAGAGCATCTCCTTGTTTCAAACCATTCCTAATATGAAACCTGTCAGACAAAGTCTTGCCTACCCACACTCTGCTGTACGTTTCATTCAGACACATTTTTATTAGCCTTACCAGTTTCATGGGGATACTAGACTCAACGAGAATATTATGTAAGACCTCCGGCCTAACTGAATCATAAGCTTTCTTGAAGTCTATGAAAAGCTGATGCACTGCTTCATTGTATTCCCATTTTTTTCTCAAGTATTTGATGAATGCAGAATATATGATCAGTAGTTGATTTGTTGCATCAAAATCCACACTAACGGTCCTAAATAATGTCCTCTGCATATGGCGTTAGCCTTGACAGGAGGATGATGGATAAATTTTTGTACAAAGTTGGCAAAAGTGATATGCCCCTATAATTACTACAATCTGTTTTATCTCCATTAAAATAATAATATAATATAATATAATATAATATAATATGATATGATATGATATGATATGATATGATATAATATAATATAATATAATATAATAGAACATACTATATAATATAATTCACGAACCAGATGCAACAATTTTCCAGTTTATTATCCTGACGTTTATTTACAGCTCAACATGCTTCAGGCGTTTTCCTGCCCATCATCAGGAGCTCAATGACTGCAGTGGCAGCCTCTGGTTTTACCTTCGTATTGTGGTGATAGTCGTGCTGTGTTCGTGGTCAGACCGGCCCGACCACGAACACA
>Ga0268261_10003487_pt1 | contig 11577 bp, 8 predicted proteins | sample TergutNc150P1_FD_190353 | JGI IMG/M metagenome (GOLD analysis project Ga0268261, IMG submission 190353) | Nasutitermes corniger P1 segment gut microbial community from laboratory colony in Florida, USA - Nc150 P1 (SPAdes) (version 2) | ecosystem: Host-associated > Arthropoda: Insects > Digestive... | reverse complement strand
TATAACATTAGTAGCCTAAAGGTTAATAATTTAACCCTTATCCTGCTAACGTGGAGAAAATGGTGAGCTCCTAATAATGCCAGCAAATAGCAGATGGGATTTAATTCGGGCTTTTAAGGGTTAACTGGTCGGTACTATACAGACGTGAACAATCAGCCTCACGCCTTCCCCCTTCCTCAATTGCTACAGGGTAACGAGCTGCCGGTCCTCATACGGTATATGGGAGTTTCGATGGGGCCCAGAAAGGGTCTGGATGCTGTGGAAACGAAAAAAAATCTCCTTCTTCCTGCCGAGAATTGAACTCCCGTTCCAGCTCGCAGCCTAGTCACTACAACGACTGACATGTCCCGGCTCCTTACAAGTTCTGTAGTGGACATTTTTATGTATACCACGTACTAAACTGTTAGTATAAAGGATAATTAAATAAAATATTTAAAATTAATGTACTGCAACATCATCAGAAGGAAATAATCGACTTAGGAAGGCCAGAAAATAGGTGGAGTCAGATGGGAAGAATCTTTTATAATACCGTATATTACACTGGCGAAATAAGCGCAGTAAGGTGAGAATTAAAAATAGACTGTTTGGAATACATATGAACCTTCATATAAAGTGGCAGCCGACAGCCTACTGTCAATTTCAGTGAAATAAAATCTCTTGAACAACTTCACCACAAATCCTCAGCTGCACTGTTTAAACTAATTCCGTATATGCAAAGTTTATTACAGCCAGATAGACAGATGGACACGTTGAAGACTTAACAGTCCCAAAGTGATAAGCATGTATGGTCACTTGCACATCACCTCGTATCTGATCTAAACACACTACATACCTTAGAACAAATCAGGATCTCAGTGACGTCCCTAACCAACTTCGTGCCAGACACACCCACCATACGTCCTTTGACTTGTTAGGTAACGTTACGTTCAGGACCGTTACGTTACAGACTTGCATGCATCCTTTTGACAGTTATTTTAATTAGCCAATAAGACTAAGTATTGAAAGAATTAATGTGTACTGACAGAACAAGTAGTTAAAATTGTACCTGCGAAGGCAATAAAAGCATAGGGGGTAGCAGAGGTGTAGCTAAACAAATTCTTAATCTAGGTCTTAGATAAAGATGAGAGATGGGCTTCATGCTCCAGCCATTTTACCCCGGGGAAGTAGTCGCCGACACAAACTAAATAGGAGCCTGGCTTGGAACCCAGAGCCCTTACGTACGCTTCGGAAGAGAGGAAAATCTTTTGCCCCTACCGCGAATCGACCCATGTCAAACCTGCACCCTACTGACAATACCGATCGTACTATCCTCGCTTATACTGACAGAACAGAAGCTGCCAAGAACAAAACGAAACTTGTAGCGTCCTGCCGTTTCCACAATTTGTATGGCATGAATTTGAGAAACAGTGTGTATTAGGTTTACGAGTTCTCCTTACACCAGAGTGAAACAGAAATTTTCTATTTCTCGACTTTTCAATTGAAAGAATGTGTGAGGAGAGGGTGATGCCTTCTGCAGCTACGCCATCAGGCGCCTGAACATCTCGGTGGTCTTCTTGAAAGACGGATAAAAAATGTGTTAGATCTTCATTTCGTAGCATAGCGCTCTGTCATTTAGGTTGGCTGCTACATTTCCAACCTAAAACCGATTGGATCCAAGTGAGTGGCTCCGTTTCAGTAATGGGCAATATGCCTGCCAGCCATGTGACACTAAGCTGTGAGGTTCACTTTAGCGTGTTTTGCTGGCGGAGGAGGAAGTAAATGACGAGTAATACGCTGACAGGGAAACAGACGATTAAACTGGAAACAGCCCCCCTGTACCTTACGGTAAAGAAATGGAAATAACCACTCACTCCTTCAGTCGTATTAGACCGAATCACTCACTAATCAACATCTTCACGGTGAGTAACTAAGCCGGGATATCTCCATCGGCAAATGGCTGGCTACAGATAGAAAAATAAAACTTTATTCCCGGAGAAGACATGAATCACTCAGTTTTCCGACTACGTCCACATTGGCTCTGAAACCCAGTCAACCTACCATCCAGTGATCAGAGAGGTTAATGCCTTCCCTGAGATCAATATGCCTGTAGCGGGGAACAACACACACCACCGCCTGGTACTGAGACGAAATAAGAATATGTGGAAATTAACCCACTATCCTTTTTCGAGCTCCGCGATGTCTGTCCGGATAAAGAGACGCGATAAACGAGTTCGCGAAGTTTCACGCGAGGTTAACAAAAAACTGTTCGTGTGATACATTCTAGTTTTGGTCAAAGTCGGGCAACAAATAACGGACACTTCATTAAGACATAATTATATATGTCTCTACATTCACTGCGAACGCAAGTCACAGTAGGCTTTCATTTATCAAAGCGAGTAATGTTTCAAACAAACGTTGCAGAGAAACTACACCACGCTTTTCATACCAATATAACTTTTTCCGAAGTTCAACTATGTTTCAGATAATAGAAGAAAAGGGAGTAAATGTGCCAGAACTGATATGTTATAGTACCTTTCCTACTCATCTCCAATTCGTGCTATACATCCACTCCCCCTACATGCCTTGATGGCGTGGACAAGGACAACTTTACCTTTCTCTGCCCTTTGTATACGTACTTGTCGTAACTTGTTTCGAACGTCATCTTTCCATATTATACCCCTTAAGAATTAAAATATACAATGCATAATAAACTGTATAACCCTCCTAATAAACGGTATGAATTCAAACGTTGAAGAATAAAACTTTATATCCAACTCTAAACTCACTGACTTCATGAATTTCCCCTCCCCCCTCCATCTAATGCGTCAGAAGCAACAAAATTAACGTAACACTATGTTTTGGGGACACATACAGCTTCCATCTTCAGGGTTCTTTCTAAAACGCAATGTTACTGTAGAATTACGTACTTCCTTCTTTAATACAAAATATGGGTCCAAACAGTGAACACGAATTCCAAGTACAGTTTAAACTTGCCAAGGCGAAGATATAGGTCTCCCCGTAACGTCCCATTCAGGGAAGAAGTGCGAGTAAAGTTCTATATCTACTCATTCTTAACATCGACGCTCGATGGAAGTGGTGGCCAAAGGCATGCCCCGGAAGCTCCACCCTGGGTAAAAGCCCCCAGGCCGGTCTGGACGAGTGTGGAGAAAATTTCTCGCCTCCATCGGAGTTCGAATCCCCAAATAGTCCAGCTCGTAGCGAATCCCTGTGCCGACTACGTTATCCCGATCCGCACTTTAAAATTACGTCAACGCAAATCTCACTAAACTTTTGATGAATGAACTTTTTATTCCATAACAATGCATTAAGAAATATTTACGCATATGTAGTAAGGAAAGACCTGAGATATTCACTGTAACAGCAAATGGTTTTGCTTACGCAGTTTTGTCAACTGGAGTACTCACGTTACAAACATAGTAAAAAATTTTGGAATGAAAATATTACCAGAAAAATCTGAGCCGATGTATTATTAGGACTAGAACCGGTAAGATGTAAAATCGCCCTAGATAACAAATACAACAAAACACAACAAGTAAATATTTTTAAATATCTCGGTTGTGACAATTCCTATGTAAATCACACGGATAATCAACAAAAATTGGCAAAATTTGCTGAAAGACTGGAAAATCTAAAAAACAATTTCAAACCAACTCTGGTCCCAAAAATTTCAAGATCTCCCCATTATTTTACATGGAAGCGAAATTTTGTCCCTTAGAAAAAAGGATAAAAAACTATTGCCATCCATCGAGATTAAGTTTTTCAGAACAGCCGGGTATATCCTTTTTAACCACAAAAGAAATTAAGAAAGTTCTGAAGAGTTGAAAGTAAAACCAGTTGACGAGAAATAAGATTCAAATCACAATGGTTACGACAATTAGCAAGAATGAGAAACAACAAGATGCCAAAAAATAATGCTCAGTTATGAATGAAATAGATTAAGACGACTTGGAAGACCTTCGAAGAGACTATCAGACGGGGCCGAAACAGGTCCATCACGACCTAACTCTATACGGATGATGATGATGATGATGATGATGATGATGTAATATTTTATCAGTATTCTTGTAAAGCACCTCGATAATGGTCGCAAAAGCGACCGAAACATGTACGTGAATATCAGTGTATGATAAATCATATTTTATCGGTGTGAATTTGTTGGTTTACTACATAAGTGTAAATATTTGATGAATGATCTTCACCATAAGGCACAGTAAATATCTTTTTACTTCAGCTGGTTTTGCTTGTGATATGTAGATGGTGTCGGAATCCAACAAGTTTTAACACTAAACTGAATTGGCTGGGCCAATCCAGTGGTGGGCTCTTTAAGAGAACGGCAATGAATGGTCCAGTTACGTGGCCTTTGTGGACAAGGCAATGAACGATCCAGTGGCATGCCCTTGTCAAAATGACAAGGAATGGTACAGTGAGGTGCTCTCTGTCAATACGATAAAGAAATGCCCAGTGGCGTGCCATTTGTAAACACGGTAATGAATGGCCCAGTGGCGTGCTCTTCCCGAACACGTCAAAGAATGGTCTAGTGGTAGGCCACAGTGAACACGGCAACGAATGGTCCAGTGGCGTTCCCTCAGTGAACACCATAGCGACTGGTCCAGTGTCGTGTCCTTAGTGAACACGAATGGGTTAGCGGCATGGTCCTATGAAAAACAGTAGCGAATCTTCGGATTCCATACAAGGAAGAAAAAGACAGCCTGCACGAATATCCTGTTGTCCTACAAATTAAATTTTCAGACATACTTAATCCTGTCAGTACTACGTTCTATATACCTCGCTGAAAATTGTGGCAATTTTTGGTTGAAATTACTTCACTTTTCGTGGGACTAGTAAGATAAATGTATTCAGGTATGCAAATTAGGGGTTTCATGGCAATATGGCTGAAAACTGAGTTCTTATGGGACATGATACCGTGTCACTGAAGACGAAAGCAAAATGTTCCCTAGGAACGTCGCAAAGCCATTACCCAGTCACGCGGCATCATATAAAGGGAGTACCTAGTCCTCGTTTCCAGTTATCTCTCAACAACGAAAATAATTTTTATGGGTTTCAGTAATAGATAGGAAATGTACGTCGCAATTAAATTATTCTACGAAACGAATGCACTTTGAAATATTATAGGACACACAGAGTAGAATTCTGTTACGTCATAAACGGGAAGGAACAATCTGTGTCGTTATTAACAATGTGTCGCATAAACCAATGTCGTTATAACCAAGTTCGAATACATATATTTATGCCTCAGCATACCTGGGTATGGAGTGCTTAAAGATCAATGCTCTAAGCCAACAATACGACAAAGAAAAGAAACGTAAATATCCCTCGTCTTTCTGAAGAGCATGAAGTCACCACAGAATTACTTACATGACAGAAGCTTTTAAAGTAAATTTCTGTGTTTAAAACAAGATGCGCATGACTGCCCCGGCCATCGTCCGTTCTAGCCTGTCTAGTCTAGTCTAGTCTACTCTGCGAACAGTAAAGGTAACGTACCTTAAAATCTGAATAGTTAATGCCATATTCAGACCAATGTTCCTGATTAGCACAAATGACTTACATTAAGACAGACATATGATTAAACCTCCAGCCTGACAACATCTTCAATTCCCTTTTTTAATCTGAATAAATCTTGAATATAAGACATGATTAGTAACTTGTCTTCCTTATTTTAAGTCTCTTATGCCTCTTTTTAAATATATGCTTTCTCCTCCCGCGCCTTAATGCATCCAGTTCAACCGTCCTGTACTGCACCTCATACCAATAAGCAATTATCAAGGCATGAAGATGCAATTGGAGGTGAAATACCACATATTTTAACTAAGCACTAAGCAGACGTAGACTGTCAGCCTTCCACTGTAGTAGCATTACTTCCGAGGAAATAAGCACCCGATGGATGAACTTCAGAAGCTGTCTAATGTAATGATGAACAGCAGCAAAACCATCAAAACGGAAATCAAAATATATTCATCCGGCATTTACCCAGTAACTGTATTGACTGACGTATTATGTAGGCCTACTGATAATCTCACGTGTTTTGAAGTTCTAATGTCAGTGGCTATAAAGGTTCTTCAGGAGTTAACACCTTACATTTTGCTATATAAGTTAGCATACCAATTTTCTGAAGAAATTCCTCTACCCAGAAAATGGCAGACTTTATTCCGAATAGTTGATACGTATCTACAAAATTACAAGGAATGAAACTGCTTCATTGCATTACTGTCAGAAAATTATAACGCACAAACAGCAACTGTGGAACGAATTTTATGGTACTTTTCATGAAAATCCATGAATCAGGTCAAGTTATTGGCTAGGGAGGACACACGAATATCGAATTTTAAGTCTCTCCTGTGTTACAAAATACGGCAAATAGGCTAACAAATCTACCTCCACATAACCGACAACAATCTCCCGAACAAGGGTCATACATCACCATAAAATGAGTGAGTGCAACAGTAACAGTTACTACTAGAGTTTTAATATATCCGTAAATACGCATGTGCAAATAAACGGAAAAATCAGAAATCCACTGCCATATTCTAAACTGTCTCAACATTTCATGACAGCCGCTATATTAGTTCTCTTTCTGTGTCAGATCTGACGGTTTATAGTAAACACCTTACGAAAGATTCGAAAGCATCTAATTATTAAATGGATTTTAAACTGCATATCACCTGAACTTTCATTTAACCCGCGAAAGCCATCAGATGTTCAGTGACATTCACGCTTACTAAGCACACCACGACAATATTCAGAAACAAGTTCAATGAGTGTGAACAACTGTATGAGTATGTAGGTCCACACTGGATATTTACATTCGATCTCATTTCTTAAGACAAATCGTTCTACACGTAAATGCAGTAGAAGTTTACAGAATATACTTTACTTTCAATAAGAAGCCGAAATAAAGTTGTCCCTATGCACACACGAGGGCATATAGGGGAGTGCAGACAGAGCTCGAATTATTCTTAAACTCTGCACCAGACAGAGATGAATGGTCACCATTACGCGCGTTCGCTTTACCCACAGGGAAAGAGGCCCCGTTACCCGTTGAACAGGCGGCTATGTGGGCCCCAGAGCCGGTCTCGACGCGTTGGCGTGGCTCCTGCCGGGAATAGAACCAACACCCCTCGGTTGTCCAGCCCATAACCTAGTTACTAATATACTGACTGATTTAACTCACTTTACTTGAAGATGGACTTTCCCGGAATAATACCGAACAGGTGGTTGTAGAGGTAAAGGATAAATTTCATTACAAGAACAAAACATTACCATAACCAAAACCATATTTTATTCGCCTCTTAATATCAAAAAGAAGTACAAAACGTAGCAATCTTAACATAAGTCGGCGACTGAGAACGTTTGGTTGCATGAAGACAAAACGATGGAACAAAATTCGGTTGGTAAGAGGAGGTGTTGGACGAAGAGCACTAAAATTTCTCTTGGCCAATTGCTGCAAATGCTACAGGCAGTTTGCTGCGAATTATGGGTATTTCAGGCAAAAGAAGGGTCACCAGTTTCCGATATGATAAATAGAAAACAAAAATATTTGCGGGCTACATTAGAAATGATACCCATATATATTTTTATTTATATATCATTAGTGAAGTCTTCAGTAGTAACCCTTACCTGAAACTTATATTTCAAAAAATTTAAGAGATTGCACAAAATTTGGCAAAAATCTTATTTTATAAGTTCTTACTTAAGTCTTTTTATAATAAATCCTGAGTGACGTAACCTGAGCAAATACTCATAAAAACAATTTTGAGTACGGAGCAGTAGTCACAACAACAAGAAATGAAACAAGTACCTTATAAAGGACAAGGATAAGCTCTGCTGATTTACCCACGACATTTGCTCGTTCCTATGTTAGGATACTTCTTTACAGCCAATCATGAAAAGCGAATGAATCTCTGGAACGTCGGTATATGTCTACCAGACTACACGGTGTCACGCCCATGCAGACATAGTTATCGGCGTAAAAACCTCTAATCTCACTTAAATGGTTCTATTTAAAACAACAAGACATGAATCGAAAAATGTGTGCCTAGCAGTAATGCACGTGGCAACTCTTTATCTTCCGAAGGTAAATACTAGTTAGACGGTCGAACAATTCTGGATAGTGGCGGAGAAAACAGTCGAAATGGAAACGTACACTGCTGAAAGTGTGTGGGTGGGAGAACACGCAACATCTGCTGCCAGGGTATTTACTAAGCGCTGGATCACTTGCCACTCAGACAAATAACTCTACTGCATTTCAGAGGTTTTCCTTTTAAGATACCACTTGGAAAGAAACGTGCAAGCAAAATTTCACAAATGTCTAGAAGGAATGAATGTAAACAGTGACAAACCTCAGTATATTAGGTGTACCAGCCAACATCAAGTCACGCACCTGTCGAAAAGAAATCAGAAACGTTACCACTGCAGCTAACTTACTTTGTTCCAACACTACTATGGCTCACAACACAAAATACAGACACACAGAAGAATATTATTACAGAGCGTTGTTAGAGCGCCCAACGGGAAAACAACGCAACGATGAGCACAATGCTTTATACCATCCCTCCTTTTTACTGAATGTAGGCCGAAGGGGGATGACAGCTTCCACCAAAATACCGAACGCCGTTTTCGAACTACTGCGTTGTTCTTTTCCCCCACTATTGCCAATATCACCCTCAGCAATCATTCTCACTTTTTTTAATATGTTGTATGCTCCAGCAAAACATAGACAGATAATTAATATCAATCTTGTAGACTTTCACGGGTTATTTCACAAAGATCTGAGAAAATTACACAAAAACCAGCCTAATTATTTAGTTCCTATATTTTTCATGTAATGTGCTCACTGCATTTTCTTCTAGAGACAAATAAATTTACAAAATACGAGACAGAAATGAAACGCGGTACTTCGCCAATACAAAGTATAATAAAACAACCCTGAATAACACTCGGCAGTAGGCAAACAGAACTAAGGAAGCGTCCAAGATCATGACGTCAACATAACAGGCTCTATAGCTACAGAACACTTACAATGAGATCAAAGGACATACAAGAAAGGAATATTATTTTCAGTACTTATAGTTAATGCGATTGCCAATTTGGACAACAGTAGGTAAGGTTTCATGCATTGGTTATTTATTTTCATAATTCAGAACACTTCATAATCAAACGTTTCCATTGCGCACAATTCCCTACTATTTATGAAAGACAGCCATTATAGCTTGCACTGTTAAGCTGCCATGTTTATAAATAAAAGAGTCTGTACAGACGTTACTAAAAATTAAGTAACTATACGGAAATCCTACATTAAATGCAACCCGAAGTTTGATCACGATATTTAAAAGAGTTCGCTAGTATTCCCTGTCCTCAACCTGAAAAATCCAGTCCACACATTCATTTTAATATTATTCGCCGAATGTCCAGATATAAGCGGTTTTACCACCAAAATTCTGTAGGCATTTCTGTTCTATACGCTGTACGCCACGTGACTCGCAGATCTACTTCTCACCAAGTTTATTGTGGGGGAATTACTTTTCCTTCAGCGGTCAGTGGTGCTGCAATATGAAGCACTGACACAACGTAGCTTGCCTATAATAAAAAAAAAGTTCACTCAGCAGCTGGATTCCAAACTACAGGCATATTATGTATTCGATATATTTCGTTTAACTCACTAATAACAGCCCTGTACAGAAGAAATTTAACTTAGAGATACATAAGAATAGAAATAAAAATTTTCTCAAATGATATCCGGTTTTAAGCCTTTTGTAAGTAACTGACAACTAACATGGCACAGCATCATTCTGGATTACATAATAATTACGCAACTGGTAAAAAAAATCCACTCTTTTTATGCACCGTACTCATAAAATCCCAACACAGGGCGTTACTGTTAACCAGCTGAATCCAGTAGTATGAATTTCTTGGCAATATCGGTCTCCAAGCTCACGAGGGGTAATCCCGACCCAAGGAACATCACACAAGTGACAAGGAAATCCGCGAATTAATATTTGCTTTTCCTCACCTCTGCTCAAAAAAAAGTGCACGCAAATTTGTCCCTACGCTTAATGACGCAACAGGAAATGTGGACGTAGGAAGGTAGCTCCACGGATTCTGAACCTCAAAAGTGAATGAGGGAAAGCGGTAAGCTTCGCTCCCCGACCATTTAACCTCCAGTATCCAATAGCGAGGAGGCGGCTTGGTTCATAGAATTGATTTGGAAATAATGGAAAATGAAAAATCTATGACCCCTGCCAGGAAACCAACCCGAATTACAGGTTATCCAACCAAGAAACTAGTCCCTATACTGACTGAGCTACCTCAACTAATCGGACAGTTTTAATGTCAAGTAGCACTGCTTCATTTCATAACATTTACAATCATGTTGGCAATTCGATCACAATCAGTTCAGTAGACAAGGTGTCATTAAATAAAACAAGAAGTAAAGAAACTCGAGATAAACAAGTAACTACAGAAGGCACGGGAAAGTTGGAAGTCGTCCAACAAAGTGGAACAGTTTACAAAGTATGAAAAATGGCCTCACCTTTTAGCCATCGGCGACTCAAATTAAAATTCCTTAAGTATCCAAATAAAATCACTACGCACATCACGCCATATTTCCCTTCTGGACAAATAAATACCTGAATATAAACAAATTATATCGTGTTCTTTTATGTGATGTAGCCTCAAACGCCTTCTTCTCTGTTTTGTTATTATTACATCCGTTTTCCTCATCTTAATATTAGTCTATATCAGAAGTTCGAGCGTGGTTAATTATTCGATTCCATCCAACCGCTTCTGACTGTATTCATGATGCACATTACCACCAGAAGCAGAGTATCTTGACATTAATGGGTGTTTGTGGGTCCAACCAGCCTTGTCTCTTGCAAAGAAGACATACTCCTTGATGTGCCTGTGTGGGAGTGGGATGTTGCAACACATATCATGCCGAACCACTTGAATAAAAAATCGCATTACTGTGGCGCATCTTATTCAAGCGGCTCACCAATACGTCGAAAATGTGGAACTCATGAACATCTTTCTTGTAAGGTTAAAAGGCAACTTGTTCACGTGTTTCACTGAATTGTTAAAAACCTCAGAAGAATATGGAGTGGAGGTACAGCTCTAAGTTTTGTTAAGCTCGACAACACTTTAAGGTGAGTGGCCAGATTCACACCATGGCCTTCTTATCCCCGAGAAGAAAGCACTCTTAACCTATTGAATGAATGAGATTGGCGAGGCATGTGGCACATATGAAAGACAGGAGAGGTGCATACAAGGTTTTGGTGGGGGAGACCTAAGAGGAAGAGACAACCTGGAAGACACAGACGTAGACGCAAGTATAATATTGCAAGACAGGCAATATACGTATGAACGCAACACTGAGAGACACGTTCGCGAAGCCACTGTTGCCGTGGAAAAACAGTAACTATTGCAAATTCCGAGTTTGTGTATGCAGCCTTAGTTATCCAGCACGCAACGCATGGCGCCGTATTTTACCGTCGTCTGTGGTCTGTCTGGCTGTACCATATTTTTCCACATACTTCATAAACGGCATGCCTTTGCCGGGGGGGG
>Ga0268261_10003486_pt1 | contig 11579 bp, 9 predicted proteins | sample TergutNc150P1_FD_190353 | JGI IMG/M metagenome (GOLD analysis project Ga0268261, IMG submission 190353) | Nasutitermes corniger P1 segment gut microbial community from laboratory colony in Florida, USA - Nc150 P1 (SPAdes) (version 2) | ecosystem: Host-associated > Arthropoda: Insects > Digestive... | reverse complement strand
TGGTATCCCTCGCCTGGTCCAAGGTACTCGTTCACCCCTAAATTACGTTTCGGGTCTAATTCCCCCCCCCCTGGGTAACCTACAAAGGTGTGACAACCTAACCCTATACTTACTTAGTGTATTCTTTCTCTATTCTCTAGTCATCTTATATTAGAATATACATATACTTCTTTGCTACCTGCGTATCGTTATTGATCCTTCCCCCCTGCGACTCCAGGTTCGATTCTTCCCAAGATCTCTTGGGTGGTGGCAGCACTAAATTCCTTATAGGGCATCAGGCACTCACACAGGAGACCTGAGCCTATTACATTGGTGACTACGGTGGCAGACAACCACCGTGGATATTACATTGGTGTCACCAGTCGTCCTACAGACACCGTGACCATTACACTTGTAATACATGTAAAATGTCATACATAAGACAAACTAACAGAAATCTAAATCAGAGATACTGGGAACATATATGTTACATCAGGAACAGTGACCCCCAATTTGCCTGCGCATAACATATACTATAAAATTTACATGAATACAGATCTGTTACAGACACTATGTCCCTATTCAAACCCATACATTAGATGTCAATGCTAGTCTCCTATGAACAACTGTTTATTCACACATTTCATCACAATGGAAATCTCATCACAGAACAAGGCACAGGTGAACAAAATCCCTTATTTCAGTTGGCCATCGACACCATGCTTACATCAGAAACCACATGAAAACGCCACCCACAACACACTCAAATCAGTTCCAACTCTTCCACGATAGCAGCAGACAACAATACAGGTATGTACATCATTCATTATTCTATAGAACATATTCCATTTTCTGCAGAAATACATTATCAACAGCAAATGTAATTTTAATCTAATCTTTATGTACTCCTTATCAGTAAATTTACCTCTATCCATTACAGTGTAATGGTTACCAGATGCTGTAGTGACAGTTGTTTTGTGCTCCTGAAGATGGGTGATGGTGACGCCTGAAACATGTAGAGCAGTTGTCAGATAAACTCTGTAACATGTGCAACTTGTTGGATATACACATTAGAATGTTACACTTATGTTGAACTGTATGTGTTCCACATTGTTTCAGATTCTAAAAACTGTCAGTGGATATGCTGTGTGGGGCATAACAATACTGATGTTTATATGAACATGGATTATTGTGTCATTTTTCAGCAAGCAAGTGATTTTTATAGAAAAATTATCTGGAAAAATTGGGACCAGGGGTTTTCCAGATCACAATTTATCTCTTTCTTCCAAGGCTCATTTGAGAAATTTGTAACCATGGGTTCTTTTACTTAGATGGGGGGTTAGCCCATCATAAAACCTTCAACCTGAAGGGCCAGGATTTTTAATCAGGATTTACTCCCTTATATGACTTGCTTTCCAGAGTGTCATCTGCCCTTAGTTTAATTTTGGAGTGTCCTTTTCCCAGGAGGGATGCAACCAAGCTGAATGGTCTCTCCTACCCTATCTGATAGACCCTTATTGATTAGGTCTATCAGACCCCCTTGCTCTGTCTGCTCGGTGACCCTTGCTGGCAATGGGGTTGGTTATCTCAACCTTAGCATGGGTTTTTCACCTTAACAGAACCCACTGCTAGTATGTAAGACTGGGGAAGGAGTGGAGAGGTTTGTAGATTTTCATATTCATATTGAAAATCTTATTAGATATCATGTACCTTCACATCATACTCCCATATATTGCCTAAGAATATCTGTTGATATATTTTCTTAAAAGGGTTTAATACAGGGTGGCGAAAAAAGAATGCATGTTTTTTAGATGGGTAGTAGTCAGGAGAGTGAAGGTCGGCGACCTCCCCACTCTGCCTGAGAATAGTGCAGAGGCTGATCTGTGTGCAGAGGGATCAGTTGAGTAGCCATGCAGCAGTGGAACGTTGAGCATCGCGTTTTTGCCGTCGAGCAGTTTTTTAGAGACAACGATTCCGTTGTTACTGTTCAACGTCTTTTTCGTTGACAGTTCAATGTTGCGCGTGATGGAGCGATCCCTGATCGTAACACAGTACTCCGATGGGTTGAATTGTTTCGCACAACTGGATCAGTTATGAAGAGAACGTCAACTGGCCGGCCCCGTACTGCTCGGACACTAGAAAACTTTGAGAGTGTGAGAAAGTCGGTTATTGAGAGTCCTCGGCGCTTCACTAGACGTCGTGCTTCAATCTTGGGTCTATCTCGTCGCTCGTTACAGCGCATCCTACATGCCGAATTAAATTTCCAGCCGTATAAAATCATGATTGTTCAAAAGCTGCTTCCAAGTGATTTTGTCCAACGCAGACTGTTTTGTGAAAGAATGCTTGAAATTATTGGTTCTGACGATGTAATGTTAATGATGAGTGATGAGGCGTATTTCCATTTGGATAGTTATGTCAATAAGCAAAACTCGATTTTGGGCTACAGAGAACCCGCGGGAGTTACACCAGAGACCTCTCCATACTGCTAAGATTTCAGTTTGGTGCGGCATTTCGAAAGTGGGGATCGTTGGTCCTTACTTTTTTGAAGAAGAAGGGGCTACAGTAACAGTGAAATCAGAGCGCTATGTCGAGATGCTACGCAATTTTATGCGTCCACAACTTCGAAGTTTACGGGTTAACATAGAAGAAATGTGGTTCCAACAAGATGGAGCCACAGCCCACACGGCAAGGGCTTCGATGACAGTTGTTCGACAAATGTTTCCGCAACACGTAGTCTCGCGTTTCGGCGATGTCCCTTGGCCCCCACGCTCACCAGATTTATCTGCCTGCGATTTCTTTCTTTGGGGTTACCTCAAATCAAATGTCTACGTTCGAAAACCTCGTACAGTCGACGATATGAAAGTTTCCATTCGCGAAGAAATTGCAACTGTGCCACAAGAAATGTTAGTAAATATGATGCAGAACTTTGAGGAGAGGCTCCGAAACTGAGTACGGCAAGAAGGACGCCATCTTTCCTATATAATTTTCCGTAAATGAGTAATCAATGTAGGTAATTAAAACTGCGTTTATTACAGGTTGTTTTGGTGTTGACATAATTTTTTTATATTGAAAATAAACAAAGTTACAATTATTTGAAAAACATGCGTTCTTTTTGCGCCACATATCAAACAATAAACAATTTTTAGAAAGGATATCAACATAAATTTAACATGGTTAGGAACAAAAAAGGAAAATGGCAATGAATACGAAAGAGAGAGCAGAAATATGGAATGAGTATTTTGAAAAATTACTAAACGTAGAAGAACCAAAGGAATTACTTGAAATAGGAAATAGACAAATTATCGAAGTTGATGTAGAACTCACTATAGAAGATGTAAAAAAGGCAATGAGAAATTTAAAAAATAGCAGGGCCGCTGGAACTGATGGAATACATCCGGAATTAAAATACAGAGGAAATAAACTATTGAATAGAATTTATTAATTAGTAAGACAAATTTGGGAGGAGGAAAGAATACCTGAAGAATGGAAAGAAACAATAATAGTTCCTATTTACAAAAAAGGAGTTAGAGATGTGTGTGAGAATTACAGGGGAATAGGGCTAGGAAATGCAGCTTACAAAATTTTGTCAAATATAATTTTGAAAAAAATTAAACCAAATATTGAAAAAATTACCTGGGACTATCAGAATGGATTTAGAGATGGAAGATCTGTACTCAACAAGATATTTGCATTGAAAATAGTAAATGAGAAAATTTTTAAGTATAATCAGAGTGTACAATATTTATTTATTGATTTTCGAAAGTCATATGACTATACATACAGACATTTTACGGAAATGTATGCAGGAATTAAAAATTAATAAACATATGTAAAACATGTTCAAAAGATAAGAAATGCTGTTAGAACAGAAGGAACACTCATTCTTTTTTGAAAATAAAACTGGATTGAAACAGGATGACTCTTTGTCAACAGTATTATTCAATTTAGCATTACAAGAAGTTCCTAGTGGTATAAAGATTGTCAAAGAACAACTGAACATATTAGCATATGCAGATAATTTTGTATGAATTGGAAAAAATGAAATGAAAAACAAGACAACTTTTTGTAGAAACAGAAAACACTGCCAGGAAGTTAGGACTGCAGATATACCAAGGAAAAACAAAATAGGTGATAGTGGAAAGGAACAGCATTTCCAAACAAAATAAAATAAGACACGTAACAATTAAAAATTATAACTTTGAAAGAGTTGAAAATTTTAAATATTTAGGTGTTATACTCAATGAAAATAATCACTGAATAGATTTGCAAGAAAGAATAAAAAATGCTAACAGAACATAATTTGTGCTACAAAAGTTTTTTAAAAATAAAAATATATCGAAACAACTAAAATTAAGACTACCATTGTGTAGGAATATAAATAAGAAGTTAACAGATAGACCATCAAAGCAACTTTACAAAATCATGATTTATTCTGCAACATGGTTTTAACACCATATTGTCATCATCATCTAAAATATGAAGAAAGTATCATATTATGGAAGACAGATCTTGCTTCTTACATGTTGTTAAAATTCAGTTTTGTACATTCAGTTCAGGATTAAGTTTTGTGGAAATAACTATTAAAATTAAAATGTAAATTAATAATCTTTTAAAATTTTTAGAATTGGCAGGTTGTTGATTTCATGAAGAATGTTAGAAATAATGTGATGGATTTTTGGTTATAAAACATATAGTTGTCCTTTACTTACGTATTGAGTGAAGTGTACAACGTCAAGGTCTAAGTCGCTCGATGGCGTGGTGTCTTGCTCACATCATGGTACATGGCATATTGAAGGTTTTTCTTAGCAACAACATGTAGTTTGTGCTGCACCATTCATCAAGAATGGTTTTTAAATATTACATCAAATATTTTATTTTTAGTAATAGTATTTTGTCCCTAATTTGTATGCCTTTTCATGTTGTTTGGTGTATTTTTAATCTGTGTCTAGTTGTTTTCCTCTGTGCATGGTAAATATTATGTCCATAATATCCTCTATTTGGCCTAAGGAATGGCCGTGATATATTAGTTGTTGGGCATAGACTGAATTGCTGTAGTTATTTTTTAGGCTAGGGCGTATTCTTTGAACATTTTTTGGAACTGTCCATCTGTCTGCCTGGTGTAAACAAGTGGAGAGTCTTGACATCGTAGTTGGTATACACCACTGTTTAGGAATTCTTGGCATTTATGTTTATCCACGTTACTCTTCAACATTCCTCTGATGTTCTATTTGGTTTTAAATGCCACATCTAGATTTTGTTTTCTATAAAGTTTTGTTTTGTGGTAGACTACTTTTCGTACGTAAGTAAACATGGCCCATTTCTTCCAAGCCATGAATATACAAGAAAATGGCTTAGCTATGGGGGCATGTGCATCAACCATCCTACCATATCACAATACTTATAGTAAACAAAATCTAGTTGCGGCATTTAATACCAAAATGGACATAAGAATAACGTTGAAAGGTAACATTCATAAACACCAAAAATACCTAAACGTTGGTGTGTACCAATTGCGATGTCAAGACTGCCCACTTGTTTTTACTGGACAGGCGGTGGACAATTCCAAATAAGGTTCAAAGGACACGCCTTAATCTACAAAAAATGACTACAGCAATTTAGCCTGTGCCCAACATCTAATAAATCGTGGCTATTTCGTAGGCCGAATGAAGGATATTATGGACATAATATTTACCATGCACAGAGAAAAACAACTAGACACAGTTGAAAAATACCATATATACCAAAAACAAAATAAAAAGGCCTACAAATTAATGACAAAAGTACTATTATTAGAAATAAAATATTTGATGTAATATTTAAACACAACTCTCATTAGATGGTGCAGCACCAACTACATGTTGTTTCTTAGAAAAACCTTCAGTATGCCATGTACCATGATGTGAGCAAGACACCGTGCCAATGAGCGACTGAGAACTTGTTGTTGTATGCTTCACTTAATATGTAAGGGACAATTATATGTTATATAACCAAAAATCCATCATATTATTCTTAACATATTATACACTGTTATAGGAAATCTCCAAATGAACTCTGCCAGTAGAACTTCATAAAATCAACTACCAAAACCTGCCAATTCTAAAAACTTTAAAACATTTTAAATTTAAATTTGAATAGTTATTTCCACAAAGTTAATCCTGAACTGAATGTACAAAACTGAATTGTAACAACTTGTAAGAAGCAAGATCTCAATTCCATAATATGATGCTTGCTTCATATGTTTTAGATATCAACCTGATGATGACAACATGGGGTTGAAACATGTTGCTGAGTAAGTCATGATTTCATAAAGTTGTGTTTTGATGGTCTATCTGTTTACTTCTTATTCAAACAGAGTATTCTTATGTTGAGTTCAATACACCGTTATGCAAAACCTGGGCTTACCTCAGGCTCCATGCTGAGTAAAATGTGTCCAGTGTCTGGACTCCTGGCAAATTTAGGAGGCATGACCATGATATCTCCTGCTCACATCCCCGCAAGGTGTCAGAGTAAAGTAATCATTTTCACCAGATGGGAGACACCTCAGAGTACCACTGCAAACTCTGCCACTGATCATGCAAATTATGTGCACTGTACGTGACCTACCTCACAGCAACAATAGCTTTCTCTTTTCAGAACAGTTTGTATCCGCGTGGAACACTTACTAACGTTTAAAAGACTGGGGTGGGTATTAAAATTTTAGTTGATGGTGTGTTAAAGACATTATTTGAACAAAAACAGGCAAAGTTACAAAAGAAAAGGCATTTTATGAAAAATAAAATGAAGTTTATGCAGCATTTCTTAAAATGCAGTAAATTTTCTTGTTGCCTAATATTAAAAAATTAATTTTTGGGAGACGTTTTTTCTATGCGTTCTTGTGTAAGAACACATCTTTAGAAGGTTAAAATTTCTGTCCCTCTGTCTGTTGGCATACAAGGACTTGGAAACCACTGAACAGAGTCTCACTGAACTTGAGAGCTTTATGAAAAATTGTTACACAATTTCATTTTTCATTTGGAGTGAGCAGTTTAAATGACTACATGGAAAGCTGCATGCGTTTCCTTGCATGAATATATTCAATCATGCACTATTTACGTGCAAAATTCCCACCATGATTGTAATGCTGGTACTAGGCATGGGGAAAACCATATCTGGAAAACCATGTCTGGAACGACACATTTGTAGACAAGTGCAGACAGATCACGCACACACAAAATTTCACTATGAAACATTTTCCATGTGAAGATGCTGTGAAACTTCAAGGTTATGATTAAAAGTGTACAACAGACAGAATCTGTACCACTAGAAGACATGAAAATCTGATGGAGACAAATCATTCAGTATTTCTCATATGTTAAACATAAATTGTTACAACTGTGTGTAATCTTCAGACTGTGTCCATAAGGCATGCCATAGTCAGAATGTGGCAAAGAACTGTAGAATACCAAGTTACATAAGAATTTATGGTTTCTCCTGTCATTACCAGGCACAATGAAACATTTGAAGGAAAGGGGTGTAAAAAGGTCTGCTCATTGCATTCTGCCTACAGAATGGATCAAGAGTTAATGATTCTAAGAAGTCGTACTATGAACTCTTATTGCAGTGAAACATTTAAAATACCCGTGTAATGAATGTCAAATTTGTAAAAATTGATTTAACAAGAAAACGGGCATAAAAAATCTATACACTTGCTGTGCAGGAAATTAGCGATCATTCAACTGTTAGTAGCTCAGCAATGCTACAGTAGTTCATTACACCTATAATTGCACAAGCTCAATATGTGACGCGAAGGTTTATTACCCTTTTAAGAATACCTGATCTAATCGTCTCGCTTCCATAAAACCCAGTACCAACAGGTGATCGCCCTCACTCGTTTTACCGGCGGTTGCATACCTAAGCGTTGAAGAATATTGTAAGTGGAAGCAACATATATTTTGGCAAAGTTTGTGACTACGATGTATGTAAATCTCAGCTGCTTTCTATTTTGTTAAATGTGGGGCTTTTCGTCGGGGGAACGCGAGTGTCTCGAACGTTTGCTCGGGTTCCCCCTTCCCGGCGAGTTAGATGATCTCGCTTCCCTTCGTAGACTTGTAGGACATTCTCTTGCAAAATGCCCCATCCCTTCCCATTCGTAACATTTGAGTGCAGCTTTGGTCTGCGCGTTTCTAGTGCCCGAGGTCATTGGCTTGTTATTACTACGCGGAGCTTTACTGGGCTGACCACGCGTGTAACTCTCTGAGTGCATTTTAGCTGAGTGCCGAAATTTTCCGTCTTCGCGGTATGTCCAGCCGCGTGATCGTGATACTAGCCTCAGTTTTCAAACCTTGTGTAAAAACTCAAACGTTTCCTGTTTTTCAGCTTCATGTACTGAAAGGGCGATTTGCAACGCCTGTTCCATATTCCTCGAACTTGTCTTCCTGGTACTCCTGTTCATCCCGCCACGAAACTAGCTAGGGGCATACGCTCGGCATTTTCGTGATGGACGCGCTGAGCAACCGGATCATCTGCTTTACCCATGATTTTCTGTGTTAGCCTTCTACATCTATCCGCAGACTTTTGGGGACTCTCGTTTCTTCCCTGTCTAGCCGTTTGCAGTTTTATAAAATGGCATTTGTCGGAGTGTCTATCTCTAAACCTCCGCCGGAATACGCTCTTAAATTCCTGCCATGTCACGTTTTCCTCATGGAGTTCTGGACACCCGTTATAAAACATTTTCGCTGAATTCGTCAATGTTAGAAATGCGATCCGCAATCTATCCGTTTCATCCCATAGTCCGATCTGGGCAGATCCTTCAACACCGGGAAAAAATTCTAGCGGAACAGCAGATTGTAGACCTGGCCATTTTGGAACCAAGGAAATTAAGGATAGATCCTTGTGGACCATTAGGGTTCCCGTGGACTTGCGCTCTCCTAGCCTCTGTATTTCAGCTTTCGATTCCGCTAACTCTGCTTGTAGGCGTGCGTCAGTCATAATGAAACTATTTTGCGTGCTGAGCAAAATAAATTTTGCTCCCGGCTGTAATTGCTGTTACGATACTCTATTATTATCCAACTGTAAACAGTAACCTAGTGCACATTAATACAAATTCCAAGTACTAAATTTCGTGCGTGGTAAATTCAAATCCCAACGCTGCCAACCAATTCGTAGATCGTTGTTTCTGGGATCACTTGCTTGTTGGTCGGGTGAGGATGGAATAACTTGAACTTCTGTATGAGGTTTGAAATATTGTGTGTGAAACAGCAAGGTAGAAATGTGCGGCGTAAATGAGAACGTAAGGAGAAGCAAAGAATCCCGAAAATTGTAGTTGTACATGAGGTAATAATTATCAAATGCCAACATCATTGTTGTTCTCGGTGTGAGGAAGTGTAGTACACGTGGAGAAGTAAGTCAACATCAGGCACTTTCGGGGATGCCATAACCTGTGATTTGATATCGTCGAGTCGCTGAGTTTCGACTGGTGTTTTTTCTTTAAAACTTGCGTCTCGTGGGTGGTGATGATAAAGACTTTCTCAGATACGTATAGGTGAGGTGCGTTAAGAGTTGTCTGAGAAGTTTTGTGCAGTTCAGGCAGTGTGCGAATTTCGTTAGTTGAAATGGAGCATCTCGTAGCGTTGGATATAATTCAGGGAGTGTTTCAGTGTAAGTCATGCAGTGTTTACTGATGAAACAGCGCAGGGTTATTTGGCGTGACTCCGGAAAATGATCTATATACGTCGTTCCACGTCGCCGAAGCGTTGGATATTGAATAATTGAATAATCTGTACATGTATGAATAAATTATTTAATGTCCCGAAAATAATCTCAACTCGAAATCAAGAAATGTATAAGAACTTCAAATACAGTCAGCACGACTTACCTTGTATTAACGGGAAGCAGTTGAGTTTTACAAACATCGTAGTCACAGACTTTGCCAAAATATACGTAGCTTCCACTTATAATATTCTTCAGAGTTTAGCAACGTAACCGCCGGTAAAAGGAGTGAGGGCGATCACCTGTTGGTACTGGGTTTTATAGAAGCGAGACGATTAGATCAGGCATCGCGTCACATAGTGAGCTTGTGCAATTATAGGTGTAATGATCTACTGTAGCATTGCTGAGCTACTAACAGTTGAATGATCGCTAATTTCCTGCATAACAAGTGTATAGATTTTTGATGCCCGTTTTCTTGTTAAATCAGTTTTTACAAATTTGACATTTATTATACCTGAATACTACTTCTATTCTATACCCGTTTCCCCAGCTAGTGCCCTAGCTCTTTCTCTAAGCGTTTTTCGTCTGGATATATGTTGAAAGTTACTTATGGTATCATAAGTAAATCTATCAAAATACTGTAATATGGCAATGATGGACATACAGATGGTGCTGATTTAACAGGACAGGTTTTCCCCCCATAGGTTTGAAGCAACCGTGCTTCAACTCTGTGCGCAATGTGAGCATAATTTCTTGAAAATGAACAAAGTACGTGATTATTAGAATAACGACATTAAAAATAAATGAAAGTAAGAAATCAAAGGTCATAAAAGAGGGGAACTGACACATAGGATCATTTGTGTAAAACCAACAATCCTGTTGCATGGACAAATTGGAATTCAAATGAGGTTTCCTGCCTGATGTGAAGTTTAAAAGTCATTTGTCAATTACACTGAAACTTTAGGAATTCTGAAGTAACACTTTTAATATTAGTTTTTTAAGTGCACACTCATACCATGTCAATTTAACAGAGTGCAGGGGTAACATTACACTGCAGCAACCAAGGAGTGGTCAGCTGCTCTTTATTAAGGGCAATATGTAGCCGACATATTTCTGAACATTATGTCCATACGTATGCATTCACAGTTCCATCATCCGCACAAGTCGGATTGAATGTGGAATTTGTCATGCAATCAAGTCAAATCAGTAAGTTACACAGTTATATAAAATTAGAAAGAACATGATAAACTACAAAGAAAAGATCATAAACACACAGCAGTTCAAAGAAACTACATGCATTACAACATAATAAAACAAGTTAAATATGAAAGTTCATATATTCACATCATTATGACTAGCAAAAAAGAAATTCCTCAATGGAATAAAAGGTATTTTTAAGAAGTTAGTCTCTTAACAGTCTTAAATGTAAAAATGTTGCTACAAAATCTGAATATATTTTGTGGTAGCTGGTTGAATATTTTAACAGATAAATAGTAGACACCTCTCTGTATTGAGGAAAGTCTTGGCGAGGGTATGTGCAGTTTGTTTTGCTGCATTGTATTCATACCATGAAAAAAGAAGTGTTTGATAAATATTTCGATTTTTAACGTAAATAACGTAAGGCATAATTATGTAAACAAGGAACTGTAAGTATATCCAATTTTTTAAAAACCCCGTCTTCAAGCACTCCTTAGACCCAGTTTTAACATAATCCTTACTTACTTACTCCATGGAGCAGAGTCCTTCTTGAGAAGCTAACCAGTAAAATTTGCAGCTAATCAAGAAGTTCCCCGCATTTATGGAACCCGAAAGTCCCTCACCGTACCCACAAGTGCTCGCCACCTGTCCCTATCCTGAGCCAACTCCATCCAGTCCCCACGACCCCCTCCAACTTCCTGAAGATCCATCTTAAT
>Ga0268261_10003485_pt1 | contig 11579 bp, 8 predicted proteins | sample TergutNc150P1_FD_190353 | JGI IMG/M metagenome (GOLD analysis project Ga0268261, IMG submission 190353) | Nasutitermes corniger P1 segment gut microbial community from laboratory colony in Florida, USA - Nc150 P1 (SPAdes) (version 2) | ecosystem: Host-associated > Arthropoda: Insects > Digestive... | reverse complement strand
TGAGTGTCGTGTGTTGTCAGGTAGAGGTCTCTGCGACGAGCTGATCACTCGTCCAGAGGAGTCCTACCGACTGTGCTGCGTCGTTGTGTGTGATCTAGAAACATCACGAATGGGTGCTCCATATATGTATGACATTAGTCGCCTAAGGGTTAAGCAGTATATGTTAGAAATGCAGAAAATATTCTTGTTGCCCAAATATATAAAATGAATTTTAGGGATTTTTTTTTATATGTATTCACATTTTATACAGTTAGTTCTTTTAAAGGTTAACGTGCTAAGAACCAAGAAGTATTAATTTCAAATGAAATTAATTTGAAATATGTATACAGTTGTTGCATCTGTGCAGTTTTCACTGCAGACCTACATGCTGAGCGTAGGAGTTGGTGCTAGGAATGGCAACATTGTAACGAACTGGCTCTGAGCACTATAAGCCACAGAGAGCTAGATTTGTTGTGTCTCAGAGCTGCTGAATGTACTGTCTTAGCTAGTGTATGCATGCTAACTGACACAGTATGTTATTATGACTGCTGCCATCTGAGGCAAACTATGGGAACTTAAAACAGCTTTTAAAGTCACTGAGTGTACAACAGCCATTGGCAAAATGTCCATGCAGTAACCCATGCATTTTGGCTAGAATCATATTCATTTCAACCACTCTTTATATTTTTAATGGAACATGATCTCACCCCACATGTGGCAGGACTCTTTCACTACCTGCCGCGCTGCATAACCACAACAGTCAACAAATCCTTGTTCTTTTTTAAATGGAATATTTCTCCTTTAACTGCCATTATTCTAAATTAAGTTCAGCTCTGCAATTTGATGTGATTTCATTCATACTGAATACATTCTGTTGTACATATTGTGTGAGTATTAGTGCCACACTGTCAATCCAGTTTTCAGCTGCTTTATTGTCACTTAGGGGACACTACCCAGACGATAAATAATGTATATAAATACAGTACTGTATTTGAGGTACATAGTGGGTCATGAATAACTTTAAGGAATAAAAAAAATTATCACCAGTAATTTTCAGTAACACTGATGCTTCAGAAGTCTTTGCAGTGTTTAAAAGTATTTAAATAATTTTGTCCCAAATTTTAATCTTTAGTTTGACAAATTTACATCCTTTTAGCAATGTGTGCAACTTCAGAAGTCTTTTTTTCAGTTGCATCCTGACTTACTTTAGTTATGTTCATTGTTGACTGCAAAATTTCATGCGTTTCGGTCTTCATCTATTTTGTGTTTATTTTTAACGTTTCTACTAATGTCTTCCATTTCCATGTTACGCTGGATTCACTGATGTTGTCCCTTCTTCTTGTACCTGATTAGAGTTTTACAAGAAATAGCAGTATAGTTGACACTACAGCTGCTAACATGCAATCATGTTGACCTCACTTTCCCAGTCATTCCACAAAATTATAAATGATGCATGCACTATCCAGAAGAATGAATGTGCTTGTTGGACATTTATAATTCATATTTTTGGTACCCATGAGACTGCTACTTTGACTTACAAATGAAGTAACATTCAAGAAGTATGTCTTCTCAGTTGTGATTGACAGTTACGTCCAATCATACAAAACTGTTAGTTTCCCTGAACTGGATTAATGCAATTTTACCATATATATATGTTTCTTTATTGTGTGTTCTTTGCATAGATTGAATACATATGAGGTCGGTTGTGTCTGCATATACCTGTTGTATTTCCAGAATTAAACATATTTTGATAAAATTTTGTATTGGGATCCATGCTAATTATCCATAAATTGTAGTCTGATATAATCAATACTTTCAGTGTAACTCAAATGAAATTTATAGTCTGTACTAGTTCTCTCCCTAATGGTATACCATGCAATAAATCAGTACGTGCCATGAAATGTAGTTCTCATTATAATAAACAGGTGTAATTGAAACTTTTTTATGGTTAATGTTTAATCAAGGCAGGAATTAGTTAACTATATCCTACCTGTTTCTTTATCATCTCTGTTCAAAGTATGCAATACTGTACCACATACACATTTTAATACTGTGAGACTGGGTGATTCTTGGTTCATTTATCTACACTTTATCTGCTGCATGGATTATATAGCATCAGAAAGGGGGACAGTTGATGAATATGAGTTTGGAAGTGGATGGTAGTTATTGTAGTGTAACTGCTTTATACAGGTGTTTACAAAAAGCAAATTGGGTGAACTACTGAGCAGAATCACTGAGTCATCACTAGCTCTTCTAGACCAGAAACGTGATCCTTGGGGTCATCCTGTGTCATCGTAACCATCAGTTGAAGTGTTGCCACTTTCATTGGATTATTGGTAAGGTAGGAAGTTATCCTTCGGGCAGGGAACAAAATGAGGCTGTTGTATTCGGTGTTACTTTACAGGATGCATGTTTTCCTGGAATGTGCATTGTATCAAATTTGTAATAATGGAGTAAATACGCATATATCCTGCTCTGGGTGTTTCATAAGAATCCTTTTTCAGTGTTCTTTGTTTCCTTCATTCCTTCTTCAATAATTTTATGACCTCCATTGATTTCCCCTATCAGCCATTGTGAGTGGATTGATTTGAGGGCAGTATTTTTCTGTTCAGAAAGGAAAGTGTGAATGATTGCATAATCACGGGGTTTTTGGAGTGATTTGATGTCTTTAATTGAATGGTTTGTATTAAATCCTGTATTTTGTTAATGTTCTTGCCTCTGACCTCAAAGAACTTGCCCTGTAAAGACCCCTGACACCCCAAGTTCCATATCACATATTCTTCCATTGCATACATCATGCCAAAGAATTTGTTTATGACATCTTGTATTTTGCTAGTTTTTTTTTTTATCAATGGAAGGACTGAATCCCCCCTCCTCATAGTAGTCTGCATCTGATTCGTTCAGCATATTTACAGCTAGCTTCCAAATGTGGAGCCCATCTACATCACAAGCTGTGGATATATCATGCCAGAATTTGGTCAGAGAACCTAGGGCAATAGACTGCTGGAAGATGAGGTTACAAGGAAAAATATTTAAATGGGTCTTAAGGAAGTAGGCTGTGAAGATGCAGTATGCAATCAGCTAGCTCATGAGAAGGTCGCATATGAAAATGAACCTTTGGGTTCCGTGAAGCATAAGTATTTTGTGAAAGTATCTTCCCCGTTAATTTCTAGTATGAGGTAAGAGTGGAAGTTTGCAACTGTTTTTCCAGTTTAGTTCTTTTCCTTGTCTGACATTTGCTTTGACTGCAATATTTTCTCTGTTTCTTATTGCTTTATTAATCTCCATTTATGAAGGCAATGAGTCACCAACAATTTCAGTTTAACCTACCTGCTGTGATACTAATATAGAGCAGTCCTTCATCTGTGAAATATGTATAGTGTTATTACTTTTGACATGTGAGTCATCTCTGGAATGTCATATGTGTACAAATGTGTGTCATTTAGTAGATGTGCCTTTTTACACCCCTGTTTTTATTTCAATTTTTGTCTGATAAAAATGTCGTAGTAGCATGGGACAGACTGTCAACAAGTAACTTGTCCATGAAACAGAACTTAAGTTCCACACAAGCATTTGAAACATTTCTGTGGGAATAAAATTTGCCGTATTATGCAAATGCCTCAACTAAAAGAGGAAGATATTGCAGGATGCTTTGGGAAGGTGTCTTGTTCATTAAGAGAATGTATTGAACATCATCTCACATTCTTTTATTGTTTGACTTCCATAATGTTCTAAACATATGAGATATTGAATATAGAGAGAAAGAACAAGACACTTGTATGTAATATTTCTTCTTTGTAACATAATGATACATAATTTGGTCTCATTATTCTTAGTTTGCTGTGTATTCAGGTGTGTTGAAACCTCATCATATCCAACGAATCTTCACATTTCCTCTAGAAGTGTGATGGCAGCTTGTGCTGCAATGTATCCAGGAGCACCTGTTACTCCTCCGCCGGGATGGGCTCCACTGCCACACAGCAGAAGTTTGTTTATGGGTGTAAAAGGAGGTGGTGCTCCAATGTCCACTGGGGTGGGACGATTCAGAAACAGTTGGTTCATTGACAGTGCTCCATGAAAGATATTCTGGTAGTGAAAATTCCCACATTAATATAAAAATGGACTTGATTTGAGTCGCAAATACTTACGCCAGCTGCTAACACATAATACAGAACCGGGTCTACATAACATTACAGAGAATTTTGTGGTGATTATCTTCCAAAATCTACTTTTCATACTGGCGTTAATACATCGCCAAAATAATATGACATAACATCCAGTTCTCAAATAAATATAACTGAGAGCATAACAACATACAACTTCAATACTCAATTTTACCAGAATATACAGAATTTCAACCAAGTGTACAGCAGCTGAAGACAAAACCCACACAACAATTTTATAATGTTATAAGTTTACCAATTTTACTAATGCGACTAAATATATTTGTTATACTTAAAATCTTTATATCACATTTTATACTGTACATCTTCAAAACTATTTACAATTTTAAAGTTAAGTGGTCAATCAGTAAGTACTTTGGTAATATGTGTACAGTACTCATAACATAGAATTCAAAACTTAGTACAGATAACACAACTATAGCTGGTGTCAAGTATAAAGAACAATAATGATTGTGAATCTAAGGCGTAGGTAGGAGTCCTACCGACTGTGGTGCGTCGTCGTGTGTGATCTAGAAACCTCAAGAATGAGGAGGCCATGACCCGCGTTGGGTCGCAGCACCACAGCAAAAAAAAATTGTGAATGGGATCCCATGATATTGACAAGTTATATTATATGCACCAGCATTTTTCTAAGTTTTTATAAATACTGGCCTGAGGATTGCCTAGTCAGGCTGAAACTAGTTTCCAACATTTGAAACAATAAAATAAGAAGATAGTTGTGACAGACGAAGTACATATTTTATTTCATTTTAATGTGGATCATTGCCTTTACTTGGGCCAGAACTACTGTCTTAAGTATTGCCTATTCATATGCTTATTGTTACCGTACCATTACATAAACTGTCACCTTTTTTAGAAGCAGGATTTTGAATCTTAAAAGTGTAGAGTAAAGAGGAAAGAAACTGTAAAAATTAGTAGTGAAGCATGGCACCCTTCTTACAAACTTGAAGCCGTCTGGGGTGCAAATAATATGCAAGAGGCATTAATTCATTGATACTTAGATGAATTTATTAATGGCAATATTTCAGCTGCAGAAGTTGAATGAAGTGGGTATGGGGTGGTGATTTTTGAACACCCAGTAGCATAGATACCGGTCATCCCCCACCCCCCCCACACAGTGCAAATTGTTAAATAGGGGTATCCCTATAAGTACTAGCAAAGATACTCCCAGATCTCTCAAAATACTGCCTTCTGCCAGAAGAACGGAATCCAGCGTGAAAGAACCCCCAAATTTTAGTATTATGAACTTTTGCGAGGGGGCCCTGACCTCAGGGCATCTGTGCCACAGGGTCTGCAGGGGCCTTATCTATGCCACTGTGAGTAGATAAGGATTAGAAAGGAAGCAGCTAAGGTCTGTTGGCCACAGACATTTGCCTCAAGAGTCAGAAATCCTGTGAATAATTTGTCAGGTTAGACAGTGATCAAGCCAAAATGCAAACCAGGTACCTCCTAAGTAGAAGTCTAGAGCATTACCATTATTCCACCCTATTCAGTCAGTAATTGAACAATATCATGAGATTTTAACTTGTTAATAAAAGTGTAACTGAAAAATTTACATCTGTCGTGTATGATCAAACTTTCATTTGATCATCTTGCTACAGACTGTTACATAAAGACACACACTTCCAAGCATGTGAACCAACAGAAACGCATTTTTTTTTAAAGGTAAAAATGTCTCAAAATTTAAGGACTTCCAAATCAATTGATTTACTGGCTACACAGAAGTCAGTGAGTATGGATTTGAATTCTGATGAAGTGTTGCTCTATCCTGTTGCATGAAGTGACAAGAAGCCAACAGCCAAGCATAACTTACACCTCCAGTGAGTCCAAAAATTTCTTCCAGGTCTGGTGGAGTAAGTACTTCCATTCCAATAATACTGTCAATGAATCCTGGTGCGTATTCCTCTATATTGGAGAATACCTGCCATTGAGATAGTAAAGTGCTTGCGTTAATGACCAGTGACAGATACTTGCCAAGATGTTCCTCTACTGCAATAGGGTTTCTCAATACAAAGAACATGTGTGACTGTAATTAAGAACAACAAAAACTTCATGGCCAAGTTCAGTTTTGAATCATGTCCATGTGGTTTGCAGAATATACAAACAGCCTTACTGTTGTGTGTGTGTGTAGGTAAAATATGTTTGGGTATTGACTTTATTCAGAGTGTTCAGAGACAGAGGATATTCCTAAGGTGCAATTTTATAATGTATTATCTCCTGACTGCACCATTTAAATTTAAGGTATATTGCCATTATCGTACAATCCAATTTACATTATGTTTTAACACTCTGAAGACTACAGAAAGTAGTTTTTCTTGATGCTACAAAATTTTTGAAACAGCATCACTGTTGTTAGGTCTCCAGGCTTCACTGGTTTGTTGTTCTCTTAACAATAGGTCTGAAGATAATGATGAGTTTAACCATTGATGGAGTGATACTGACAGGGGAAAACTAAGGTAATTAGAGAAAAACTTGTTCTAGTGCCGTTTCATTCAGTATGGAAAGGGTTATTTTACTTCATATTGCTCTGCGGTGTTGGGCAGTGTAAGGGTTAAATCCTTATACTTTTGGGGCTGTAGTACCCATGCTTGAGAATTGTTATGTGACAGATTGACTTGTGGTTCTCATGATTTGCTCTCACACACCTGCTTAGCATACTGTTCCTTTGTTCCTTCATCCCAAGTTGCACCATTGCTGAAACTGTATGGTGTATACTGAGTCAAGAGAAGGCAGACATGGTGGCCAGGTGGTGCCAGTGTAGGGTCCACACTCGAAGGAATCACCATTTCAATCATTGGCCTGCAAAATTATTACTTATGAGAATGTTATTTGTAGCTGTCATCAGTAATAATGGGCCCCATTTTAAACTGGACTTCCAAATCACTGATAATACAATGATAGTGTGTAGTAATTGTGTAGTGGTCCATTTTAAGGCTATTACAATCTCTGTGGTGACATGGTGTCCTGAGAAGGCTGGTTGTATTGCAGATTTTGTGTCAAGAGATATTCTGTTTGTATACCCTGTCTGCACTTTCAGTTCAGGACTACACGTATTTGTTTGTTTGTTTGTTTGTTTGTTACACCAACACTGCATATGTGTGCTATGGTTATAGAATACATGAAAAGTGGAAAGAGTTTCTTGTATGTGTGTTTGCGTTGACAGACACTTATCCTTTTGAATTCCTGTATCAGCCACGCAGTTGATTTTGAAGCTTGATCTAAGTAAATGGTCTTGGTACAAATACAGTCTTACATGAATTAGTTTTATTATGTCAGCCTGAAAGAGTTATTTTCTGAATTTATTATTCACTTATCATAAATTATATACATCTTTCGGTTCTACTTGACCATGGGTTCAAGAAACACATAGCTTCTCCGTGTGCCTATGTATGTGAATTGCCATCATAGCAGATAAGAGCATTTATGGAACCCTTTTTAGTTTTTAACTGTATGAGTAATTGTCTCACACCGTGATATAGAATCTAAAGATCCAGCTTCACTAACACTACAGTCATCACTAGACACAGTCCTGAGCTAGTTTTATCCATAGTCCCTTCTCACATTATATTCCATGAAATGCATTATTATTTTGTTCTCTGCTCCTTTTTATAGAGAACACTTTCTAAAAGGTTTGTCCACTGTCACATAACCAGCCCATTGTAGCCTCCTAGATTGCATTATTCTAAGAGTACTAAGCAGGTTATACAAATGACTCCAAGTGTATCATTATGTAATGTTAATTGGTAAATTTTATTAAGAATTCCACTCACTTTCACCAATTGTTAACTTCTTTCGGAAACATTCTCTGAAATTTAGAACAACAAGATTATTGTAATGGCTGAAGAATGAGACACCAGAATTTTCATGTTAAAACACAGAGGTAAAAATTTTTCTGATGATTTGTATAAGTGTAGGTAGCCCTAATTTAACCATACCCCATACAACATTTCACTCTAATAGTAACAGATATGAATAACCAAAAATTCAATCAACATTACCCAGACTCAGATTAACATTGTTTTCTCAAGACATTTCATTTGTATGTGGAAGAAAGCATGTTAATTTGTTCCCTGACACCATGGCATTGTGGGTTCACAGATTGTGGGTGGAGGAGATGACCTCCGGATATGGAGGGTAACTGAGTGTATTGAATAAACAGTCCCTGGTAGCCAATAGTGGGTGATCATGGCATGCAACTTCAGGTGCCATAAAATATTGGGAATTCCTTGACCAGGCAAAGAACTATTTAGTTTCTCAAGAACCCTCTTATTTATGGAGTTATATAATGGAAAAAAGTGTTGTGTTGTATGTTATTTTGCCCCACAGTGAAATTTTCAGGAACATAACTCCATGTTGAATAAGGACTTGGGGTAACTGCATTTGTTTTACTTTCATTCATATAGTTTTCTTCCAGAATTAGTTGTCAATTTTTTCATCTTTAACCACTATTTTCAGAATGACTGATCTGAGCCTGCCTACTACTGTGCATTATGTACTGTTGTTCAAGCCCTAAAATACTGTATTTTATAAAATATAAGTAGCAAATAATGACAGCAGCATGGACAGTGATGTGTCTCACCTGTCTGAGATGTAGCCATCCAGAGCACATTTGTATGCTTCGGTGATGAGTTCTGTATTCTCACAGTTCATATGAATTGTGCATTGGTGGAGTGGCATTGGCTTATTTGGTTTCTTACATGGATCAGCCAGAAAGTTGGGCAATTTATTCACTGCAACTGTGAAGCATCTTATGATTAAGAAGCATAGTAATTACAGTACAAACCTGGTTAAATAGCCATTAATCGTACTGCAAGTGCATGATGTATTGGGAATGTCACAAATATGTTACAGATTGTATTTGACCTTGACATGTACTTGTTATGCATGATGTTTTGAGAGTTAAATATAATTCCAGGTTTACATTATTTGTTGTCACTGTAATGAGTTTATATTTATTGACTTTACTGTAGCAGTGATTAAATCTGTAATCCTTTAGATACAAACCCTTTGAGATCCAGACCTAGTCTGAAATTTAAAAAATGTGCTCAGTCCATTTTGCAGCTGAGTCTGGCAGTTTCCAAATAAAAAAAAAGTTTTGATGTTTTGCTGACCGTGCATCTTAGTATAACCTTAGCCAATGACCAACTTGATGCACAAATTCTTAATACATTTATTACAATCCTCTACATGTACATGTTTTGAGCAATATCTTGCTCATCCTCAGGTGGTAAAATTGTACTAATACAGCATCTGGTATCGTCGCTGTCAGTAAGCGACCATCCAGTGCACCAGACGGTCACTTACTGAGACTGGCGATACCAGATGCTGTATTAATACAATTTGACCTCCTGATGATGAGCAAGATATTGCTCGAAACATGTACATGTAGAGGATTGTAATAAATGTATTAAGAATTTGTGCATCAAGTTGGTCATTGGCTAAGGTTAAAAAAAAAAGGTTATAAAAAAGGAAGAAATTATGCATGTTGCAACAAGTGGTCACTGGGAAAACCACTAGTACTAGTAAATAATCTGGCTGAAGAAAGTATCACATATACAATAATTCAGTGTGTAATTGTTCTTCACAGATTGGTTATTAGAGATACTGGGTTGTGTAACTTGCAGGATTCTAATCCATTTTGGTGCTAAATATTATCTTCTGTTTAAAATTATATTGATCCAGTGATGATAAGACAGGGTGGCACAAAGCTGACGAACACATTTCTGAAAGCACTGCAAGTGGGAGTCTGCACACAGAGGAGGAGATGATGTAATACCATTTCGAAACCTGTTCAGTAACAATGGATCAGTGTAGTGTGTAGCCTGTTAATGAGTGACGAAGAAGCATCTTCATGTATCAGGTATCCCATGGCCTGTACAGTTACCGGGCTTCACAGTCCTGGGTTTATTCCTGTGGGGAAACTTGGAAAAAATGCATATATAGGAATTGCACACACACAATACAGGAGCTGGAATGTGCTATTCAGGATGAAATTGCAACCATGAATCAAGAGCTGTTGCACTGAGTTTTTAATAATTTTGTCAATCATTTAAAACAATGTGTTGCAATTGAAGGAAGCCACCTTCAAGATTTTATTTATCAAAAGTTATAAATACATAGTAAATTGCTTGCTTTATAAATAAAACTGGTGTAGCAGCAAACACCATTTGTAACCAACTAAATGCGCATTCTTAATTAGTACAAACATTAAATGAGCTTCTCCAGCATGTTTTATGGTGTATTTCATTTCATCCTTTTGTTGTGTAAAATATTCTCTGTCACAAAGTGTGAGTCGGCTCTGCGCCACCCTGTATTTTGAACAGAGCTGCATATTTTTTTAAGGGGTTTCATTTTTGTGACCAGAAAACTGGCAGTACAATCTGCGGAATTTACTAGAAGTCACACGAAATAACAAGTGAAAATTTGTAAGTCCTGCCACAATGCAAACTTGGTATAATACATAGGTATTTGTTTAAAAATCAAAATTTTGACTTTTGGCATGATATTTCTGAAAACAGATCATGCGAGGAATTTGCTTTAAGTATCCTGTGGGCCAAATTGTGAAGCACGAACAGTACAGCAGCTCAGAGTAATATAACATAGCCAACTAAGTTCATCACTCGTTCTTTACCTCTGTTCACAAACATGCAGCAGTGATTGTCAGAAAGCATTGCGATTCTCCTGTAATTACTAAAATTCCTTAGAGTAAGGTCATGATACCATTGATTTTTGTTACTGGTGATGTGTAATTGATATTGTTGATAGCATCCAGGAACTTTTCTGGCAGAGCATCCTTAGGAATCAGCTTCTTGAAAGTTACATATGGTGTAGCATTGGACAGGACTATAGTAGCTTTGATTTCACGGCCTTCAGATGTTACTACACCAATGGCATGCCCATCTCCATTTAGACAGATGCTGGATACGTCCTGCATTAATTACAATTATTAACTAGTGTTAGGAGCAAGTAGTCTGGTAACATGTTCCAACTCACAATGTATTTTAGGCTCCCCCCCCCATGGTGACTTCAATGTTCTGGTATATTTTTGGTTGTGCTGATGGAACACACAACAACAGACATCATCAGACCTGCCAGGGAGATTCCACACATGTTTCTTACATGATATTATTACAGCAGTGTTGAAATGTAAGGAGCAAATCTTCAGTGATATAATGCTATGTGGAATATTTAAACTACTTGGGAAGCTTTTTTTTTATATATATTCATGGATCCATGCATTGTAGTATGAATCAGTAGAAATAACCAACAAGATGCAACCTTGTAATAGAATTTATTATTCTGAAATTTATTTAAGGTTCAACATGTTTCAAGGGGCACATACTGCTCATCATCAGGAGCTCCAAACTGTATTTGCAGCCTCTGGTTTATATACCCATGTGGTGACCGGCTGTTGTC
>Ga0268261_10003484_pt1 | contig 11579 bp, 6 predicted proteins | sample TergutNc150P1_FD_190353 | JGI IMG/M metagenome (GOLD analysis project Ga0268261, IMG submission 190353) | Nasutitermes corniger P1 segment gut microbial community from laboratory colony in Florida, USA - Nc150 P1 (SPAdes) (version 2) | ecosystem: Host-associated > Arthropoda: Insects > Digestive... | reverse complement strand
GGGGCATGGATATTTGTCTGTTGTGAGTGTCGTGTGTTGTCAGGTAGAGGTCTCTGCGACGAGCTGCTCACTCGTCCAGAGGAGTCCTACCGACTGTGGTGCGTCGTTGTGTGTGATCTAGAAACATCAAGAATAGGTGCTCCATATATATATGACATTAGTAACCTAAGGGTTAATATGTCATTGAGTGCACGTGCTCCAATAGAAGCTAGAGAAGTAAAAGTTGAGAGTATGACCTATGAACATCTCCCAGGAGTATGTAAAAATTTGCTGAAACATTATGTTAAAGTAGTGCCACTAAATGGAGGAAATAATCACCATGTACATTAGAATTCCTTGGATCTGTCACCCATGGGACTGGACAAGTGTCAGGTAATCAAATATTCTGGATTATCAAATGGTTCCTATTCTGACCTAAGTTCTTACAGGTAATTTTTTGTGACTACTCGTACATATTGGCTGCACAACTAATGAGAGGAGAATTCTATTGGAATGTGTCCATCTGCTGGTTCTGGTGCATCATGGTTCTGTTTACTGAAGTCTCTGTAGTGGCTACTATGAATGCAGTACCAGGAAACTGTATATCAGTAGTCTTCATAGCTGAAGAAGTTAATGGAGGACAGACAGGGGGTCAAGATATAATACAATATCTTGGGATCTTTGGAGGCCATTAAGACAGCTTGATAGACTCAACTGCCAGATAAAATCACAGACTCGCTACACATATTGAATGTTATATAGACACCAAAACTTGTGGACTTGGGACTATTTTCCTGAACTGCCAGAGCATCAGGATTTTCAGAATATCGTCTTTCACATTACAAGATTTCTACTGTAAATCAAATTATACATGTTAGATATATTCTGGATATAAATTTCTATACAGGAGCTGATACTGATTCTGGCCATTATTTAGTCAGAATAAAGTACAGACAAAGGGTAAACTGGAAATAGGGAAAAATACTGAACCCACCCACCCCTTGTGTGTGTCCCTACAGACACAGTCTACCAAAGTGCTTATAGTAGGACAAAACTGTGAAAGTTGTCAGAGGTGTAAGCATGCACAGAACAGCAATGAAAGCTGTAAACAGATCTTCATATGCCTCAAATAGGTAAGACAGGCATACACATAATTGAATTTCTGCTTGCCTTCTGAACTGTGAGCTATGTTCACTCAAGCATATGCAGATAATTTCATTTATACATCATCTATCTCATGCCTAAAAAATTTTCTGTGATGAAAAATGAACCAAAAGTAACTGGCATCATATTGTAGAATATGTACATAACTGTTAAATATTTTTTTTTCTCATGGTTCCGTGCATCATGATTCAATGTTAATAAAAAGGTCCAACTTGACGCAACAATATGCAGACATTTATTTACTGCAAAGTCACTCTACATGTTTCGGGCGTCACAGCACCCATCATCAGGAGTACTAAAAACTGTAACTGCTACCTCTGGTATAGGTCATAATACTGGTACAGCTACTTCCAACATGTCCTGAGCCAACCACGTTGGAAGGAAGTAGCTGTACCAGTATTATGACCTATACCAGAGGTAGCGGTTATAGTTTTTAGTACTCCTGATGATGGGTGCTGTGATGCCAGAAACATGTAGAGTGACTTTGTAGTAAATAAATGTCTGCATATTGTTGTGTCAAGTTGGACCTTTTTATTAAAACTGTTAAATAGTTACTGAAGATTTATACTATACAACATGAGGCAGGGAAACTGACATGGCCCAAATCCTGCTGCAACACAATTTAGTTAAGCTGTTGCCAGGCTGGACTGCAAGAACAAAGTGCATGAATTCATAGTGGGAGGAACAGAACAAAGGGGAAGATGGGTTGCATGTCTAGTCACAGCACAGTGTAATTTAGAGCACTTGAAAGAGAAGGGATGGTGGTACAATACGAATAACACAGGTATTGTTTAAGGAAGGAGAGATGCTGGTCTCAATGGTAGTAGGACATCACAGTGACTATTACAGCAGCAGCAAGAGTATCACTGCCAAAAAATAGAAGTCTCATTATAACACCAGTTTGTACAGAGTTAATGAAAGACAGAATTGAAGCTACATTGAATATGCTCACTAAATACAGAATAGCCTTAAGATAAGTTTGGAAGAATTTGATAAACAAGGCCTATTAAGTGGGCAAAGTCTTTAAAGGGTAAGCCTGAAAACATTTTATTATTTTGTAATTCTGTACGGAAATTGACATCCACTTTACTGGAATATAGCTGCATATAAATTGTGCATTAAATGATTTATTTTCACCTTCAACCATATTTTAAGTCTTAACCCTTTTCATTGATTTTCATACATTCTTGAATACATGCCAACATACTTTTTTCACAAGCACAAGTGTTAGGCCAAGAGCTTGTTTTTATCATAACCATTCCATTAAATACTGCTTCCACCTTATAACATGTTGCTGTTTTCATGTTTTTCCAGCCCAGCCACTCAATCACACACACACACACACTGAGTACTGTGTCTCAATTTCACATAACCATATTTAAAGGTGACAGAAATGCCAGGTTATTCACTGATTACATTTTTATTCCTTCTTATAACATCCAGCTTTTCTTTGACAGCAGCATCCATCTTGTGCCAGTTTTTAATGCACGAGACATTGCTGTACTGAACAAAAATTTTACACACATACATGATGTGAATACAAAATGTAGATAAATTTTGCACACAGGGACTCCAGATTATTCACATATGAGTAAAACAGTTACACAGACACAATCCACTTCATTTAACTCATGTTACTTCAATTGGAAGACTGCCCACGCCACATGATAATGTATATTTCATGTTTTAAGTTTTGTTAAAATGCATTAAAAATGTTTTGGCTGGAATTCCCTTATTAGTTTACAGCACTAACACAAAAATGTTTTGGCTGGAATTCCCTTATTAGTTTATAGCACTAACACAAAAATGTTTTGGCTGGAATTCCCTTATTAGTTTACAGCACTAACAAAAATGTTTTGGCTGGAATTCCCTTATTAGTTTACAGCACTAACACAAAAATGTTTTGGCTGGAATTCCCTTATTAGTTTACAGCACTAACAAAAATGTTTTGGCTGGAATTCCCTTATTAGTTTACAGCACTAACACAAAAATATTTTGGCTGGAATTCCCTTATTAGTTTACAGCACTAACACAAAAATATTTTGGCTGGAATTCCCTTATTAGTTTACAGCACTAACACAAAAATGTTTTGGCTGGAATTCCCTTATTAGTTTACAGCACTAACACAAAAATGTTTTGGCTGGAATTCCCTTATTAGTTTACAGCACTAACACAAAAATATTTTGGCTGGAATTCCCTTATTAGTTTACAGCACTAACACAAAAATGTTTTGGCTGGAATTCCCTTATTAGTTTACAGCACTAACACAAAAATGTTTTGGCTGGAATTCCCTTATTAGTTTACAGCACTAACACAAAAATATTTTGGCTGGAATTCCCTTATTAGTTTACAGCACTAACACAAAAATGTTTAACAAGGGGATTATATGATTCTGATACATAATAAACCTTGTAACATAACTTGTCTCAAGCGAAGTCCACTCACTGACCAGTATGACACACAACACATCGTAGGTAAGCCCCATGTATCATGCCATGTGAAACTGTTCTGTGGAAATGACTTTGGAGATTAACATCTATTAATTCAGAATGTCAGTTCGTCATTGTATGTTTCAAACAAAATGAACAAATGGAAATTTTGGGGAAGCGTTTGAGAGTTTGATGTGAAAAACACGTAACACACAAAAACCAATTTGTTATCTTGAACTGTTTTTACATCTGAGGCAGAAATTCCTGTTAAGCAGGAAACATATTAAAAGGGCAACATATGGGAAACTTTATACCAAAAATATCTTATGCAGTATAATAAGAACATGTAGGATTAAAAGCAGAACTTAAGAAAGGGAAGAGCTGAAGATACTGGAAGGGTCTTATACTCACAGACAGACTGGGAAATGTTATCAGTAAATGGGAAACAACAAAAGGTTTCGTTATCTCCTTTTTTCTTTCTTCCTTCCTTCCTCAACAGCAGAAGTTTGTAAGGACAGGTATGGCAATTTAATTGGAGGTGAAGCTAACATACATAGGAGATAGGGCTCACTATTGCAGAGATCCATGTATACTGAATTCATTCAAGGTTCAGTACTTATCAAACCAAGAGTACATGAAAAACAAACAATAATTGTGATGCTATCAGTTCTGGCTGATGGGAGAAAGCTGACATTGTTATTACTCTAAAGGGAATCATCTTAAAGATAAACTTCCTAACAGAATTATGTTTAAATGCAATGAGAAAGGGTGGATGAGAGAAGAACTCGTTATTAAATAGTTAAGAGAAGTCTTGGACAGAAGACCAGTTCCTCTTTTGAAGAAAAAGAGGAATACTGGGTTTTGATCCTTTCAAGGGTCACTTAACAAAGTGTTAACTCTTACCTTCTAGTCTCAACACAGATCTAATTGTCACACCAGGAGTCCTAACATCTTAGTCACAGGTTCTTCAAGTAGCTATCAGACCAGAGATTGACTCAGACCACCCAAAGCATCATTTTGGACAGTGATTTAAGACTGCGTGGAATGACATATCCCCCAGAATCCATCAACTGGGGGGGGGGGGTTATAGGAGTTCCATCACATAATTTGAATGGATATAAGACTATGTCCTGTGGAAGTAACATCATGCAAATTCTTCTTCCACAGTTGAAAATGTTGGCACCAAATAGTGAACTCAATATAGTTTCTGTAGCTTCTTATTAGAGTAATACTCTAATATTTTAACTCTAATGATCATTTAATTCCAGAGTAGTAAGCATCAAAACATTAGGTGGTGTAATCACCAAAATTAGAGACACAAATTTCATAACATAGTATTGAGAAATAGCAATGCTTGCCTCACATTAACAGGACTTAACTTTTGAAAGATATGTCAACAGAGAAGCTACCTGCTTTAACATGTTTGTTACATCAGAGGAATAACTTTGTTACAATATAAAACAGTTTGGTTCCTGTTAGAACATGCACCAGTTTTATGAACATGTAGAAGTTATCTCAACTGAAGGTAAAGTGGAAGAATGAGTGTCTAATTTAGTTTTAAATGCGGTGCTGACAATTTTTTTTAAGGCTTAATTGCTCCTCTAACTTCTCAGCATCCACAGGCATAACTGCAGCACTACAGCATGAAACATAAGATAAATATGATCTTTCCATTTTTTAAATATTATAAAATGACAATGAATTTCTCACTGCACTCAGATGTTGGCAAAGCTGCTTAAAAATTCCAACCAATGGGATGGACTTATTTTGTAGGTAACCATTTCAAAACCATCCAAATCTACTTTAACTGCTGTTACCTTATGTTCCAAACCAGCTGACACTACATCCTTGTACAGCCTGACTCCTGTGCCAGCAGAACTGAAAGTAAATCATTCTGATGACTGTGGTACTTTAAAACAAGCATTTTTATTTCTACTTTACATTTAAAAACATGTATTTTAACCATATGTTCACAAGAAAAAAAAAGTATCTTTCAAAACCTTAATTACAAGTCATACAGGAAAGCATGAAGAAAATATCACCATTTAAATTATTTCCTTCTTGTACACAACTACGCGTACTTCAAAAAACATATAACACTATTCAATGTAGAATGCAACCACTTCTACAGTTCCATCAAAATTTGTGGTACAATGCTGCCTACTGCAATTGTATGTGCTGTATACAAGCACATGTGTTTTGTTTACTGTGGTTAACACATATATAGGTAAAGGTCACACCATGCCATGCCTATGAAGGCACAGAGAGAACGTGGAGGTATAGCTCCTACCCATTCTCACCATGCTCCAGCCACCTTACCCCCAGCGCAGGCCCAGTACCCAATGTGCACGAGGCTTGGTGCGCCTTGGGGATCAGTCTGGAGGACATGGGAATTTCACCCCACCAGGATTCAATCCCTAGCCCATCCAGCATATAGGCAGTCATTATACTGACTACACAATTCCAGCCGCTGTTATATATGCATACTGACTGATAATTCAGAAATGCACAGCGCCGTATTTGCATTTCCCAAACACACAGACAAATAAGGAGTTTTCACAGTTTTACTTTCTTAGCAGAAGGTGCTTGATCTTCATCCTCATCCTCTTCTCCAGGCCCCTGGAATATTGGTTTTGGCTGTGTCTTGGCATATGCAGGGGACACCCAATATGGGTTTTCCTCAGCATCTTTTGCATACCGCAGGATAGCCTCCCTTGGGTCTTGGTCATCTTCCACCCTCTTGCTAAGACCCAAGTTACGGATAACATATGAGCTTAGCGTTCCACCGGATGTTGCTACCCGCCCACCTTGACCAGATGAAATGGGGAGGTCTGGTCTGTGGGACTTGACAGGGTCCTGTCTGTCCCGCTCCATCTGCTTCCTGACTGATTTGGGTTTCTCCTGTCGAAACATTGGCAGAGCATGTGGTGTTAGAATCTGCTGTGCTGCCACAACCTCCACTTGCTTCACCTTCCGCCGAGTCTTCACCACACAGAGCTTGGCACCACGCATACTACGGTTATTACTGTAGTAAACTTTTACAATTCCATTTCCACAACCAACAAAAATCTGGTTCAACTTTGGATGCCAAACAGTTTTTATAATGTGGGAATCTGTCACATCTATCTCTGTGACTTTATCAAAAGTCTTTGAATTATAGAACAGCAACCTGCCAGAAGTCTGCATCTTGTTAATAGACTCCCCTGTCAGTATCAGAGCATCATCTGGGCTAAATGAGCAGTCAGTAGTGGCATAACGAGAAAAGAGATTTTCAACAACATGAAGAGGTTTCTTGAACGCTCTCAAGTCCCAAATTTTCAGTGTGCCATCACATCCTCTTGTTGCAAGCAGACTGCCAAGATGAGAGAAAGCAAGACAAGATGTCTCTGTGCCTGCCAGATGGGCATTTCGCAGGAGCATCGTCGTGTTTACAAAAAGCTTCCGGTGATCCCAGAGCTGCAAAGAACCATCCATGCACGCACATGCTACAAGTTTTCCATCTCGGCTATATGCACAAGCAGTAGGAACTGTTTTCAGTCCATTCTGTGCACGTGTCTTAATGATGGACTTGTGACGTTGAGGCTTCTCTACATCCCACAGCCTACATGTACTATCCTCTGCACATGTAAGAAATTCTTCTTTAACACGGGGATGCCAGCAGCCACTGTTCAATGGCGCTGTGTGGCCTTTGGTTCTTGCCATGTCAGCGATATACTGGTCTCCCTTTACACATTCTGCAACTTCAAACCCATCACGATCAAGAACCTTAGCTTGAGACATCCCAGATATCACAAGAATCACATCCCCCGTCACAGAATACTGGAGACATTTTATTGGGTGGTTTTCACAAGGCTGCAGTGTTCGAAAGCTCTGCATTGTGGCGTCCATTCCAGCGAAGTCCCAGAACCGAACGTCATAGTCAACAGATCCTGTTGCCAATCGAGCTCCTGCAGGATCTGCTGCTACTGCTACTACTGCCTTTGTGCCATGAAACATACAAACTTCATGACTAGCTGGAATTTTACTCTGTAGACTTTCCTCACTTTCGTTATCCTCTTCATCACCGCTGCTTTCATTGTTGAGTCCACAATCTTCTGTACTCTTAACATCGTCATCTGTAATTCTTTTATCAGTTATACCATGTAGAAGTTGTGATGGCACAGGAGGACCAATAAAATCGTCATCGCTGTCTTCACTTCCTTCATTCAATTTTCCTTCATTTCCTTCTTCTGCTTCTGTAATAGCAAGGGGATAGAGCTTTTCCACTGTTGAATCTATGTTCACCCCACTCCTTTCCTTTGCCTTTTTTGTGACTTCTTCAAGCATTTCTTCAACATTAAAGTGCTTGGACTTTTTACCAAAGCCTCCAAACCCCATGACATCCTTCACGTGTTGATCCTCATGGTTTGTTTCTGGTACTACATCAATTTCCTCACTGCTGACATTCAACTGAATACTGGGTTTCGACGTGTGACCAAATTTTCCAAAGCCTGTCGACTGTTCATCGGCTATGGCACTATTTTCCTTTGACTCCCCTTGTATTGCACCAAACGTACTCCCAATTTTACCGAATGTTATAATCTTTTTCGACTTGTTCATCTTCGTACCGCTTAACTGCAAAGTCAAGTCAGCCATATACATGACTTGTTCGTTTTTAGTTGTTGTTGGACATGCCACTTAGAAATTTCCTGAGGAAATTATACTTCCCGGTCTAGCATGATACGAAAGCGTGCAGCCTAGATTTCAAAGGCTGTGATGTAATGTCCCGTGGTTTGTTTAGGGTAAACTCAGGCTGGAGAGGAGTGATGTGTTATGTATTTACTTTAAAAATAATTAACACAATTACAACTAAGTAACAATGACCCATGTATCAACGGTGGAAACTGAAAATGTTCCAAAAAAGTCTGAAACAGCAAATGAACATGAAAAACCTAGAGATAAGAAGGAACGTGTTCGTCTACCAACCAAGGTAAACACGTTAAAATATTTTCAGCAACATGAACGAGACGTTAGAATGTACCGGTCAATGTGAAGCATGCACGATAATTTTTTTTTCAGTGGAGTATTTCGTAATTAGCTTATACGAGTCGCTTGTGAAGTATACACCTTTGTAAATACATATTATAATTCCAGCCATTCAGATTGTTAATTGTAGTTTGTCTCTTGTTAATATTTCAGGTTGTGATAAGGAGGTTACCTCCCACATTAACAAAAGATGCATTTGTAAGTCAGATAGCGCCTGTTCCTGAACATGACTATATTTATTTTGTACGTCCAGACAGAAGTCTGGGACCATTTGCTTTTGCAAGAGCATACATTAACTTCATTAAGCAGGAAGATATATTTACATTTAAGGAGCAGTTTGACAATTACACTTTTATGGATAAGAAAGGTAAGGTTAGCTGAGAGCTGTTGAAAGTAAGGAATCAGTGTATAGCTAGTGGTAGCAATTGTTTGCCAAGTGTCACTGACATGTTTGCAGTTTTTCATTTGCTGATGAGTTGAATGACTTATATGTTTAACAGAAGCAATATTTATGCATGAAAGCACCTTGCTGTTCCAGCTAAATATGATGGGAATTCTTATTAAATGTGCGTTGCGAACATGAGGAGCATGCACGTAACATTAAGTGACATCACTGCTGCCATCATACAAGGACCCAAAGCATAATCTTTGTATACACACACATATCTAAGCTTGATGTATGTGTATGTATGTATATATGTATGTATGTGTGTGGCTCTGTCTGTGTGTGTCTACACACACACACACACACAAAATCTAAGCCTAACCTTGTTTTATGCACAAACCTGAATTCTATCAATGATTTGAATGCACACAAATTCCAAGCCAAACTGCATTTATAACACACAAACCAAAAGCCTGAAAGCTGTACCTTAGTGGATTTCATTTTCTGTTTCTTATATGTATGTTGCCAACTTTAACATGCATTTCCTTGACTGTGATAAAATGTGGTGAGAATTTTGTGTGTTATTGAATGAAAAAAGATAGTTGAAGGTGCTAGTGTTATTCCCATGTTGCAAGTTTGTGTGTCCACTATATCGATACAACTGAGGGTAGTAGACTGAATTGTACAAAGGTGTTATGGCTCTGAGTGTTCTAATGTTCATATTTTGTTAAAATTGTTGGTACAGAAGTTTCAAGGGGTATGCATTCAGCATTGTGGGCTCATAAGCCACTTTTTCCCAAAAGAGAGGAAAATACAATGACAGCTAAAATATGTAAGGTAAAAATATAATTTATGTAAGATTTTCCCAGTTCATAATGAAGCCAAACTTTTCTGTATGATTACAGCCTGAAGTAAAATTTTTTATATAATTGTGGCATTTTGTGGTTTATTGAAGGCGTGTGGCTTTTCCTTAAAACATGGATTTCTTTGTCTCCAAATGAGAATAACTGCCTCTTTTACAGGTAATGAGTATCCAGCTGTTGTAGAGTTTGCCCCATTCCAGCGTTTACCGAAGAAGCGTTTGGGTCGGAAAAAAGATCCCAAAATGGGTACACTGGAGCAAGATCCAGCATATATCAGCTTCTTGGAGAGCAGAGCAGCAAAGCCTACAGAGACTGGGTCTACTCAGCACTGCTCTCTTGAATACTTCCCTCCACCTGAGAGTAAGTCAGCAATAGGCCTTGTGCAAAGTGCTGTAACTCGTCAACCATACTGTTACCAGCATTTCAGGTTCAAGTCCTGATATGGACCGGCGATTCAGGTTCAAACCCTGAACGAGCTCATGGGGACAAATTCCTTAGCTGTCAATGACCTAACTAGGGAACACAGCAGGAAGTGTGAGGGCCGTTAAGGCATTCAAAAGCTTGAGCCTGGACAGAACATCCATCAACTGTCAAGTTGCTTGGAGTTTTAGAGCTTGGTTTTTTGTAGTGAAATCCGAGACTTTTGTCACTTTGAGGACATAATTCTTTCAGTAGGAGTGCCTGTGAGCGACCCCCAAAATGTTCGTTAATGTAAGTTTGGGGTCTCCTGACTTGAATTAGCCAGCCAATGAAATTTGACTTTCCAAAAACTTAAATTCAGCCAATGGGGTATTCTAAATTTGAATTTTGACCAATAGGATCATTTCGGTACATAGAGGGGTATTTGGTTTGGAGAGTGAAGAAGCAAGCGAGGAACACTCTCTTTTGGACCTACACAGTGACAAGAAGCAAATTTGAGTGCGCGGTAAAAACTTTATTTCAACAGCAATTAATTGTAAAATAAGTGCCGTGGATAGTCCAACGTATTATGCAAAAGTTAACTGCTACAATAAATAAACAAAAACCCTAACTAAGCGTCTGTTCGTAAGTAGCCAGTCGCAGCAGATCGTGGGCCTTTTGGGGACCTCCTACATAAAATTACCCTGAGACATGACCTTCAGGCTAGCTGAGAAGAAATGGGCAGCTACAGTCACAAACCAACATGGGAGAAGGACAGTAGCAATACCTTTCCAAATATCCCTCTTTAGTGCCCTGTGCTTCCCATTAGTAACTGAAGAGTGATCAATTGTATCTATTGAGAGCACAGAGAGTATTTTCTATCATTGGACTGCACAATGCAGAGTTGTCATCATCTCCCACTCCTGTTACTTCAGGTCTGTTAGGTCTATGTATTATTCTCAGCACCCTTCTTTCAAACACCCTGCATCTATGTTCTTCCCTTCATGTGAGAAACCAAGTTTCAGACCCATACCAAACACAGATAAAATTGATTTTAGGGTTTGTAGGCCCATGCATCTTCACACATTTCAATTGAATTAACCAACTCGATGCAGCAATTAATTACAGGTTTGTTGCTTGTTGCTTAAATACAGCTGAACATGTTTCGGGCATCTTCTGGCCCATCATCAGGAGCCTATCAACTGCAGCAGCAGCAGCCTCTGGTTTACCGTAGGAACATGGTGGTAGCAGTGCTGTTGGTCGTGGTCGGTCCGGTCGGATCGACAACGACCAACATCACTGCTACCACCATATTCCTACGGTAAACCAGAGGCT
>Ga0268261_10003483_pt1 | contig 11579 bp, 9 predicted proteins | sample TergutNc150P1_FD_190353 | JGI IMG/M metagenome (GOLD analysis project Ga0268261, IMG submission 190353) | Nasutitermes corniger P1 segment gut microbial community from laboratory colony in Florida, USA - Nc150 P1 (SPAdes) (version 2) | ecosystem: Host-associated > Arthropoda: Insects > Digestive... | reverse complement strand
ACTGTGCTGCGTCGTTGTGTGTGATCTAGAAACATCAAGAATGGGTGCTCCATATATATATATATATATATATGACATTAGTAGCCTAAGGGTTAATGCCGTTACACCTTGTTAGTCACAAGGAGCAATATCTTATGACATGGACTCTACTTTCTGATTTACGTAGAGTCATTCTTGAGAAGCTAACCGTTTCTCAGTTCGTCAAGAAATTCCTCGCATTTTATGCGTTTACAAGTGCCCGCCACCCGTCCCTGTCCTGAGCCAGATCAATCCATTTACTGACTTACATAATTATTAATATATTAATCACATGTCATGCATGGGAGATAACAGAAATGCAAACAGAATTCTGCTGTGAACACGCGTACACAGACGAAAATCACAACAACGCACTGTATCAAGCAAGGCTCTGACATCTCAAACAGCGACACCTACAGGATATCTCAAACAGCACACCTACAAGGGATCTCAAAGAGCACACATTCATAAGACCTCATGCAGCACACCTACAGGATGTCTCAAAGAGCACATCCACAGGAAACCTCAAACAGCACACATTCGGGAGATCTTAAAGAGCATACCTAAAGAAGATCTCAAACAGCCACCTACAGGAGACCTACAGCACACCTACAGGATATCTCGAACAGCACAACTGCAGGATATCTCAAACAGCACACACACAGAAGGCCTCAAAACAGCACACCTTCAGGAGACCTACAACACACCTACAGGATATCTCAAACAGCACGCCTACGGGATATCACAAACAGCACACATACAGAAGGTCTCAAACAGCAACCTTCAGGAGACCTACAACACACCTACAGGATATCTCAAACAGCACGCCTACGGAATATCACAAACAGCGCACATACAGAAGGTCTCAAACAGCACACCTTCAGGGGACCTACAACACACCTACAGAATATCTCAAACAGCACGCCTACAGGATATCACAAACAGCACACATACAGAAGACCTCAAACAGCACACCTACAGGAGATCAACCTGCAGTCGCACATGTTGCATCTAACGTTCTGATTTGTAAGAATTTGTAGGAGACACCTCAGAAAAAAATATCCGACACAAATATCGACAGTGTTTGTATGGGTGTGAAACTTGGTCGCTCACATTGAGGGACGAACGTAGGCTGACGGTGTTTGAGAATAGGGTGCTAAGGAGAATATATGGGCCTAAGAGGGACGAGTTAACAGGAGAGCGGAGAAAACTACATAAGGAGGAGCTTAATTATCTGTACTCCTCACCCAATACTTTTCAAATCGAGAAGAAATAGATGGGCGGGGCATATAGCACGTTTGGGGGAGAGGAGATGTGTATACAGGGTTTTGGTGGGAAAACCTGAGGGAAAGAGACCACTTGGAAGACCCAGGCCTAGATGGAAGGATAATATTAAGATGGGTCTTCAAGAAGTGGGATAGCGGGCATGGACTGGATTATCTGGCTCAGGATAGGGGCAGGTGGTGGGCATTTGTGAATGCGGTAATGAGCCTTCGGGTTCCACACAATGCGGGGAATTTCTTGACTAGCTAAGAAACGGTTAGATTCTCAAGAAGGACCTTGCTGCATGGAGTGAGTAAGTAAGTAATTAAGTAAGGACGTCTGAGATGTCACAGCCATAATGGCGAGAACACACTGCTGGGCCTACAGCATTTCCTCACTACATATTTTAGCTGGCATGATGATGGCTGAAGTCACAAAGTCTATCCAACTTATTGGTCATCTTTACATCAATAAAACGAATTGTGCTTCATGCAGGCAGCCGCAGCGAGTACTGAAATCGGAAGGCAATATCACGCTCCTAAGACAGTGATCTTCAGGGATATGACGCTATGTTTCTGTTATACTGGTCTCGGTATCCACGGCAATGAAAAATGCAGATCGCAATACTGAAATAGATATTTGGGTGGTGGATTATTGGATTGGAACAGTGTCCAACGGTAGACATACTTTCGTATTCTGGTAAGGTGTTGTTTTGCTTAATAACAGCAACGGTACCCAACAGCTGATTCACGAAATGATTCTCCCTCCTGCCAACAGGTGTGATCCTGCTCGTCACCACATCCTGTTGTACTAGTGCTGCCATCTAACCACGTTTTATGGAACTTGAAGATAAACAATGGTCCGTATGGCATGACTGACCGACGGCAAGAAGAAAAGATGCTGCCCCCTGTGGTACAGGGCAATGGCTTACCTCTAACCGGTAATATGCAGTTACAACTGCCAGAAGCTAGAATTGGTTCTACCCACGGCTTGAACGTATTATCGGCTACAACCGTTCTTATGACTCACTGCTTAGCGCCTATATTGATCATGCCGCACACGAGTTAACACTGCCGTCTGTGTAAAAATGACATATCACAGAAACCCTGTCTGCAGCCTAGCCATATTATAGCATAATAAATACTGATGCACGAGCAACACCTCTTTCCATACGGAGTAAAAAAATACTTCTCTTTCCACACAGCACTAATGCTCGAACATTTGCCACGAGAAAGGATACTCAATTTTTAACATGCTACTCGAAAGCATAAAACGACTGGAACGAGCTCGCACAAGTGCTGTTTAAATTTTGTGCATAATCACTTCATGCATTCATAATAATCATGTTCTGTGTGCAACAGGCCTGTTTCATACAGAACAAACGACCGCACCCGAGGAAATGTCTTATGAACTAGAGCAAAGAGCTATATGTACTACACTGTTTCATTGGTACTGTTAGCTTACTTGCTGGAATTTCTGTTGGTATCTGCCAGTCCAACGTTGAAGCTTGTGGATGACATTTTCTGTGAGCAGTAATATTTCTACACACGCACAAATATTATGCCTCGATCGCTATCAACAAAACAAACCACGAATCCTCGTTGGGCGGTAAATGCGCAAGTTGAATATGATACACGAAACGCCATTGGCTGAACATGGAAACACCTATGACGTCACTTTAAGAGTCTTTCACATGAAAGAACGAATAATTAACTTAATAATTGAATGAAAACATTAAAAATACATAGTTAATTAATACAAAAATAATAAAATTAAAATTAAGTTTTATGATGACGACGTTGATGACGATTATCATTGAACAAACGACGGTCAAGCGTGCGGTCGTTCCTATCCTTACCTACAGATGACGTGACAGTTAGTAGCAACAAATATGTCGCTGTGTTGTTAGTGCGATGAGCACAACATTTTTACAGGTTATTTTAAACATAATTGATTCTTACTTATGTGTGAAGCGGAACTGTAAGACACACGTTGCTTGCTGTAGGTAAAATTTAATGTAAACATTACATATTAAGCTGGTATTTTGACCAGAAAACAGCATGTTGAATCAAGCTGCTGTGGAAGCCCTTTATTCAGCTACATATGTAGAGAACTATCTTGATTGTGTTGAAAATCTTCCTGATGATTTGCAAAGACACCTTTCACGAATGAGAGAATTAGATGTCACATATCAAGGTACGTGTTGTAACTTTTTTTTTTGCACATTTTATTTGAATCGTGACGGAAACCAAGGCAACCCTTGTATTAAAAAAAGAAAAGCATGAAGACCTGGCAGGCAGCTACCACATTACTTTTCCTGGCGCAAACAGGTGCATGACTCTCGCATTTATTTTGAAATAATTAGAGGTGATTAAAGAGCTGCTAACAAGATACACCTGTTTGTTGATAGGTTGTAAAATGATGAAGTTGTCCTTTTGCTGAATTAAGTACCATATTTTGAACATATATGGGGGAGTAGAGGTATACCCCCACACATTCTTAACCTGGGCGCTAGGTTGAGGTGATTGGTCAACTTTCTGCCCCAGTTTCTTTATCATTGGAGGAGTTCCCGGTACCCTTGGTACAGGAGGCTGGGCTAGTCACATAACCAGTCTGGATGCCTCAGAGTACAGAACCAGCCTGTAGCCTTGTCAGGATAGTGACTGAGCTATCCTGTCTCCAATGGAACTAAGTGAACTTACTGACATCTTGAATGTGACATTGTATAGTATGGCGGCTTCACACTCAAGTTTCAGAGGAACCTGCTCCCCACATCTTCAGTGCAACAGAATAAGAAAAACTTGAGTATAAGGGTAGCAGGTTTCTGCAGAATGCTAGACTACCTGGAATTACACTGCAGAAGATGGATATTGTTACAGTCACTGGTGTGAGGACCTCAAGTTTCACATTATTAATGGCATTTGGAGTTCTTGAATTGTGTTGATTGGGGGTACAGCAAGATTAATTCTATGCGCAGCAAAGCAATCTGTTTTGTCTTTTTTTGTGACAGCATTTTTAAAGGACGTGGAGCAACAGCAGGACTCGTCACGGTGTGATGCGGACTTGTCCACAAAGCGGCGAATCTTGCTGCGCATCCAGCAGTCTCTGATAGCAGCTCAGGAAGTGGGAGATGAGAAGCTGCAGATAGTGCAGACAATACAGGACCTGATTGAGAACAAAGCTCGACAACTTGATCTGGACTACAGAAACTTAGGTGAGAGGTTTCATTTTCTGTTCCAGAAGAAAACTTTACAAAGCTGTTGGAATGCTTGGTTTGTGTGAGTTACGTGGTTGAAATTTATGTGTAATGCATTGGTTTTTAGGTAAAGTATAATAGGCAGAGAGTGTTCCAGAATAGGCTGCTGATGAAGGAATCTGGGCCTGTGGCACATATGGGGAAGAGAATAAATGCATACAGGATTTTAGTGGGGAAACCTGAAGGAAAAAGACCACTTGGAAGACCCTGGTGTCGATGGGAACGTAATATTAAAATGGACTGTACAGTATTAGGAATGGAGAGTATGGCCTGGTTTAATTAGGCTGAATATAAGGACACATGGCAGGCTGCTGCAAACACTGTAGTGAAAATTTGGAATCTATAAACTGCACGGAATTTTATGAGTAGCTGAGGAAATGTTAGCTTCTCAAGCAGGGCTGTCTTTCATGTAGTGTATTGGTTAATTAGTTACTAGTGAGAAGTGGATAGGTACATGATACTTCTTAACAAGCCACAAGACATATGTATTTATGTATGACAGTCATATTCATGCTGAAAGACTTCATCTTTATAATGATGATTTTAAACATTTCAGAACTTTGACTCCACAACTGATATTGGAGGTTTTATTCCTGGTGTAAATTAACACTGTGGTCTGACACTGTATTGTTTGGTAGGTTGGTACTGATATTTCAGTGGCTCATAACATTTTTATGTTCAAGATGCTATTGAAATGGAAATGTCAGTTCCTCCAAAAGGTATGTAGTGGTGTCATGGATATGCTGAAGCATCAGAGTGCAGTGCAGTGAATGTACATGACAGGAAGAGTCACGCTGGTGAGAAGCTGGTGATCCTGAGTTTTTGTTTTCACCAGCACATGATGATGTATTGTTGCAGACTTCACCAAGGACCAGGAGAACACAGAGCCAAACCGGGAGAATCACCATCACCATCATCATCATCACGGCTTGGGGAATTCTGCTGGTGGTGGGGGAGGTGTGTCTGGAGGTGGAGAACGGCAGTCTAAGCGTGCCCGACGCTCACGTACTGAGCAGCTGACGACAGGCATGGATACTAACAACAGTCTGGAACTAATATCGCCAACAGACAGTACGGCCACCAGGGGGGGTGGCAGTGCTGGCACCACATCAGGTGCAACTGGCACGAGCGGCAGTGGCAGTAGTGAGCGCAAGAAGGGTGGTAACACTGGTAAGAAGAAGAAGCGCAAGTCTCGTCAGACACAACAGCAGCACGTACAGCAACAGCAGCAGCAGCAACAGCAGCAGCAGCGTGACGAGTCACCACCACATGAAGACGAACTTGCCATCGACCCTGATGAGCCCACGTACTGTCTCTGTGACCAGATATCATATGGAGAGATGATACTGTGTGACAACGATCTCTGTCCGATAGAATGGTTCCACTTTTCATGTGTAGCTCTTGCCACAAAACCCAAAGGAAAGTGGTACTGCCCGAAGTGTCGGGGTGACCGCCCCAATATCATGAAGCCAAAGGCACAGTTTCTCAAAGAACTTGAGAGGTATAACAAAGAAAAGGAAGAAAAGTCATAAGCAGCCTTCTTTGGTCTTAACCAGCTATCTGTAAAATATTTGTGTCTTTTTATCTTCATTTATAACAGTTCACATGTAGCACTGCTATCTTAGTATAACAGTTCACATGTAGCACTGCTATCTTACTATAACAGTTCACATGTAGCACTGCTATCTTACTATAACAGTTCACATGTAGCACTGCTATCTTACTATAACAGTTCACATGTAGCACTGCTATCTTACTATAACAGTTCACATGTAGCACTGCTATCTTACTATAACAGTTCACATGTAGCACTGCTATCTTACTATAACAGTTCACATGTAGCACTGCTATCTTACTATCGTTCTCTTAGAAATCGACTTTTTTATAATTTACATATAAATACCCCACATTGGGGTTCCACAGTGACATTTAACTGCTTGTTTTAAATACAACTAAAAATGTAACATGACTACTGTAAATGCACTTTTCTTCCAGTGCACACTGACTATCATGGAAACTTCCTGCCAGGGAATTTTAATAAAACCCATTAACTTTCTGTATTGGAGACCTTGTCAATGCCCTCTCCTTCCACAGCGGGACTTCAGGGTTTGGCTCACAACCAGTGTTGCATGCAGTGGAATGGTATGTAAATAGCATACATGGGAAAACTTATTAACAACAGATGAAGGTGGATCACCTGTTCAGTGAGAAGAATAAGTACTGTGCAATTTGAGGTCCTCAGTGGGCTGCTACTGAAGACTGGAGGCCTCTGGGATGGGACGCTGTCCAACTGGGTAGTTCTTCTTCTTATGTGGCTCTGCAACTCTTTTATAGAGTTCTGGCCTTCACAACCAACTCTTTCCATCTTCTTCTATCTTGGGCAAGAGGCTTCCAATTTGGTACTTCTGTATATCTTTTCTATCATCATCCATCCAGCGTGTCTTTGGTCTTCCTGTTGGCCTTCTAGAGATGGGTTTCCAGGAGTATATTGCCTTTACCATTCTCGTACCTTGCATCCTTTCAATGTGACCGAGCCAGCTCAGTTCAATCCAACTGGGTAGTTAGTTCCTACATTTTTAAGGTTTACAGTGTCGTCTTCTTTGGTGTTGGTCGAAGATGAATGCACTAAGACCCTTCAAAATGTCAGGCCGTACTTGGCCAGTGACACAGCGTAGCACCCCAGAAGATTTGTATCTTCAAGAATAATTTCTTCTTGTTATTGTACTATTTCCCTTAGTGCCTTTAGACCAGGCATAATGTAATGGGGAAAAAATTAATTTTGAAAGCCCACAAATTCCCAAACTGTGACTGGAAAACTGGTCATTAAATAGAATTTGTTTGTCACCAGGTGACCAAATTATTTTTTACACTTGTATTGTAACATCAAAGATTTGAATCTCCATGCTGAACTTCAGTTGGCATAATTGAATTCAAACCACCTACAAATATGTGAATACAACAGTTGTCGTAACTCTCAATTTCAAACTAATGCATGCTTCTCTTTCACCTTCTCAGTTCACTCCCTCCAGGATACAACTTAAATGTAATTCAAAAAAAACAATACTTGTTATACAAGGACCTTATTGTGTCTGACAATTATCATTTGCCACTTCATGCTTCTCCTGCACCACATGTGGGCATAACTGAGAGGGCTGCATTAGTATGATAATTGAGCTGATAGGAAGTGACAGCCTTTAGTTGTCAGGTACAATAATGACCCTGTATTTTGCACTACATTTTCATGAAAAATATTTACTGAGACATGACACAGAACCAGAAATACTGGCAGGTGTCTAAGCCATGTTTTCATCTCAGAATTAGGAAATAATCGCTCTGGGATGTGGCTGAGAGGTTATGTAGCAGAGGTGCACCCTACCCAGCAATATGTTACATGGAGAGCAACTGACATTGACACAGCTTCACCATCGCACAGATTTGTCCAGTGTGGAATGCTAAAGTTCAGAATTTAATACACACACACAGCAGTCATACTGTATAGCTCAAACGTGATAGAAACGCTGTGGTATGTGCATGGTAAAGGTGAAGTGACAAGCTGAGCCAGGGACGTGAAAGAAGTTGATAGCAATTGTGAAAACATAATATGGTCAGTATTCACACAAGGTAACTCGTTCGCCTCCCACCGGCTCGGTACAAGCCCCATCCCTTGTCCCTCCTTCCATGTCTCTGTTAGGTGAACATTTCCTCAGGCTTTCCAATGTAACCAACACTTTCATTCCTCCCAAGTATTTGGTATCCACCTGAACCAGACTGCCTAACCTGATAATGGAGGTATTACATTTAACCAAAATGTTAGAACAACTTCACTGTATGGCAAACAAAAACTTACCATCATTTGAGCAACACCACCATGAAGGCCTGAATGTCTGCATTAAGCCACTGTCACTTAAGCTATCAACGGTGTTGTGCAAGTTTTGATATGTTCATGGTGGTGTGGCACTGTGTCACTGGGTAAGTGGTTCCTTGTTGCCCTCACTTTCAAGAATATGGACTTTTATCTGCAGGATTGCATGCCCAACACATTTATGCTAAAGCCCACGAGTATTCAGATTCAAGGAATTTTTAGTGGACAGGCTTTGGCTAATGTTAGAAACATCCCAGGACCAGAGTCATCTAGAGACAGAGCATATGACAGAGCTAAACCCCAGAACTTGAGGGATGTTAAAGTTCTGAGACAAGGAGTTCACAATGGAACAAAGTGTCAACATTCACTGCTCCCTGTATGCCCTGTTTCGATGAAGCATGGAGGTATCAATGGAGAGGCAGATGTGACTGTATTTAACGTGGTGGTGTGCAGGAATGCATCTATATTAAACAGGGAGGGCGTTTGATTGAGGCTAATGACTGAGCAGCCAGTGGGAGGCTGCAGTTGGATCCACCGAGATGATGTAATTGCATTGGCAGTACAAACAGGAATGAAACACAGTATGGTACTGATACATATAATACAAGTGGAGAGGATCCCTGCCAGCACTTCAGCAGCTGCAGTGAAAACTGCAGGGGACGTACACTTTAAGGAGGGAACACAGATAGAGATCCTAGGCAACTAAACCCCCAGAGTACGGGAACAGAACTGGGAGGTTCGGAGGATACCGGAAGAGAAACTGGAGCACCTAAGCACAACTGAAAGCAATACGTTGTTACCAGTGTTATGGACTTCAGGGATTTGTTTATGAACACTGGAGGGAGTGATTCTGTATATGCGATTTGGGCAGCATGAGATTAACATGGGTGACACAAAGCCAGTGAAAGGAGGCTGTGTTGTGTTCCTTATGGCCTGCACCAGCAGACGTAGGATCTGTGTCAAGTACGTTGAACACCTGACCAATGCCCAGCAGTGCCTTGTGATGCTGCTAAGGACTACAGTGCTTTGAAATATTGGGAACTGGTCACCTAGTGACACGGCATTGCATCCTAGAAGACTAAAGTCCTCAGTAATGGTATAATTAGTAACTTACTGTATACTAACATAATTAAAAAGAAACATTGTATAACCGGTGGAAACAATTATTTATTTAGAGTATGTTCAAAATTGTTTTCTGGAATGTAGAAGTACATATGTTGCGGAATGAGAAGGGTCAGAAGCATCTGGTAAGGGGATAAAAGAGAAAGGTCAGTAGGATAGCAAGAGGGTATGGTCACAGGGCAGAGAGTGAGAGAGAGTCATATGTGAAAGAAGATAGAGAGATACTTGAAGAAAGAGAGATTAGAAGAGGATAGTAGATGCGGTAAACATTTACAAAGGAGAATTCTACTTGTTACGTATTTGTCAAAGTCAAGTTTAATGGGATTTTGAAGTTTGCTAGGACAGTCAAAATTCGAGGGTTTGACACTTTTTCGTAATGTAAATCACGACGGGGTGGATACCGTGTTAGCTACGGTCGCACATTAAAAATGTCCAGTAGAACGCGTCTATTTGGGGTTTACATGAGTTAAGCTAAAAAGATATCGCGTCAGTCATAAGAACCAATGGGGAAAAGAATATAAAATTTTAAAGTTTTCGGCCTATTATGAGACTACTAAATTTACGGGTAACCAATCAGGTTAGTTAGGCAAATTAAAGTAGGGGGAATTTTGGACCAGGGAAACTTAACTTTGCGTATTGTCGTAAACGACACAAGTCTTTCGATTGTCATGGCAGTAGGACGCGCTTGTGCATCGCTCCAGATTTAGGCATGATTAACAGACAAAATCACATAATTAGAAATTTTATAAGTGTTCTACGGGGGTAAAGTTTAGACAGATAATATTAAATTGGACATAAATGGTAGTACCAAGTTTTGGACAGCATAATTTATTATTCAGTGAAGTAAAAATACAGTGAATGCGCTACGTGTGAGAGCAATCCGTGCTACGTTTATCATCTGCAAATAAAACTTGTATCAATTTGGCGCCCAGTGACTAAAAATAAAAACTGCAACAGCTTCATCAGATCATTAACTCAGCAAAAATTGTATCTGCAGTTCATCTTCGCCAAGCCCATCAAACTCATCCCACAGTAATCCCTGAAAATTAGGTTTCATGCATACCGAATGAGCGAGCAAGGTGAGCCGGTCAGTTATAATTGGTAATGAGCATTCATATTACATCCACAAACTACTGCAAATACTTGTACACAATGGTTGAAGAGTCATGGCTACAGAGTGAATTTCATATCTGTGGGTGTTTTCTGGCAGGGTATATACACATACTGCAATTATGAATTCAAGGTTTGGTTTGCAATTCCATTCATTTCTCTAGACCCTGCTACAACTGTATAGAGGTAATGAGAAGAAAATCACAGCAAGTGTATCTGTGGTGTTTATTTCTATGAACAAACTACAAACCCATTGATATGGTGACATTCTTGTACAGGATTACACACAATTGCAACAGCAGGGGGTGCTGGTCTGCACGGGGCACAGGCACTGTCTTCCTGACTCCAGTCTGATTCGTTCATGTACTGACACTATTTGAACTGCAGGAGTAAGAGACCATTCATAGATAGTGACTTTAAAACAATGTGGAACAGGGTGTGGTTTATCCAATTATTTGGAAAAAACTCAAACTGGGGACAGCTGCACTTTTCGCTAACTATTGTTCCTGAGACAGTACTAGTATGAAGCAATACTACTGACTGCTACACTGCAACATTAGGTTCTGTTGGCTGGAGTTACAACAAAATTCCACACACTTAATGCAGTGGTGGCCTGGAATCCCAGGGGGCACTTCAAAATGTTCCCGGGGGAAAAAAAAAAAACAGTTTAAAGGTTTTTCTTTTCCAAACCAGTGACATAAGAAAGGTCTGGTACAGAAATTCACGAAATATGTTCTTTAAAACTTGGGGGTTTTATGAGGAATATCCAGTGGTTCTACAGAGGTTTCTTAACCCTTTAAAGCCCGAATTAAATCCCATCTGCTATTTGCTGGCATTATTAGGAGCTCACCATTTTCTCCACGTTAGCAGGATAAGGGTTAAATTATTAACCTTTAGGCGACTAATGTCATATATATATATGGAGCACCCATTCTTGATGTTTCTAGA
>Ga0268261_10003482_pt1 | contig 11580 bp, 4 predicted proteins | sample TergutNc150P1_FD_190353 | JGI IMG/M metagenome (GOLD analysis project Ga0268261, IMG submission 190353) | Nasutitermes corniger P1 segment gut microbial community from laboratory colony in Florida, USA - Nc150 P1 (SPAdes) (version 2) | ecosystem: Host-associated > Arthropoda: Insects > Digestive... | reverse complement strand
TCTGGACGAGTGATCAGCTTGTCGCAGAGACCTCTACCTGACAACACACGACACTCACAACAGACAAATATCCATGCCCCCGGTGGGATTCGAACCCAAGATCTCAGCAGGCGAGCGGCCACAGGCTTGTTTGATACACGTAACAGCATTTGAGAACTGCGGAGATTTATTATTCAGAGTTATCTACATGGATGTCCTATCAAATACGTTCCATGAGGCAGTAATTTGCTTCTTTAGAAATTTGCGTTAAATATAAATAACTCATCACATTCCTATACACAGTCCCCCCCCCCTGCAAGATGCAAAGTGAATTTTGAATAAAAAGAATTCAATGGACAGACAGAATACCTTCTATTACTGTGCCTGCTTGCAACTGGGAAATGAAGTACGCCAAGGAGGTCAAGGTCCCAAAAGTGCTCCATGAATGTTTTAATCTTGGAAAACATTGCTCTATGACACAAATCATACCTGTGTAACATAGACCCACTAATTTCTACAAACCTGTGGAGGAATCAGCTGTAAGGGTATTTGCAAATTTAAACATACTTTTCACTGCAGCAGGTGTTACTGCTTATTGTATATCACCCACATTATAAAAATGGTTGTGTTCTTAAAAACAAGCGTGTATTACAAATTTTCTAATGTGAACCATGTTTTTCCACCGATGTCAATATCAAAAGTGGTGACACATTCCTGTGGAAAACTGTTTGGTTCACCTTTGTCATGACATATTTTTAGCTTAAAAAATATCAGGTACACACAAAAATATTTCAAGAGCTTTAAAAAGTTTGAAATAACCACTGTTATTCATCCTGCAGTGCCAACAGCAATCAGTGTATGTTGTTGCATCACTGAAGTATGTATCTGCATTCGTGAACAAATACTCCCTTCTTAAAACAAAAATTGCAGTTTGCTGACTTTGTTGTTTTTTATTTTAATCAATATCATATTTTATTTAAATATTTATAAAAAAAGTGAACTCTGGTTAATACCACGAATGTTATAACTTTCTATAAGGGTAATATTCTGTAATTCAGAAGTGCACTGTAGTTCTAAGTTGTACATAATTACATGTCCAAGTGAACAGTAACACATCACTACAAAGCGTAATATTCCAATTTAACGTCTTCCATAGCTGCTGTCCCAAAAGTTCATAAATGACCGGATTATGAAGTACACATGTTTAAAATAAGTATTCATTTTAACCTTACACATTTAGTAGTGAATTCATGTGGCATTGTCAGAGTTACATACCAGCATATTTGAATACAGATTTAAACACATATATCTGATAGTCTATTTATTTCAAAATTAACACAGTATTCCAGTTTGGTACAGTTCTTATATCTGAAGCACTATAATTAAAATCCTTTATCCTGCAACCACTCTTCAACAATACTGACATAATCTCCTTTAATGTTGATATGTCCAGAAACTTCTTGTATCTGCATGTGTATGTACTTCTTACTCCTTTTTTCCAAATACACTTTCAAATCATCATGTAATGCCTGGAAAAATAATGGTTGGGAATGTACATAAATAACTTAATTCACAATTATCTGGTAAATATTTCTTTGTATGGAATTTCCACGCCCCACTTAAATTGTCAGTAATTCTTAAACATACCCAAATGTCTCCTTGAATACGTTTTAATTTTGTGGTCTTTATTTGTCCACGACCTTGTATTTTGAGATAAAGGGGGTACATGTGATTCCTGTTTCGTTCGATGTAATATGGATGACTGGTAGACGATTCTAAAAGAAAAGAAACAATTAACCTAAATAGTTACATTTGTGTCAATTAATTGTATCATTTGAAAATGCAGAATCCTTACCACTAGGTGGTTTCCATCCTGATGGATACTCTGATTTCAGTGTGGGTTGAGGAATGAATGTTTTTGGTAGAAGCCTTTCCACAAACTTCCATTCTTCTGGAGATGTGGATATCTCTACATCAGTATAGAGGCTTGGTGGACCAACAAGTTTGCTGGCTTGATACGAAGAGCCTCTTGCAGGTTGTACCTATGGACAACAAATTTGCTGATGTCAGCAACATTCACATTAACCCCCATCTAGCACTAAGGTCAAAGAAAGAGTAGAGCTATACCTCTACTTCCCCTCTGCGTCTTTGCAGCCTGTTCTAGGGTGAACTTTACCCTTTTCTACCTTATCAGTTATTATGCTTTCAGAAACATATAATGGACTTAAAAATATGTCATATTGTAGCACTGTTGCATGTATAAAATTGTTTACTTTTTAGTTTCCTCCACTCATGCTCCACTAACTATTTACCACAGCAGTACTATCCTACATCACACAATGGGAAAACAGCATACAGTTAAAGAAACGAAAGTGTTTTATTTAACAATGCTGTCAACTGATAAAATTATATGTTGTCAGTAGGGAACATTATACAAGTACAGAACTTGGGTTGAATGATGCTGATGGGAAAACCTGGGCCGAGGATTGGTCTGGACTGTCCAGGAGAAAGAATTCTCCTGCCCCAGCTGGGATTCAGACCCAACTGCTCAGTCCAGCTTGCATCCTGCTCACTATACCAGTTAGGCTACTCTAACCCACAAGCTGTGAAGTCATGTTAGGGCAGCTGCATAAACTACCTAGTATTGCTTAGAATTTGCATGCTTCTTCCACAGTTTTTAGATGTCCAAATCAGATGAAAATGAAATTACCGTGCTCATAATTAACCAAGAAAAGTTGGTATTCATCTATAACAGATACTACGTGGTGTCACAACCCACTGCTTTCCAGTGATGTAACTCATGCAGGCTATGATCATTAGGGGCATATTAAGGGGTGGCATCCTGGCTACAAAGGCCTGATTACTGTCCTTTAATAGGACACAATCCATGGTTGTTAGTGGCCTTTCTACTGAACGTAACGCCCTGAGAAGACATCTATATGTAATGGGGCTGAGTAGCAGCCCCACCTATAGAAGTATGGTACTGAGGAGGAAACCTCAGTCCACGTTCTGTGTGTGTGGCCTTGGCCCCACTCAGACACTCATATCTGGGTTCCTACTTTTTGGACCCTAAGGAGGTTACAAATCTAAATATCAGGGCCATCTGGAACTTTGGTAAAGGAACAGGGCTCCTTTAACCTAGTATCAGAGTATGGGGAACAAAGGGTCTGTCTTAAGGCCTAGGTGCATCGAGCCTGCAAGGGCTCGAGCCCAAATACTATTCTAATTCTAAGGAGTGGCATTCCAACAGTATTCTTGCAAAGTTTCTAGATAATACGAATAGGCCATAATTTTTAATTTTTTACCACTTTCAAAGAAATTAGAATCTGCTATATTAATGTTTCCAACCATTTATTTGCATATTCTATTTCATGTACCAGGAACTCATAATGAGACTTCAGTACACAGTAAAATTGTCCTTCTCCAAATTTTCTCACTCTCACTTTAAAGTTTTCATCCTCACCTATTGGTACATCTTACTCAGGAATATTCAGCAAGTTAGACAAAATATTCACTAACTTCTGACAGAAGCACTGCACGGATAGTGCTGTGCAATTTTAGAGAGTAAATATTCTCCAAACAATTGTACCCTAGACACTATATTGTTTAAAAAAATGGTACAAATTCTCCCGCCACAGACTGTATTTAAATATCCTCGCATTGAGTTAATATACATATATCAACACATCTTAGATAAAAAAAAATCTGTTAAAAGACAGATGGATCTGCAACAAGTTACAACAATTTAACACACAAAAACAATGCACACAAAATTATATTAAGATACCAAAATGTTAACAGGGGGCACGCGGTGGCGCAGTTGGTTGAGGCACTGCGCTACAAGCCGGAAGGTCGCAGGTTAGATTCCCGATGGTGTAATTGGAATTTTTCATTGACATAATCCTTCCAGCCGCACTATGGCCCTGGAGTCGACTCAGCCTCTAACAGAAATGAGTACCAGGAATATTTCCTGGGGGTAAGGGCGGCCGGTGCGTAGGGCTGACAACCTTACCACCTTCATGTGCCGAATGTCTTGAAATCTGGGAGCCTCAATCTCCTGGAACCCTCAGGGCCTGTCCAGGCCTGTAATGGGATTGCTTTTGCTTTTTACCAAAATGTTAACATCACATGTCTACAAAGTAACACTAAATGATAATACAATTTCATAAATTCGTCAAATCATAATTTATAAACTGTAATTTATAATCATGAATAGTCGTATTTGCGTGCATGCCTGATATCCTTCATACGAATAACAGAAATAAGCAGTAAGGCACCCTCACACTGCAGCCTTAAACTATACCTATCATTTTTACGATTTGAAATACTATTGGTTCGACTACCGAAAATTTTTATTCCGACACAGGACACCCGCCTCTAAAAACGTGAGAGTCTGGCAAGAGGACTATAAAGTTCGGTCTTATTTCTTGTATCCGTAGTATGTACTGGCGAGTTAGTCTGAAAACTTCCCAGATATCCACAGCAAACATCATCATTGAAAGTAAGAACTGACGAGGGACAAGTGAAACACTGTAATAACAAAGTAATGCCATAATCGACCACTCAAAACGTCTGTATTAACAACTCAGTTACGTTCTGGAGAATACAAGTGTCCTACCGTACGTACTGGTGTGATGGAAGTTTCACCAAAAACATGCCTGAAGTGCAGTATTTTCGTACATCTGGTAGACAATGCCCTGCACGCCATGCTTCTTATACCTAGTGTACCAGTTAAAGCATCAACACTTTACGACCACTCCAATCGTCTATGCACTTCCGAGCTCTACTACACAATTCACTTTATTCCTCACCCCCCCCCCCCCCCCCCCCCCCCTTCCGGCCCAAAACTAACACTGTTTACTTCCTTCAAAGAGTGATCACAGCCGTAAAGATAATCGGTGTAGTCTGTTTCTGGCGGCTGCGAGTATTGGACAATATGGAGAAAAGGCGCACCACAGTTTTTATATTTTATCGTATTTTACTCTAGATATTAATTTTGAAATAAATGATTACGTGGTTTGAAAGCCTCGATTTCAAGTTTAAGTTTGCTTACAAGACAGGCGTGTTGTGCCAACTGTGATGTACTTGTGAACGAATTAGGGTCTACGTGCGTCTCTGAGCATAGGTGGCGCTATTTAACACGAAACAAGGAAGGTGTTTTTAGTGTGTGTGCACTTCTTTTCCAAGTTTTGAAACAATTTTTCGAAACAACGAGTGATTTTGCCAAATGATTTTATGATGAATAAGATAATATAAGGAATGCTGAATGTTTCTGCAAGTGAGATTTAATACATACTGTAAAGTAAGTATCGGAAACTTTCCTTAAAATGTTACTATTAATAAGATTTCACCGCCGATCGTCTTTTGTTTGAATAAAATGTAGTTTTTGTACGATTATTTCGTAGTGGTGTTGCTCTTTGTTATTGACAGTTTTGAAAATATGAAACATGAATACTGTAACATACCTTAATTGCATATTAATTCGTCTATTCCTGAAACATGTTGCTCATTCGCTGTCTTGCAGGAGTATGGTGAACATTTTAATAAATTTGAAAACACGGGAAGTGTAGAATGTTCCCATTTGTGGTCCGTACCAAGAATTCTGTCATTTCTGTGGTAATTGACCTTTCAGATATGAAGTATGTAGCAGTATACATTTGGAGTTTACAAAGCTAATTAAATTATTGCTTTAGTTACAGATGTTGACTGAAAATTGCAATGGCTGGTAGAGAAAAAAAGCCACTCAACAGTAAGCATTTGGGGGTTAGGAAAGAAAGCGATAAAGTTGTGAAAGTAACGGAGGCCGCGAAAGAAGAGGACGTTAGTAATAAAACAAGGGATTCCAAACAGGTTCAGAAGGATGTAAATCAAGGAAAGAAATGTATTCTCAAAAAGAGATCAACAGGTGGCATAAAATCAAGGAAGAGTTTGGAGAGTACAGAAGTGACTGTAAAAGATGGAGCTAGTTCAGCTGTTGACTGTGCTACGGGAGGCAAACCAGCAAGGAGTTCTCAAAACCCAAAATTACGTAATACCAATAAATTAAATAAGACAGCTGTATCTCAGAGTGGTACAAATTTAGCTAATGAATTGCTTTGTCATTCAACTGATACAAAGCGCTCACAGAGCCCACGGTTGTGCAAGACCAATAAGGTTTCAAAAGCTGGTAAACAAGTGAGCCGAACACTGGAGGAAACAACCGTGTCAGATGATTCCAACCTGAATACCCAAAACACAAAAGCACACAGTCCAAAGTTACGAAGGTTTGCTGCACAGAACAAGGTAGGGACAGGAAGCCCAGATATACGGAATGGGACTAAAGGTCGTAATACACCTTACGTTACAAGATCGGACTCACCAGCTAGAGTTTTAAGGAATGGGAAAAAAAGAAAACTAAAAGATCCTAGTCTCTTGGAAGGACTTGATGTGGGGTATCCCAAACGAAGACGGTTACTCAGTATCACTAGAGATGGCAGTGGCAGTGATCTGGGAGGTAAAAGTGAAACCTGCTTAGATGATCAGTCAAGCATTGCAGGGAGCGACAGCAGTGTCTGTGACTTCCCAAGACTGGAAAATGGCAAAGGAAATTGGGATTCCGACTGTGATTCCAGGGTTCCAGTGGATGATACAAAGAATGAAGAACGTTCTGCCTCTGATGCCTTCAGTTTACCGAATTCAGAAAACCAGTCACACGCTTCTCATGATAGCTGTTTAGGAAAATCAATTTCTAACAAAATTGCGGAGCTAATACATAGAAACAAACTTACTGAGTCTGCTGGGAAGGAATTAGTCCCAAGGGGAGAAGAAAAGTTGGTCTTCACCAAACCATCAGAATCAGATGAGTCAAGTCTTGAAAAGTGTATTGAAAATGAAAAAAATTTAATGGACACTAATTTTAACCTATGTGAACCAGAATCTCTTTGCTCTGAGAAAACCAACTGTAAGTCAATTGAACATGAGCTTAGCCGTGACTTTAGCAACCAGAACATCAGCTCCGGAAGTGAAGTTTCAGAAACCAAAGAAACATTGGAACACGTTTTACCAACTCCAAGAAAAGTGACTATGCAAGATAATGCTGAGGTGAAGGAACTGGGACACAAGAATGGACAAAATCTTTCAGTTGATATAGCAGTTTGTCACGCCCGTGAAAAATCAGTGAAAAAAGTCCGAGATATGAAGGCTATGAAGAGCAAAAAGTTTTTTCAGCAATGTCCAAGTTCTAGTGGTGTGTTCTATGTTGTTCAGAATCCCATAAATATTCCATCACAGAAAGAAGGTGTACGGTCTGTTTTAACTGCAAGCAGTGGAGAACACCAGAGTTCCCTCACTTGCACTGCTACTGAATTGGCTAATATGGGTGCTGCGATTGTAAATTCATCTGTTGACGAGAAGCAGTCTTCAGACATTGAAAATGTTGCTTCTGTAGAAGATGATATATCCAGTGTTTCTGTGAGGGATGATGTAGTGAAAGACACTTTAAATATGTGTGCTGGTTTAGAACTTGAGAAAGAATCTGCTTGTGTTCTTTCTCAGACCCTTACATATGAGGCAGATGTGTCTAGTGTTAATGATCCTGATACTGACATAACTACTGCAGGTAAAGAGGACTGTGTTTTTAATAGTAATGTTGATGGAAAAGGATGTAACAACATTGACAGTGAAACAGAATATAACAACAAAATTGACCTTGGTAGTAATGATGATGGCAGTACAGGAATTCTTGACAGGAAAGTGGATTGTGAAAGTGACATCATTAAGACTGACTCCAAGAACTCAAACAAAATTACAAGTGTGGATTGTGAGAATACGGTCAAGACTGACTCCAAGAACTCAAACAAAATTACAAGTGTGGATTGTGAGAATACGGTCACCCATAATGTAGTAACAGATACTTATGACAGTAACAGAATTGTGATTGACAAAAATGATCCTGTCAGTAAAGGTAATGGTGCTGCTGGTTGTATAGAAACAGTTTGTAAAGATGACTGTGTTATGGACACAAGCATTAAAAAAGATTGTAAAGAAACAGTTTGTGATGTTGACATGAAAATTGATTATAATGAGAGTGTTGATCCCAGTAGTGGAACAAATTTTAAAGAAATGTCTTACAGTGTTGGTGATAGTAGTGAGTGTAGTAATGTGACTAACAAACCACAGAAACCAAATTTTCTTGAAATACCAGAAGGTACTAATAATGTGAAAGCTGCTTTAGAGACCCTGATTCATAATGATTGTGAAAGTGGTGCTAGTGAAGCAGGTAAAAATGTTCGTAGATCAACTCGTTCATCGGTAGGTAAAGTACGAGCAGCCATGCTCCACTGTATGACAACTGGAAGAGTGAAATCATCAAAACCAGATTTGCAAGAAAAGAGCCAGGAAGGTGTGAAAGATGAAGCAGAATTATTCACTGTTTGTTTGGCTGAAAGTGGTAATACTATGGTTCATGAAGATGTTACATTTTCAGCCAGAAAGACTTCAGAACTAAAAGACAAACAGAATGATGTGGAAGACAAGAATGCGAAAGTAAAGGAATTGGAAAAGAAGGCAGATCCAGTGTTTGCAGAAGCAGACAGGTCAGATAAGGCAGGAGAGTTGTTACTTCACCACAGCACAACTAGTGTGACAGCACAGGGTGTCCCTTCCAAACAGTATTTGTTTCATGATCATGATGTTCACATGAAAGAGGAAGCTGAAGTTTTGAGTGAAGAAATGGGAACTTCCATGTGTGTTGATGGGGTTGTTGGTGGGAAAAAAGATGATACTTCAGAAACTCTGTTAAATGTTAAAACGTTTCAAGAATCTGTTGTTGAACTTGAAAAGACTGATGAAAAGGAAATAATTTCAGACCAAGATAAAAAGAAGACGATTTCACAACCCAAAACAGACACTTCTGATATAACCGATTGTATTGATCTTGGCACCGAGGAAGTTGTTCATAATAAAGATTCTTTTGATGAGGGGCCAGCAAAAAAGGAGGCAAGTAAAGTCACCCATAACAGTGAATCGTACACTAAACTGAAGATTGAGACTGACAACAAATTGCCTTTGCAGAGAAAATTTATGTCTAACATTGTGACGCAAATAAAAAGAGATAAGGAAGGTAAAGAAGAGGATGATGATAAAAAAGATGAAATGAATAATTTGGAAGGGGGGCTGATTCATAAATTACAGAGTGGTATTGAACCAACAATGTTTTATGCCAAAGAAAATGTGAAAGATGTTGTATTTCATGATTCAGGCCTCAAGTCTTCAGACATTGTTGTAAAGGACATAAAGATGCCAGAAAACCAGTATGATTGCAAAGAGCAACAAGAAAGCATTTCTGCTAAGGAGGAATATCCATCTGTTACTTCTGGATGTTCAATTGACGGTGGACAGGCAAAGGACAGTAGGAAACATGTCAACGAAGAAATCATCCATAAGGAAGTGACTGTGGAACACTGTCACAAGGTATCAGAAGATGGTGCTGTAGGTATCATGTCTCATGTGGAGCAGTTTGAAGTTGGGGACTCACTTCAAAAAGCATCAAGTTCCATTGATGATGTTGGGACAACCAGTTTAGACGGTGAAGAGAATGATTCCAAAGTCAGTGATTCGAAAAGTAAGTTTATGGAGGATGAAGTGAGTCCAGAAGAGCAGGCAATCAAAGAATCAGTCCTGAGTGCTCTTGGACTGCAGCCTCTTCGAGTTACACAGGTATTGTACGTCCTGGCACTTACTGATGTGTTCAGTCAATGGACAGATGTACATTTTGTATATATAGATTATTTCACAGCTTTCAGAATGTGAAATGTTGAAGTGTTTCCTTCGTATCTGTGTTTGTTCAGATTTTCCTTTCTCCTGATTATTAGGTACTGTTGCCAAGTGTCAAAATATGTAGTAATACACACCACCATTACTACTAGTAAATAGTAGTAGAAAAGGGATGTAAAAAAGACAAAGTTGATGTACAAGCATATTGATTGACACACCCAACAGAATTCAATTTGCCTGATGGTCTAGCATGCTGAACTTTTGCACGTTTAGTCACACAGTTGAATTCTAGTCAATTCAAATTTTTGGCTGCCACTGTTGCTACTGCTGATAATGATGATGAAGTTGCAGTTTGCATCCACTGGTGTTGCATGGTCGTAGGTGGCCACATTATTGTTTGTTTGTCCGTCTGTCTAGGGAGCACCACAAAGAGGGGATTACTTTCACTCTCCAGGTCTTTCTGAAAATGGATACAAGACAAATGTCTGCCATTCACTAGCTAGTCATGGTTTTGAAACTCTCATGCTTTTCTGTGACAGGTTTGTTGACATTGTCATAGACAGTAATGGAAATGTGTAGCAGCAGCGGCAGCAGCACTAGTAGTAATGGTACAGTATTTACTTGAATGCAAGAAGAAGTTTTTTCCTTAAATTTGATGCTTAAAAATACGAGGTTGTTTTACATGGTGCATTCAAGGTCTAAGGTCTCCTAATTTATTTTAAAAAAATTACTCACCCTAGGAAGCTGAAAATGCAGTCATTTCTCAACATAATCACCCTGTAGACTCACACATTTTTCACAACGCTGATGCCACGATTGCATGGCCGCAGCAAACGCTTCTTTAGGGGTTCGTTGTGACCACTGGAGAATGGCTGTTGCAAGAGCGGAACAACTTGAAAATGTGCGACCACGAAGAGTGTCCTTCAGTGTTGGAAACAGCCAAAAATCGCTTGGTGCAAGGTCAGGTGAATACGGAGCATGAGGAGCAACTTCAAAGTTGTTGTCCTCGAAAAACTGGTGAACACGAGTTGCCCGATGAGGAGGAGCGTTGTCGTGATGAAAGAGCACAGCTGCAGCCTTTTTGGACCATTTTTCACGCAATGCTGGAAGAAACTTCGTTCGTAACACATCTTCATAAGTCTTACCCGTCACTGTTGTACCCTTGGGAACGCAATGAGTGAGTATCACGCCTTCGCTGTCCCAAAACATGCCTGCCATCATTTTCTCAGCACTGGCGGTAACCCGAAATTTCTTCGGTGGCGGTGAGTTGGTGTGCTTCCATTGAGCCGATTGCTGTTTGGTTTCAGGATTGAACATCGGCATCCATGTCTCATCCATTGTGACAATTGATGAAAAGAAAGCACTGTTCATATCCTTGTCACGTGATAACATTGCCTGACACATTGCGACGCGTGAAGCCTTGTTTTCATCAGTCAGCTTTCGCGGAACCCATCTCGCAGAAACTTTGCGCAATTTCAGGTCGTCATGCAAGATGGTGTCCACAGATCCAACGGATATGCCGGCATTGGTAGCTGTCTGTCTCACAGTCAAGCGGCGGTCTTCCATAACTATTTGTTCCCCTCGCGCAACCATGTCTTCAGATCGGCTAGTCCGTGACGGAGGCTCCTTCGGTTTGTTTTCACACGACTTTCGGCCTTCTGTGAACTGTCGTACCCACGAATGCACATTTTTCACGTCCATAACGCCATCATTGCATGTCTCACTCAATTGTTGATGAGTTTCGATGGGTTTCATGCCACGCAAGTGGAGGAATCGGATAATCACGCGCTGCTCTTCGAATGTAAACGTCGCCATTTTCAGTATCTAAAACACTACTGTCACTCTACG
>Ga0268261_10003480_pt1 | contig 11581 bp, 13 predicted proteins | sample TergutNc150P1_FD_190353 | JGI IMG/M metagenome (GOLD analysis project Ga0268261, IMG submission 190353) | Nasutitermes corniger P1 segment gut microbial community from laboratory colony in Florida, USA - Nc150 P1 (SPAdes) (version 2) | ecosystem: Host-associated > Arthropoda: Insects >... | reverse complement strand
AACCTTATTCCTACCCATCTCACTTTATTAAAGCATCACATTTGCAGCTACCCTCACACACACACACACACTACAAAAGACACCATGAAATGATGGAGACACCCACATCTAAAAGACATCTATGAACCAATAATGTAAACATAATATTGAATGAAAACAATCATATATCTCACATGTCCCATAGTTATGTGACCAAACGTAGAGCTAACCTAACATAATCGTATCCCAAATTACACTCCTTTTCAGAATTAAAATAAACAGAACCCAAACAATATCACAAAACAGAAGTTTATTTTTGTCACGTACGAAAGTCAGAGACTTCCACACGATATAGATGATCTTGGCAATTCATCATTTCAAAATTAATCCCTCTCTGACATAATATACCCTGTAGGTTACCTATGCTGTAAGTCAAACAAAAACCTAAAAAATTCCCTCCAGCTAATTTAGTGCACACAGGTTTGGTGCAGCTTTGTCATTTTTCACATACCTGATTTTTCCACATCTCCCTAATTTTCTTCTGACCCTCCACCAACAGGTCAAAAAATTGCACAGTTGCTTGCAACTGTATATTACAACCTGGGCAAATAGTTCGAGGAAGCTTACCATCATCATGGATCTACAACATATATATATATATAAAAAAAAACACAAAACTCATCAACTTATAAAAACACTGGAGTTTAAACATAATGTGACTATCAAATATAAAGAAAGCAGTAAATCAGTGCACATTTTAATAATGTATAAAAGAGTATTAAACATATTCAAACAACCAACAACACAAACACTTATTCCTTCTTCATACAGGATATAATAAAGTTCTCTTTGAAATGAGGTTAGTGCTTGGCCCATGTTGCTCATATTTATAGTGTGCTTATGCCATATACTACCTGACACAGTAATGCTGGTTACCAACAATTGTCTACTCTGCACTTTACGTTTTCACATTTCTCTTATATATACAAATATGACAGGCGTTTATTTACTTCTGGAGGATCTTACATTCTCACAGAAGAGTTGATAAAGATCCACTGCAGAATTTTTTTTTTTTTGGTTGTACATATACTGTATCTACTTCTACAGCTGTACTGCATAATAAATTACAAGATTGCTGGACAAAAATATGAAAAAGTAGGCAATTCTTATCGTTTCTTGGTACACGTGTTAATTTCATACACAACTACCAAGAAATGTGAATGCATACTTACACATAACCAAATAAATTTTGCTTATGTTCACATAACACATCGTTCTTACTAATAAAACCCATGGTCGCAGCAGCTACAGTACTCATTTTGGTGGTCCCTTTATGCAACGTCACGCGCCCACTTAAAAGTTAACCATCCCAGAACACTAATAAACTACGTGTTCGTATGACTCCAGCAATTAATTTCAACAAAAACAGCCTTCAAACTGAAAATATATTTGAAACATAATGTATCATTTTTTTATTCCACAAGTGGTTCAAGCCTCTCTTGCTAGTATTTGTTTTAGTTTCGTCATTAGAAGTATTCAAAACAAAAGACCCCACTGCAATAAGTTCGGGACACATAACTGAGTCATGTAGTGAAGGAATACGCAGCTCGTGCAACTATTATCAGAGCAACCTCCATTTTGATAGCAGTAGGAAGTCAAGTTGCCTTCTGATACCAGTATTCAAACTGTATGTTTACCTTAAATGGGAGGTAGCGATTCACCAGAGCACTTAAATCAGTCTCAGAATCGTCAACAGAATATAATAAAACTCCACTAGGGTTTTCCTCTGCACACAATCGGCAATAAGTTGAATCATAAAGATGTACTTCCATAATGGCGGCAAAAGTAGCTTAGATAACAGTACCGACGATGCCTCACAATCCCCAATCGAAATACATATTACTTTTCAATATGGCCGCCAAGAAAATTTTTGTAAGGGTTAATCCTATTGGTACGTGCGCGAAATTTGAATATTATCTCAATCACGACTAAGACATAATGGTCAACTGGACTCATTTCCTTGCTTATAAGGTAAAATAAGCTACAGATTTCGAAATGTTAATATATCTGTTTCCCCCCCCCCCCCATCCAATTGACTTATTTCCATGACTCTTTTTGAAGTACAATGATTACATAATAATAACGGAGGCTGCCTTGTGTTTTGTACTTCCTCGTGACGACTTGCTTGACTATAGAACGTTACGTCCCAAAAGTCAGCAATCTTCGAAATCATTGTCACAAGGGGTTTTTAAATCGCGTATACCCACATATCGTTACACTGCGTTAACGAAAATGAACACATGACATTGCGGATTTATGTGGATACCCTCTCTCCTTGGACTGATTGAGCCAAAAATGGAGGCACTACAATCCTTCAAAATAATAACTTTTCTAACAATCACTAACACTGGGGCCAAATTTACATAATCGCTTAGTAACGCACCCATATTTTAAATTAAAATTCGACTAGCCATAAGTATTCTTACTATGACAATGCCAGAATTATTTCGTGTTCAAAAAATAACTTCACATGTCAGATTTCTTTGTATTTTACTTTTCGGCAGAGTCTGCGGGCGGGGCACTAGACGACCCTGCAAAATAATACCGAGACGGGCATCCCAAATGTTGAGCTTAGAGGTGACGACGGCTACTGTATTTACTCAAACGCAACTCTAGTCGCTGACTTTGAATTTGTTGTAACGAAATGGGTAACTCTGATGGCCACATACAGAAGTAAAACTCACGCTCAAGCGGATTTAAAAGATAACATGTACTTTCATACGTAACACTTCTCAACCAACATCATGGATTACTAGAACCAATGAAGTTACTAATCCGTAGATGTCACTACCGTGGTGGCACGACTGTGGATCGATTTCAACGGGCACCATCGACCCATCGCTATGCGCGAAAGTTCGACAGTACTGCTGTCAAGGACTTTGCAATTTTTAAGCGATTTCTAAATTTACGCATGCAGTGTGGTTGTCATTCACGATAAAATTACGATTCATGTGATCTAGACGCGTGTAAGAGTAAATGTGTTTATTATAAAAATGGTAGTTATCACGTGGCCGAGCTCATTCACGTGAATGTGTTCCCCAGTAAAATGAGTGGGAAACCTGATAAGCTTCAGTCACATAAAAAGAAAACTGATAAGAAAAGTGGAGAAAGTAGGAAGTACGCTCAAATTCCATGTGATTCTATAGCAGTTACAGCAGAAGCTAATGGTGTATCGGTACTCGGTGAAGATATCAGGAAACAGCTTGCAGAAGATGTATCATATAGACTTCGAGAGGTTATTCATGTAAGTTGTGCATGATTCTTTTTCGGGTAAACAACATGTGTCAGACACTTTTTGTCATTGAACTGTAGGTAAATTTTATGTAGCCCACCATAATATGTCACCTTAGATTCTGTTTTATTTACACGACAGAAGTAACTGTAACATTAGTGATACAAACTCTTACATAACCACCAGACTGAAAGTCCACTGAATTTTGATCAGAGTTTGTGTATGGTTAATTGAAGCACCTTCGTATAGTTCGTCAAGTGGTGAATCACTGAGTATGAAGTGCATATGAAGAGGAAGTTCTGCACACAATGAAAGATGGCACAAACCTTCTAATCTTGTCCTCGTAAATGTCAGGCAGAAGAGCTTCTTACATATTCATTTGACACCCTCCTCTTCCTGACGGTGTAGAGGTGTTATAAAGGTATATTGTGGTATTGGCTACTTAGTGGGTGACAAGTTTATAATTTGTATACATTACAGTTATCTTTTTTAACCTTTTCAGAACTGTAGTGTACATTTGAGACAAAATAAACGAAGAAAATTGTCCACTGCTGATGTAAATGAAGTGTTCCAAACTTCAGACGTACCTTCAATTTATGGACATTTGAATCAAGAACCATTTAGTTTACTCTTTATTAAAGAAGTGGGTGTCTTTGTGCCAGAGGAGCATGATGTCGATCTGACAGCTCTTGCTTTAAGCAGTATTGCCCTCAATCAGAAGGGAGAGCCATATGTGAAAGGTGAGATAAAATAGTTGGGATGCATTAGCAAGATGGAAATACTGAAATTCAGAGCTGATGTACTGTAGTACTATAGCAGCTATAGAATTGCTATGTTGTTTTATGTTTGTTTAGTGGTTTACTAAATGGTGATATTGGTATCTCAGGCTATATGGTGATGGTGAGTAATGGACTGGAAGGGATGAGGAAGGCAGTGGTCATGGTACCAGATAGGTGGGTGTTGTATTAATACTCCTGATTTGTTTGGAAGGTGCCTGGTTTAGATCTCAGCCAGGACCCTGTGTTTCCAGTTGAGGTTTTTGTAATATTCCACATTTTGTAGGTGGATGCCACAATAATGCCATGAGGATGTGGACCCCTTCCTCTCAGGTTCTTTCCAATTCGTCTTTCCTCAATCAACCTATTTTTCAACACTGATCAAATCCAATACTGAGAGCATCATTCAGTAATTCCACACAAAGCAAAGTGGACATGCCCTCATTTGAGATCCATTCCTGAAATTAACCTCTATTGGCTGAAGAAAACCTAAAGATGGAGTTTTAATTTTACCCATTTTATGATATGTGAAGCTTTCCTACTTGCCTTGATGACAGAAGACACATTGGGAATATCACCATTTATTAACTAACTCTTGTGCACTATACTGTGTGCACCAAATCACATCCTAGTTTCCACTCTGACACATTTCGGTGTCTACTTACACCATCTTCAGGGAGCCCAGTGTAACTGTAAATTCTTTGCAACACATACAGTGATTATTAGCACTTATTAACGAACCGTTAAAAGGTCATAGTTTTATAATCACAGATGCATAACTTTGAATATCCCTAAAGATGGTGTCAGTAGACACTGAACCATGTCAGAGCAGAAACTAGGATGTGATTTGGTATGTGCAGTACAGTGCACAAGAGTTTGTTAATAAATGGTGATATAGAACATGATGCATGGCACATATGATATTGAGATATGCTGGGAGTGTTTCAAAATAGGACACTGAGAATAATAATTTGACCTACGAGGTAAGTAGCCGACAGGATGAAAATAGTTCATGATCTTCGCTCCTTACCAAGTGAACAAATAGATGGCATGTAGCACACATGGCATTGGAGATGTGAGAAGCATATTGCATTTTAGTCTGAAATTCTGCACTCATGAATGAGACCACTTTGGAAGCCAAACCTTACATGGGAGGGTGATATTAAAAAGGATGTGTGAGGGGCATGGAATGGATTCAGCTGAATACAGATGTTGAGAATATATGCTTACCATCTTCTGGGATGGTAGATAGGTACAAATACTTTGGAGGAACCTGATGCCTCCTTCATCTGTGTACATGAGGAATCCACATAGGAATAGATGGTAACTGATATAGAGAAGGAAGACAAGCACTGGAGCGGTGTATCAATGCGGGAATTTGTTTCTGAAGATGGAGGCAGCAGTTTCATCCAGAATGTTACCTCTCAGACAACATGGTGTCACCTGTTGATAGTCACCACTGTGAGAGCTTCACACCCAACAAAACAAATACATTTAGGTTTAATAACCATAAGCACTGTGTCTAGAATGAGGAATTTTTTCATAGTACTGAATGTTACCTTCTGTTTCTTACTTCTTTGGATGTTGAAATACCACACTTTGTGTCTCACAACAGGTGAGTTTGGAGAAACACCATACAGTTTCATCACATGCTTTCTAGATAATGCATTGGTGTTTGTTCTCTCTTCCCCCCCAAGAAACATGATTCTGATCTATTACAATGAGTGATGAACTTCTGGTTCATGTTTTGTCAATAGGTACATGGCTTCCTCCAGATGGTGCCACACATGTCAGTGGAAGTACTCAGTTGGCAAAAGTAGAGGATACAAAACCAGCAACGTCAACTACTGAACACATCAATAACAATCTTCAGATACCATCGCATTTGCTGTCTTACTACAGTCATATTTCAAAAATCATTTTGGGCAACTCAGAAAACCTTGTCAAGGTATCTGTGAGTACATTTGGTCAGAGTCAAGGTTTTTCACCTTGTGGACTGCATTCCAATGTATACATACCCTGCATCATCCCCATAGCCCTTATAGGAAAATTGACATCACACTAATTAAAGAGGCTCAGGATGTTTCCTTCATTAAAATATACCACAAGGATGCTAATGAATCCTTACATAAGACAAGAGAGCTTCCTACAGAGATTTGTCATACATCTCTCTGTGCCTGGTGTAGTGTGTACTCAAATTCAGTTAACCCTTTACACGCCGAGTTAAATCCCATCTGCCACTTGCTAACATTATTAGGAGCTCACCATATTTTCCATGTTAGCAGGATAAGGGTTAAGCTTCACATGGATGACTGTAAACTAAATCTTCCAAGTCATTTTGGAAAACCTGGCTACTTTAACTTGGAGGCCTTTTTTATTTTACATTAAATTTATCAGATCAGAAAACCTTTTTAACACCTACGTCAATAGCAGGAAATATCATCTCTTAATTTAGATAAATACAGTAGGTTAAAACAATGTTGCTTTGTTTACTTATTTTGTATAAAATGTTGTTGTTTTATTTGCGATCTGTCAATAGGCTAGGATGTGTACATTAATCTGCTGTTATTTTGTGCTGTCCCTTAGGTTGTGCTGAAAGACTTGCAGACCAACAGCAAGATTGCTCCAGTTACTCCTTACTTGCTTAACCTCCTAGCACTTGGCCTACAGAAGCTGCCTAGGGGAGTAACCTATGCACACTTCAGACGCAGATTTCTGTGCACAGCTGAAGCTCTCACATGCAACAACTTCATTGAACCTAGTGTGACGATCTCAGTAAGAAGAGCTGTGTATACATTGTCTCCATGCAGTCCCATCATAGCATCCTAAGAGTTCACTTTCCTAACAGGATTAGTTGACCTGCAGAGATCATCAAGATCTTTGTTATGTAATATTCTAAACTGCTCACATAGCATCCTTATGAGTTTGAAGCATTTACAATTCATAAATAAAGTGTTAAAGTTTTTAATAATAAATGTTTATGTAAATACAAGTAACAGTACTAGCAGTAGCTGCAGGCCTTTAAGTACCCAAGTTCGTGGGTTCAAACCTGGCTGAAGCTGTCAGGATTTTTCAGGGCGAAAAAATCCGCAGCACGCCTTCCTTCAGAGGGGAAGTAAAGCCATCGGTCCCATATCGCGGATTTGCGGCATGTAAAAGATCCCTAAATGAAACGTGGAAGTCGACATTTAGGCAAAATTACCGGCTAACATTCTTGCCCACAGTTCCACCTTTCGCTGCTAGGATCTCTCGCGTCATATGGACGTGGAGGCACCTGGCGGCGGAAGTGGGAACGTCTAAAAATCATGGGGGGGCAAGGGTCGCACAATAAGCCTATAGGCTGCGGTGCATCTGGGGCATATGCTTCGGGCCCTGATGACGAAGAAGAAGCAGTAGCTGCAGTGCTCGTTTCATAAACCCACAACAGCATGGTAAAAGATCCTGCTCATGCCCTTCATCTGTTTCTCGTGCTGTTCACTATTCATATTTACATGTTAAAGTCAAATATATGTAACATATATGAAACTCACCCATCTTTTTTGAATGTGTGTCAAAGGTTCACAGACTGATATCCACTCTTCTGACATGTATATTGGATGGAACACTAATAGAAGGAACATCTGCAAGGTGCAATTATGAGCTCAGGAACAATGCGGCACAGGTGTTAGCAAAGGTAATGAGTTCAGAAATGTATGTGTAGTAAAACAGTTCTCTCACATTTGCTCTGTTATTGCATCTAAGAACTTCTGTTTTTGAATATATATATATATATATATATATATATATATATATATGTGTGTGTGTGTGTGTGTGTGTGGGGGGGGGTGCAAAGTGCACATTTCAGTTTCCTGTACACCCTGTTGAAGACATTTGTTAGCATTCAAATATTCAGTCTAAACATTATTATTTATTTCTCACAGAAATGAGCTACATGTTTCAGCTAAAATATAGTCATTTTCAGGCTGATTACAAAAACAAAAAATTTACAGCTGCATGGGTTTGAGATGTTGAGTCTAACAATGTTATATGATACACGTTAACTTAAAGATGTATATGATGCAGCTTCAGGAATAAAATTATATAATGATAACAACTGTGTGCTAGTATAAGGTTGAAAAAGAGTGAGGATAGCAATATACTGTGATTATAAAATGTATTTGCAAGTTACAATTACAGGCATTACTTGGAGAGATGGCCTGTATGTATGAGTTCTGTTGTTCAGTAGTGTCTCATTGGAACATGAAGATATATTTGAAAATTTTGGATTTTCATTATTATACCTTCACAATAGTAAGTTTAACAGTTTCCTTACACTAGTCCTTTTTTAACATGTATAAGGTTGTGAATCGCTGGTGTCACACAGACAGCAAACTGCACCTGGATATACTGCAGAAGTTAGGATCTGTTCTGCTGGATGGTAGCAACTCCTTGCGCAACCACTATGGAGCACTGAGGGCTGTGTGTGCTCTTGGTTATGCAGCTCTTGACTACTGCCTGTGGCCACACCTAGAACAGTATCTTTCATTTCTGGACATAATGAGAGTTCAGCTGGAGATCAGAAAGAACAAAAGGGTATTACCAGCAGCATCATGGCTTCAACAGAATGCTGACATCATGGAAATTGAAGGGACAATTTTGGTAAGATATCTGAAACTTTTGGTCCCTTAATATAAGTGAATATAAAATATGGAGATATGAGTACTTGCCAAAGGAAACGTAATCATCAAATACAAGTGATGCGTGAATGAGTGCAGCCATTTCTCCACTCATCCTATATACCTTAATGGTATGGACAGGAACAACTTTACCTTTACTCTTAATATTTCTGAGATATTGTATCAGAGTTTACTTAAATATTCTACAGAAAAGAACACAGTTTGAGATCTAAGCATTAAGTGTGCAAATACTACAAACAATTCAGAACTCATTTTCAGTGGAAAAGGATGCAGGTATGCAAATAGTGTAACACTGATTTGTTTTACTTAGTGACACTGTCAGCAGCTCAGACTGTATAACTTCCAATGTTACAATCATTAGTCACTAATGAATTGGGAAGTGGCCCCGGCCTAGTTTGAGGTACTTTCCTGGCATTTAACTATAAAAACCAAAGAAAAGCATGACAACCTTCAGCTAGGAAGCTGATATAAAAGCCAAGATTTTAACCTGGGACCTCCTGACTATAAAGCAGGACTGCTCATCACCCAACTCTGAAATATACACAAGATGTTAAGCAAGGAAATGGGAATACACGTGACCAGCAGAATGTGTCCCTTCAGGCTACACTGCTGTCCTGGAGCATACAGACTTTCTAGGTTCAAATGATAGCGTAGTGCACTCAGGTTTCCTTGTCTTAAGTCCACTGCGTAGAATACATACCAGGTTTGGGGTATGGGGGCAGAGGACACTGCACTCTGCTCTCAAATTCAATTACAGGAAAAAAAAAATGGGCATGAAGAAAAGCATAGGAAATTAACAATTTCCCATATTCCCCTGCACCAACCTCACCCCTACTATTCATTTGTACAGCAAGACAAACAGTTTACTTATAACGTAACACTGAGGCACATTCATGTAACCACTGTTGCTGTGGAAAAGTGTTACATATTCTGAGTGTGTGTTTGTAGCCGTAGGTATACAGCATGCAATGCACATGTGCAATATTGTCATCTGTGGCCTGTCCAGATCTACAGTATTTTTCCACATCATCTCATACACAACACAATTTTCTAAAAGAAGTTTTTGAACATAAAATGTGTGTTTTTGATCTTCCCTACAACTTTTGTCCAAAATATTTATATTCAAAGAAGACTTGAGCTAGATATTATCAAAAATGTATGTTGGTCTTCTCGTAAAGTACCCGTTATTTGTCATATGAAACTTCAGCTTTCTTGACAATTTTTGAAAAATACTCAGACATCAAATTTTATGAAAATCCATCCAGTGGGCGCTGAGTTGTTCCATGCAGGCAGACGGATGGAGAGACAGACATGACGAAGCTAACAGTTACCTTTCACAATTCTGCAAACTGCCTAAAAATGAATTTAAACATAAAACATACTATAATATGGGAAGGTATAATAGTTCTACCATCTGTTGTTCCAGTATGTGAACTAATAGAACAGATGACAAAGAATGCAAAGAGCAAAATAATACCCAGCACACAACCATAATGTTTTAGTAAATCTATACATAGGTGCTGAGCTGAAACAGGGCCCATACATAAAAATTGTCACAAGCTATTCAATAAAAATACAAAATATTTCAAATAGCATAGAAATTAAAAGTAGTCTTAACTTAACCCTTATCCTACTAACGTGGAATATAGGATGAGCTCCTAATAATGCCAGCAAATGGCAGGTGGGATTTCACTCGGTGTTTAAAGGGTTAATCTAGGATGAGAGAAGTCTGAGTGCATGTGAGGGGATGTGAACTAATATTTGTGTTTACATGGAGGAAATAAATATGTATAAGCTGTGGCAGACAGGCACAAGTCAGAATTCAGCCCTAGTTATTACCCTGCCAGTGGTTTTGACAACCCAAGACTGCACATTATCAGTTCAGGATATAAAATGTTTTACATCACCAGGCCTTGTTCATGTTTTGCGTACCCTTACAGACAGCTGCTGAGATGCTATATCACAAGCACCTGAACACTTTGGATCAGTCAACTTCATCCCACAGCCTAATGGTCTCAGAGAAGATGCTTGAAGCATATTTTGGTGACAGGCTATGTGCAAGAAGACCTTACCACCCAGTTACAACCACAAAACAAGATAGCAAAGAAACAAACATGTCTAATAATGGAGGAATGGAAGTTGATATGTTAGTTTCATCTGTGATGAAAGACACTGGTAACAGTGACTTTGACTTAGATTATCGTAATTGGACAGCAGTTGCGAAGATTCCAATCCACGTTCCACCCCTGCTTGTTAAAAGCAATACAGTGTTGTCAGCAACGTTGCCTGATAGGAGGTTTAACACACTAAGTGGCCTGAGAATTTCAAATGCCTTTGATCGTCCAATTAAGCGTGAACCGCACTCACACACAATTCACTTTAACTTTGCTGGTGCCAATCCTGTGTCTCAGAGATGTCTGAAATGTCGAACACCAGACCCTAGACATGCTCAATTTGTGTCTCCAAGTGTTTACTTTAGTAAGAGTTGTCAAGTGGGGTGCATAGGCAAGTTAGTACATAGACAGCACACAACAACTGTGTCAAGATCTTGGCTAGCAAACATATGGACAACATTGTAATTGGTGACTCAGAAGGTGAAGTTGTAATGTTGATTCTGCATAAGATGGCACGTGAAAAGGAGAGATTTGTGTTGCAAATCAACTGAAAATGTATCAGTGTTAAGTTCCCCACAAGTTTATAAAATATATCAATGAATCATGTAATTTTTATTAACTTTAAGATACTTCATATATCATGAAGCCAGCTATCTTCTGGGATGTGGGGCTGTGCAGTCTTGATGAAGTGTGCTAGGATGCAGCAGGATCCTCAAAAATGTTGACACACACCAACCAGACTGC
>Ga0268261_10003479_pt1 | contig 11582 bp, 12 predicted proteins | sample TergutNc150P1_FD_190353 | JGI IMG/M metagenome (GOLD analysis project Ga0268261, IMG submission 190353) | Nasutitermes corniger P1 segment gut microbial community from laboratory colony in Florida, USA - Nc150 P1 (SPAdes) (version 2) | ecosystem: Host-associated > Arthropoda: Insects >... | reverse complement strand
ACGGGCGGATTGGTGGGGAGGATGGTGGGAGCGAATGGTAGGAACAATGAAACGCTGCATACGGAAGGTCTTGGGGAAGAGACAAGCCGACGACGAGGAAATGAACACAATTTTGGCGAGTATTGAAGCCGCCATCAACTCACGCCCCTTGACACAGAATGATGGCCCAGAGGCATTGACACCAGCCCACTTTCTGCACTGAGGGCGCCTAAACACCATCTCGACTGGACCGGAACTGACCTTGACCAGAAGTTTGACGAAGGAGTTCCGACAGAAACGGCAGGTCGTTGAAGACTTTTGGAAGAGGTGGAAGTACTCGGAACTTCGAACTTACCACCAGGTTCGACAACCATACGGAGAAACGCGATGCCGCCTCAGAGACGTCCTCCTGCAGGAGGTGCGACCACGCCATATGTGGAAAAGGGGGCGGGTCGAGTTGCGACCAGGTAGAGATGGGAAAGTGAGAACAGTCATTCTCCGCACCCAGGATGGAGGGCGTCTGGTTCGCCCAGTTCAGCTGGTCATCCCCCTGGAGGTTGACCAGGGTGGGGAGGATGTGGAGGACGTCGATTTATCTTTGTATTTTGCTTGTAGAGGTTGGTAGTAGTGGTAAGATGGTGGAAAAGAATAACGTGTGTGTCAAAGAGGGATCTTTTAGACTACACACCAGCTCTCCCACAGTTTTATATACTTCAAGTTTATATTATTAGACATTCCACACCTTACACTGTACGTGTATTTTTATTTTATGAAGACTGAAATATCAAACTTGAAATACATTTGTAAAATATACCTTTGTAATGTATGGAAAGTGACTGACATTTGGTTAGCTTTTAGAATTTTAGGACTTGAATGAATTTTGATAATTTTACAAGTGTAACTTGCATTTTGTGTTGGCATATTGGAAATTTTAAGTTTGCATTCAGATGTGAAAATGGTTGAGCAAGTTGCACGCATTAGCAACAGGAAGACTGTGCAGAATTCCTTAGTAACAGCACATTCCTTTAGGCCTACATATGCTGTTGCTAAATGAACTCTGAACTGTAAGCGCTCAGTTATGCGTTTTATGAACTGGTGTACCGGCCTGTATGACCGACAGGCAGCATCTTTGTGATCAAACCTTCAACGAGACCGGACGCAAAGAAAACAGTGCTCTAGGCAAGGCCTCAAAATGAGCCTTACACCTCAGATATTCCTGTTCATACCAGGTGAGTGGTGCATAGTTCATCCGTAACTCAAGACAAAAGGAAAATGAAACGTATTTTGTTGGTTTACTTTGTATTTTCCAAATTTATATAGACGAGATAATGGAAACCACATAGATGATCTGCTTCAACATTGCTAGGTCAAAATCTAATAGAAAATATTTAGGTTGTGTAGATATAAGTTATAGTGTAGATTTGTTGAAATATACGTTATATATTTTACTAGGAAGATGTAACTCGTATTCTGTCAGTGTTCTGCTGGGACGTAAGCTGTGATGAAGTTTCAATATAACCAAATCCCAAGTATTTCCCTGAGTTAATTGTTTTATGAGTTGGTATAGCAGTTCGAGTCCGCTCAACTAAAGTGCTACGTGGCCACGGTAGAGAGATTACTACACCCGTAGCCACCACGAATTACGATCATAGGTAGAAACGGCAGTAGTGGTCAGTAGTCTGCCGAAATTACAAATACTGACCTGGTGGCAGCGAAATTTGAGATCGAGTAAGCTAAGACGAGAATAGTAGGAACATAGCTATCTCACATCTTATAGTTCCTGTCCGGGTAGTAAATAGTGGAAGTCCAACCGCTATCCGGGAGGTACTACAAATTAATGGCATCGGTGGGTTCACAACCCCCGGTCACTACAGATTGGCGATATCGGTGGGATCACAACCCCCGTGTCACTACACTTTTTACTGAATTTGTCGAAAATCATCCAGAACACAACACAACACAGTAGGCTTCGAACATTCCGGCACCATCTGGCATGGGGAAGTGCCACCCTATAAGGAACAGCGTTAAAACCTGTAATTTCTTCCTCAATTCAGCGTCTTAAGGATCGGTTAGCCACGGCACCCCCCACTGTCCACAAGGACCTATCTTTGATTTCCCTAGTTCCTAAATGGTCTGGCTCGGAATCAGCCATCTCACTGGAGGAAATTTTCTCAAGTATCGAAGGCTCAGCTAGAATAGAGCATTGGGCAGAGGCTGACTGTCTGCAAGTAGCAGTTTTAAAACTAGTCGAATCGGATAGGACATTTTACTATTCATGTCCGGAACTTCATGAGGAAACGGTATCGTGGCAGAGTTTTAAAGGTATATTCCGGGAACGGTTCAGATGTACGTACGGACCAGTTTCACTACATGCAGCTGCAAACGGCGAGGCAGCGCAGAAACGAAAGGCCACAAGAATTTGCCGACAGGTGCAGAGCCTTAGCACAAAAGATAGTGTGTAGGGTAGATGACCCGCAGGTCAAGCACGTTCACCAAGAAAACGCGGAGAGCATGCTCTTGGCTGCTTTCGTTTCGGGGCTAGTTGGTGTCCCAGGAAGACAATGTCCTTTTTCCAACCCGCAGAATATTCAACAGGCTTTGTCTATAGCCCTTACGGTAGATCAGGCGGAAAAAAAGAGCGTTTCAATGAGAGTTTTTATACCAAATACGACAAACGGGCCAGGTTACTTTCGAGGTCACCCGGTCATAAAAATCGGGACAGGAAAATTCAAGTCGCACGGAAAATACGCACTCAAATAAGCCTAATTACAGAGCTTTGCGCAGCTCTGGCAATCCTAGGAGTGTGCAAACTGAGTCTGCACTCCGATGTTATGAATGCCAGGGAATCGGACATTTTGGCAGAGAATGTCCCACGAGATTGAGACGTGAAAGTCAGAACGCGCCAGGAAATAAAAACCCGAGTCGACGTTCAAGGTGTTCACACTCGCCTGATGACAAGCCTGCACACGAGCCTAAACGGGGAGGGGCTCAGAAAAACCGTGATCAGGGAAACGAGTAAGAGGTGTGAGCGAATGCAGCTCCCTCCACCTCTGTGCCCCTGAAAACGCTGTCAATAGACCCACGGCTTCTCTTTTACTGGAGCAGAGCACACCCATTATCACGGCGCAAATAGAGGGTGTACAACGAGACCTGATCTTAGATACGGGTTCAAATATTTCGATATTCCAACCTCGGGTGTCGAGAAGTGATATGCGATGCACTTCGGTAAAACCGTACGGAGTCACTGGCGAAACCCTCGAGATTAGGGGCCAGCAGACTTTCTTTTGTATTTGACGAACACGAGTTTAAGCACCCATTTTGTGTTCGCTTCCCACTAAGGCTGCAGGCTTAATCGGCATGGATTTTATGGAAAAAAATAGCGCCACAATCGATTCAGAAAAGGACAAGATGTCGCTTGCCGTCATCTCGAGAGGGCCGAAGCTGGTTAGTGCTTTACCCACCCTGCAAGCAGCCCTTAGTCTTTCCACGGGGTAAAGAGGGACAACCCCCATCCCAGTCAACAGATGGAACAAAAGATAAAAACATTAGCACAAATAGCGAAACGACCACTTCACAGACCATGTCTTGGCTCATAAAAGCCATAGAAAATACGATCATAGAGCCAAGATGCCGGCAGGTGGTTATAGGAAAATCGGACATAGAAAAGGGGGAGAGCCTTTCCCCATTAATCTGTATGGAACACGCGATTGTACCAATACAAGGTTTCCTGCGCAAGTACTCACGTGAGTACAAACTAGGTCGAGCTTACAGCTGACGTCACTACAAGGCCACATGGTTAGTGAAGCTCCGCGCAACTGTGCTTACGTAATGATCACAAACTTTAGCAATGAAGCGCTGATGGTGCCCAAAGCCACTGTCCTTGGCATAGCAGAGGAAATCTGAGAGACTATTGTGGATAAGATAAATAGAAAAGGCTAGTCTAGTTTTGATGCCCACTGAGCCCCACAGTTGCGAGAAGAATACAGCGCTTTTTCAGAAGCTGCTGAAGGGGAAACTAGACCACCTACCACCGCACGAAAGACAATTGAGCCCGTATTGGTAAAATACACTCACGTCTTTCACGACGAAGAATTAAACGATTTCAAGGCCACTAATGTAGTCGAATACGAGATTCCGGTAGGAGATACTAAACCCATAAGACGACCACCGTATAGAATACCTTATGCATTCAGGGACGAAATGAAAACACAAGTTGAAAAAATGCTACAAGGAATGATAAAAGACAGCGACTCTCCTTGGTCTGCGCCCGCCATTTTGGTCCCTAAGAAAAGCCTCGATGTCAAACCTAAGTATAGGTACTTGGTGGATTTTCGTGCCCTAAACGCCGTAATGAAGTTCAATCCATATCCATTACCCGCTTTGGACGAAGCCGCATCTACTCTATTCGGTTCAAAATATTTCTCCGTTCTCGACTGTTTCTCAGATTTTTTACAGGTTAGTATCAAGGAGGGTCACCGTGAACGTACAGCGTTCACAGTGCCGTCCGGGCATAACGAGTTTACGCGCTTGCCTTTCGGCTTGGCCAACAGCCCATCAAATTTTCAGAGGCTGATGGACACGGTCTTGAAAAACTTGGTTCGCACAGTGCTATATACAGGTGTCCCAGGAGGAAGGGACAAAACTTCGGGAGAGTTCCTTATGTTAAAATATACCGATATAACCCAAAACACCTATATCCAAAGTTGAACAGTTACGGAGATAATGGCCAGAGAAGTTTGAAACTTTGACAGATGTTACACACTTGTTGATTACCAAATACATACTAAAATAGGCAGGAATATGTGGTTTCTGTAATGTTAAAATCTGTACGTAACATCAAACTAACTTGTGACAAAGCCATTAAATTGAACTACAAAAAAACTCGCACGCATGTCATATTTGTCCTTAGGGTTCCAAGCACTATACATGACATGCATGGCAAGCACTGACGAAACATAGCTGAATGAGCATTCTGGTATAAGCCTACTACACAACTGTACGGCTAGTGTGAGCTGAATCGGACAACAAACTCACGGACAAACATCGATAGGACTTGTCAGCTGATAGGTACAGTGCGTGGACCCGCAGAAGACCACACTTTTCTCTGGCCATTATCTCCGTAACCGTTCAACTTTGGATATAGGTGTTTTGGGTTATATCGATATATTTTAACATAAGGAACACTCCCCTGAAGTTTTGTCCCTTCCTCCTGGGACACCTGTATATTTGGACGATTGTGTTATTTTCACTAGTACAGCTGAGGAGCATGCTCGAAGGCTAGAGCACGTTCTACAGCGGTTCAACAAGGCTAACTTACAGTTACATCCAGGGAAATGCGTTATCGCGCAACCTAAATTGAAGTATTTGGGATTTGAGTTGTCTGATAAAGGCGTATCGGCCACGACCGATAAGGTAGAAACCATTAAGGGCTATCCTAAACCCGAGAACGCTAGAGAATTCAGAGCGTTATTGGCCTAGCCTCGTTTTACCGCAGGTTAGTGCCAAACATCGCCGAAACAGCGAAGCCCCTGACAGCGCTGACGCGGAATAACCAGTTCACTTGGGGCCCAAGTCAGCAGGAAGCATTCGACCAACTGAAACTTAAAGTCAGTACAACACCTGTACTAGCTTTTCCAGATTTTAGTCTTCCTTTTATCTTGACTACTGATGCCTCCAAAGTAGCTGTTGTGGCTGTCTTGTCTGAAGTTCAAAACGCAGTCGAGCGGCCCATCGCATTTGCAAGCAGGCAAAAGAACAAGGCAGAACAATCCTACACGGCGTCCGAATCCGAGATGCTAGCGTTGGTTTGGGCGACCAAATTTTTTCGTTGTTACTTACATGGCCGCAAATTCCTGGCCCGAACCGATCATTCTGCACTCACTTATCTGCGTAACTTTTCGGACCAGAACCAGACTCATGAGGTTGAGTATGAAATTGTCAGAGTTAGATTTAACAGTGGAACATACGGCCGGTAAGAAAATCCCGAACGTTGATGCATTGAGTCATCACGTAGGTGCCGTTTTACACGATAAAAATCTGCGCAGAGGTCGTCCACGACGAGCAGACAAAAGACAAGTTTTGTCAAAGTCTCAATCCAGGGACCTACCAGAGTAGGCAGGAGTTTTTTGTGGACCAGGAAGGCCTCATATACCGGCGTAGAAGTCAGGACTGTCATCAGTTAGTGGTGCCTAAGTCATTAATTCAGGACGTGATAAGGGCAAATCACGACCCCTCGTACATAGCGCATCCAGGCATAAAGAGAACGGACAATGTGATCGCATTAAACTATTGGTGGCCCGGCATGCGCAGGACCATCGAAGACTGTCCAGGAGTGCGACTCCTGCAAAAGAAGGAAGATCGGCAGTTCACTGCGCCCCTAGGTTCACCTGAGGTACCTGAGAGACCGTTTCAAATTACTTCTATGGACATTACCGGTCCCTATCCCCTGACACCGTGCCGTAATAAGTACCTGCTCACGTTCGTAGATCATTTTTCTAAGTATGCTGAAGCGTTTGCCATACCCAAACAGACGGCGGAAGTATGTGCACGAGTGTACGCTAGAGAGATCGTTACTCGCGATGGAACAGGTTCGGTCTTGGTTACCGACCAAGGCAGCGTTTTCATGTCGTTTTTTTAGCGAGAAATGTAAGGTGCTAGGGATTCAGAGGACTCAAACCTCCAGTTATCCTGAGAGTAATGGGGTGGCGGAGGTGGCACCGGACCCTCCAAACAGGTCTCCCACACCTGGTAAACCATTCTCATAACGGATTGGGACCTTCAGTTATCCTTCTTTCTCATGGGTTACAGATAAGAATTTCGTCCTCACTTTTATATAAGCTAGAAAATCCTCCGCACGATCACCAGGAGTATAAGCAGACTCGACACTCTACTACTACTACTACTACTACTACTACTAATGTAATGAATGCGAAATCTTAATAAATCTTCAAATAACATTGAAGCTTTCACCCCCAAATCTTTGTTGAGTAGGGGCAGATGTAATAAATTTGGATAATTTTATTGGAACTTTAGCTGCTTGATGTTTTACGTTATGCTGGCTACTGCATATTAGAAGTGAGGTGGCTTTCAACTCAACAGTTCAATACGCTGTATAGAATGACAGGGCAGACATTTCTTGCATACCTGTGATTTCTCTTTATAACCCAATGTGGTCTACTTTTCTTCCTAGCTTACGTAAACAATATTTGGAAGATCGTCGAATTAAAAATTATCCTTTTTGCAGATGAATGTATAATTTATAGAAAATTATTAAATATCAAGGACGCAGACAAATTACAGATCTAGATTGGGAGATTGGGCGGAAGGAAATGAAATAAAAATAAATCCGAACAAAAGGCACTAATATCACGAGAGCCCGTGTGAAGGATCCGATAAATGATTCCCCTTGCGAACCAAGAGATTTATGAAGGCAGCTGTTGCAAAGATTTGGGAATCATTATACGAAGTGAGTTAATCTGGGCTGATCAGGTACATTACAGGATTCAAAAAGCATGCAGGGCAATACATTTTGTAATGCATATTGTGAAAACGGGCAATAAAAATATGAAAAGCTTAGCCTATATGTCACTAGTACGTCCAATTTTCGAATATGGTGCGGCGTGTTGGGATCCATACAGGGACTGTCAGATAAGTACTTCAGACCATGTACAGAATAAAGCTGCTAAATTTGCGCATCATTCGCGAGGCGCAGACTGGAAATCTTTGGTGCAGAGTAGGAAGATAGCCCTATATGTGCGCTCTACAAAGCGTATACCGACTAGAGGGCATGGAAAGCGATAGGGCATAGGTTACAGGCGCCTAGCTACTTAAGTGGGGTCAATCATTATTGGAAAATCAGTGCCAGAAAACAAAGTAATCAGGAAATACTCCCTTGTGAAAAGGACCATTACTGACTGGAACAAGCTACATCAAGGGACTTCCCAAGGTAAAACGCACATTTACAAAACGAGGGTTAGGAAAGTGTAAACATGTGAGGGGAAGTGAAGGCGATAAAAAGTAAAAAGTGAAGGGAAGTGAGTTGTGGATATGAATAGCAAAGTAAAATGAAGTGAAGGGTTAATAGAATAAGTGAAAAAATGGAATAAAATAAAAAGTGAAGTGAAATGGCGAAAAGTTCTTTGGGGCAGTGAAGGGGTTCATTTTTTGGAAATAAGTTGGGAAATGGAAACTGTACTGAGTCCAGTTCAGTGATGTAAGGTGAAATAGAATGACAGGAAATGTAAATGCGTTAAGCTAAATGAGAGAGTAGCAAAGTGTTGCAGTGTAGGGATAGTCTTATTACTAAAGAGCCAACATTATAACACTAAACTAAAACTAAACTCCGTGGCCTTAGTCCGCGAGCGAAATATACCGACAGAGCGGCCGCCGCCGGTCGGCAAAGTTACTGCTCAGGTATAATAAGCATAAATTTTACGCCTTTTAGTAAGGATTTCTGTGGAGGAGAAACATTATAAGACTTACAGGCAATATTAAGTTGCTACTTTTATGAAGTTCACTATTATCATTCTTTCATGTTCTTTAGGTTCAATTTTTTATCAGTGTATATATGGTTTTATTCCTGTTTAATACTGTAATTTGTGTATTTTTCTTATTGTCTATGTATTCTTATTGTCTTTATGTATGTCTAACCTGACAGGTTTTTCCGTGCCTTTTCCTCAGTTGTAAGCCAAATGCCAAAGTTAAACCCGTAAAGACGGGGCTCTGCCCGCACTCTTCCTATGTTCTATGTATTTTTTGTTTTCTGTCGGTCTGTGCATTGTTTGTGTGTATATGTATACTGTACTGTATATGTGTACCGGGTGGCTACCAAATTGCAGTTAACAAATATATCATCATATACTGCGGTATAATCAAGGACCTTCAAAACGTGATCGCCTATTCGCATAGGCGGAAAGGTTTCGTATATGAAACAGGATGCTTCAACAACGCGCACATCCTGAATTATATCAGGGGGGCAAAATAGCGCGATGGCCTGATAGCAGTACGACTGGATATGTCGAAGGCGAGCGATACGCATCCACACCAGGCCAATGACGCAGCACTAAAACGCTTAGCCCTCCGTCTAGCAGTGCGAGACACCGTCAGTTACTCTTACAAGAATCTGCTCATTGACATCGAAAACAGGGTTTGCACAACCGAGATAACCATGAAATGTGGAAACAAACAGGGCGATCCTCTATCCCTGTTCATCTTCAACGCCATTTCGACCCATCACGAGAACTTAAACAAAAACGCTACAAAATCGACTGTAATTTCTCGACTTTGGCCCTGAATGATGTCATGCTGCTCGATACCAACAGTAATGGCGCACAGTATAACTATCAGACATGAAACGTACTTAAGGAGTGATTAACAGTGCTACATCAGTGAAGGGACAAAAAGTATTCGATGTAACGACCACCGATAACATTAACGCCTGTATACAATCATTTGGGACAGTTCACAATAAAAAAAAATACTGTACGTTCAGACCTTTTCACACTGCTGACTGGAGACTACATCACATATCTTACGATCATCACCTTCATAACAGGATGATGCTGTATGTTTCACCTTTCTAACACTGTTGACTGTAGGCTACAACACATACCTTACACATTAGCACCTTCAATATTGGATGACTCAATACGGTGCGGCCTTTTAAAATTGCTGCCTTGAGGTGCAACACAGCATGTGACTTTCCATAATGTTCATCTCATCTGCAAAAATATTTAATGATACTAATTCTTCAACATGTTGACAGTCAAAAGCGAAAACACAGTTTAACCAAATGGTGAAAAGTTCTTTAGGGCAGTGAAGGGGTTCATTTTTTGGAAATAAGTTGGGAACTGGAAACTGTACTGTTTCCAGTTCAGTGATGTAAGGTGAAATAGAACAATAGGAAATGTAAATGCCTTAAGCTAAATTAGAGAGGAGCGAAGTGTAAATGAGGGGAAGTGAAGTGTAACGAAGTGTTGCAGTGTAGGGATAGTCTTATTACTAAAGAGCCAACATTATAAGACTTACAGAAAATATGAAGGTGCTGCTTATATGAAGTTCACTATTATCATTCTTTCGTGTTCTTTAGGTTCTATTTTTTATCAGTGTATATATGGTTTTATTCCTGTTTAATACTGTAATTTGTGTATTTTTCTTATTGTCTATGTATTCTTATTGTCTATGTATGTCTAACCTGACAGGTTTTTCTGTGCCTTTTCCTCAGTTGTAAGCCAAATGCCAAAGTAAAACCCGTAAAGACGGGCTCTGCCCGCACTCTTCCTATGTTCTATGTATTTTTTGTTTTGTGTCGGTCTGTGTGTTGTTTGTGTGTATATGTATACTGTACTGTATATGTGTACCGGGTGGCTACCAAATTGCAGTTAACAAATATATCATCATATACTGCGGTATAATCAAGGACCTTCAAAACGTGATCGCCTATTCGCATAGGTGGAAAGGTTTCGTATACGAAACAGGATGCTTCAACAACGTGCACATCCTGAATTATATCAGGGGGGCAAAATAGCGCGATGACCTGATAGCAGTACGACTGGATATGTCGAAGGCGAGCGATACGCATCCACACCAGGCCAATGACGCAGCACTAAAACGCTTAGCCCTCCGTCTAGCAGTGCGAGACACCGTCAGTAACTCTTACAAGAATCTGCTCATTGACACTGAAAACAGGGTTTGCACAACCGAGATAACTATGAAACGTGGAATCAAACAGGGCGATCCTCTATCCCTGTTCACCTTCAACGCCATTTCGACCCATTAAGAGAACTTAAACGAAAACGCTACAAAATCCAGTGTAATATCTCGACTTTGGTCCTCAATGATAACGTCATGCTGCTCGATACCAACAGTAATGACGCACAGTATAACTATCACACACGAAATGTACTTAAGGACAATGAAGGTCACAGAGATGGTAGAATAATTCATGAATACGACAGTGAAAATGTATACACAACCGTACATACGATGCCTAACACAGCCATGAATTGCTTCCGAACTGCTACTAGTGACACTTATCACACAATTAGTGCCATGAATGACATACCAGATGACAGTTGTCACGCCTAATAAATTGAAGGCTAAACTAAGTGAATATAATAACTTGAATGAAAACCTAACAACTACCACGTTGACAAGACTTGCTCTCCACTGTACAGACTAGCCACCTGATCCTCATACCACCTGTATACCAATATTAAAGAGCAAATGTAGAGAAACTGGGCTGAGCAAGAAAAAAATAATTTGGATCAGTTATAAGACACGGACTGGATGAATCTGGCTCAGGACAGAGACAGATGGCTGGCACTTGTAAATGTGGTAATGAACATGCAGGTTTCACCAATTGCGGGGAATTTTACTAGTTGAGGACCTGTCAGCTTCTCAGGAAGGACTCCGCTCCATGCAATTAGTTCCCGGCCAATAACTACACACTTGTGCAGACATAACTGACAAACAATGAGAGATTTCATATAACACTTGAGTCAAATTTATAAGCTTTCCAGTGACAAGAGACGTACACAAGTTTTGCACAAATGTACTTCAGTTTGGAATTTAACCCTTAGGAGACTGATGTCATATATATATGG
>Ga0268261_10003478_pt1 | contig 11585 bp, 14 predicted proteins | sample TergutNc150P1_FD_190353 | JGI IMG/M metagenome (GOLD analysis project Ga0268261, IMG submission 190353) | Nasutitermes corniger P1 segment gut microbial community from laboratory colony in Florida, USA - Nc150 P1 (SPAdes) (version 2) | ecosystem: Host-associated > Arthropoda: Insects >... | reverse complement strand
TCCTACCGACTGTGCTGCGTCGTTGTGTGTGATCTAGAAACATCAAGAATGGGTGCTCCATATATATATGACATTAGTCGCCTAAGGGTTAATAAATACCAGATAATGTCCAAGGACATACTTACTTACTCTATGCAGCACAGTCCTTGTTGAGAAGCTAACCATTTGTCAGCTAGTCAAGAGATTCCCCACATTTTATGGAACCTGAAGGTTCATTACCGCACTCACAAGTGCCAGCCACCTGTCCCTATCCTGAGGCAGCTCAATCCAGTCCGTACCCCCACATCTTACTTCCTGAAGATCCATCTTAATATTATCCTACCATCTACATCTGGGTCTTCCAAGTAGTTTCTTTCCCTCAGGTTTCCCCACCAAAACCCTGTATACACCTCTCCTCTCTCCCACACATGCCCCGCCCATCTCATTCTTCTCTATTTTATCACCCAAACAATACTGGGTGAGGAGTACAGATTATTAAGCTCCTCATTATGTAGTTTTCTCCATTCCCCTGTCACCTCATCCCTCTTAGGCCCAAATATTCTCCGTAACACCCTATTCTCAAACACCCTCAGCCTATGTTGCTTCCTCACTGTTAGTGACTGAGTTTCATACCCATACAAAACAACAGGCAAAATTATAGTTCTGTATATCTTAATCTTTAAAATTTTGGACAGCAAACTGGAAGACAAAAGATTCTGCACCAAATGACAGCAAGCATTCCCTGACTTCAATCTGCTCTTAATTTCTTCCTGAATAGAATTTTGATATGTTAATGTTCTTCCCAAATATTTGAACTCTTCCATCCTTTCACGCATTTACATATGAACTCCATAAATATTTATAACAACACATTCATTACACAGTTTGAATATGTACAGTCCACATACGTAACTACATTATTACCAAGTACAGTATGTTATTTCTCTTATGGAATATTCTGCTGGTCCCACACATCCCTTGTTACAAAGTCTGGTATATGGCATTAAATACACACAATTCTGAAAATCAAATGTTATACTGTGGTGATTCTGGTTCTCAGTCTCTTGGAAAATCAGTTCTAAAATGTAAATCTAATTCTGAAGTAGCTCAGAGAAATAAAACATAATCCTCAAAAGGGACAGCTGTGCCAAGACTCGGAACCACTGCCGAAGGAGTGAATCGAGTCTGTGACCTGTTTTTCTGATATATGCTTTATATATGTGTGTGTGTGTGTGATGTTATTTCACAGCCCTTCTTATACAACATGTATGTTTAATTCTTTGTAAGTTATATATACACACCTTCAGTCATCATACAAAATGACTTAGCTGACACTGACATTTTTTATCCCCTCTGAAACAGTATCTGTGTGTGTGGCACTCAGCTTCTTCTCCCGATGTCCAAATATTGAGCTACCTACACGAACATTTGTACTTCCCATTTCAATCTGCAAAATTAGACATAAATGAACATATATTTTACTCACAAATACTGATTATCATACACCACTTACCTACTATGACAAGGGTAAAAGATGTCAATACACTAGCTAAACACATTAAATATGGGTCAACAAACTCACCAAACCTATATGATATCAAGGGAATGTTAAAGTGGAAACAGGTTTTGCAGTGTAAGTTGAGCACGAAAAGAAAACACAAGATGGGCATAAAATAGGAAGAAGAGAGAATATAATAATCAAAGGAACTAAAAAAACCTGGGTTATGAGGGTGTATGAAACAGGTAGAGCAATACTTGCATGATTGGTAGCTCCCCTGTGAAAGTAAAACATGCTCAGGATTGGTCCAAAGCATGATTTGATGATCATGAACTTAAGGGATGCATAAGAGTTGGGCATTTCTTAATTGGCAGAGTAACTGTCACTGTGGGAAGACCCAGTAGCATATAGTTGGTTAAGAATCAGAAACAATCCAGTGCACACTTTCTTCAGGTTCTGAGTCTTCGCAGACAATACATACATATGAAAATAAAAAAGAGTTTGTGAGTCTATCATGAATACTTACTTCATATTCTTAAAAGACATATTTGGACAATCATTCATTTTGACATATTAAAATTATAAATATCACTTACCGCATGTTCAAAGTCATCTGACATCCCCATAGAAAGCTCTAGCCTATTGCTGCCAATGCCAAGAGCTTGGCAAACTTCATCTCGGACATTCCTCAAACACTGAAAAGTGACAGAAAAGTGTTACATGTAGTTGGTGTAATAATGCTTGGTAAAATGGTAAAAGAGAAGAATCTGTTCCGAAATTTAATGGCACTGGTGTGTTATTATCACTGTGACCATTCACCATTAATCTCACTACTGCTACCGCTGCTGCTGCTGCTACTACTACTACTACTACTACTACTACTACTACTACTACAAGCCATTGACTGTTCCTACAATGTTTTATTCTAGTCAGACAATGGATAAAGAATTAATGTGTTAACTAGGAAGAAGACTTTACGTCCATGACACTACTGAGGGAAGGAGTTAAATAATACGGTAAAGAAAAACAAAATATTAGTTAGTGTATTTTCTAAATTTTGAGGATTTCATGGCAGTGAATATGCAGATTACAGTCTTCCAGAAAGTGACACCACATAGTTTGGTAGACAGTACCAATGTTTTGAAGGAACCCAGTGTTTCCACCATTCAGGGTAAAACGTCTCTTCTAAGCTGGAGATGGCGGTAGCATGTTCCTATCTACCAGACTACATGGCGTCACTTCTCAGAAGGTATCTTGTGAGGAACTACAATTTTAGGCACATTCACAAAATTACAAAAAGTAACTATTAGTTTCATCATGTTTGTCCGTCCAACTGCATGGAAGAACCCACTGGACAGATTGTCATGAAATTTGATACTGGAGTACTTTTAAAAAATCTGCTGAGAGAAGCCAAGTTTCATTAACCCTTTAAACACTGAGTTAAACCCCATCTGGCATTTGCTGTCATTATGAGGAGCTCACCATATTCTCCACGTTAGCGGGATAAGGGTTAAAATCTGACAAGAATAACAGGTACTTTACATGAAAACCAATATGCATTTGTGATCATATCTCGCTCAGTTCCGCTTAGAAATGTTTCAGACAAAAGTTGTAAATAAATAAAAACATTTTATTTTTTATATTTGTCCAACGAATGCACACTTTCTTATAGCACTCCATTTGTTGGACAAATATAGTAAAATCTACAAAATTCATAGTACATACATAAAAACATTTTATGTTCTATAAATTTTTTTTTATCGTGCCATTTATTGGACAACTTGGAAAAATATTGCAGAACTGGGCAGACAACAGATGACATTTATGATGCAGGTGCACTGCATGTTGGAAACCTAAGGTTGCACACATACACTCAGAATATGTAATACTTTGATTTTCCACTGCAACAGTGGTCACATAAATGCACCTCAGTGTTACATTATATGTACATTGCCTGTCTTGTGCTTTTATGCATGGAGAAACAAACACAATGGGATAAAATGTGAAACTGGGACATATGCAAGACTTGAAAGAAGAAAGACCAAGGTTACTGGTATCATTAAGGACAATGCAAGTGAGAGTTATACATGGAATAATGATATGATTACTTTACGAGCTGAAGAAGTTCTGGGAAGATTTTATGATACCTGCTTTCACTTAAATCTGTATCATGAGTCAGTATTTGTGGGTTAACATATCATATACTAGTACTTATGCTGCTGTTACAGTACTTCATTTAAATCGATGTCCACATTTTTCTTAAAGGAGATCCTGATGGTGAAAAGCACGCTTTTCTAACCAGTGCAAACTCAATTAAAGGATCTTTACTATTTATAGAGCACCTCCAAATATACTTGTATGAATATGATTCTTGATAATGTCTTGCAGTGCAACAAAACTTTGTTCTACCATTTGGCAGATCCTCACATTCATTCCACACGTTCAATGTGCATACCCACTACAGGAACCACAAAATTAAAATTATGGTTTACTTTATAACATTCAAATTCAAATTCTTCTAATTGTTTACTACTATAACCCCTTCAAGAGTCAGGATAAATTACAGATACATATTCTACATACTTTGAAATAACAATCAGAGGCTCATGATTTCCCGATCTGTTTGCACTAAGGAACAATTATTGATTTTTGTTTTTTTCTTAGGTTCAATTACTGGTTTCTCAGCAAATTGCATTGAATACCCATTGTTGTGGCAATACTGACCTGCACTGTTTTTTTGTTTGGTAAATACATTCTCATCAAATTGAACAGGTTTACCGTCACCAACATTAGAAAGAGATTTACACTCCAAAAATGACACAACCTCATAAGATTCTCCCCATCAATTATTGTGGTACTCAACATACCCAGACAATGCATACAAAAATGTGGGATGACATGATGTTCACACCCATTATCTCAAAATCCCAACAAACTGGAAGAAAATTATTGGTGGGCAGGGGAAAAATGACAGTAGGATACATAAAGATATGTTGTGACAGGCCTATCATTCCTTACAAAATAAGGAACGCAGGCTTAAAACATCCATAAGAGAAATAAGACCAAGGAAGTCAGATTAAGAGACAGATGACTTATGGAACTGTGAATACACATGAGAGTATCAATGGGAGGGAAGAGAAAAATGGAGAATTCTTAGTTACAGAATAACTCATTTGCAGATGTGGCAGAACTGCTTCAGGTACGTACTAGATTGTTTCTGTTCCTCAATAAAACAGCCCCAAAACATGCAACATCTTCTAGTTTCAAACTTACAATGAAATCTGGATTTGGTCCTTTGGATAAATCATAACCAAATTTTCCTATTGTCATGAGTCCAACTAGCTCCAGATTGGGACACTTATCTACAATGTATTGCACAAGCTGTATTGCTTCTTCTGGTGTACAGCCATTCTTTTCTGTAAAATGGAGAAAGGTATTAACTCTTAAAAAGATCTCATTCAATCTGCTGACAAATTACATTAAAATAAATATGAAAATGTACTACAATATCTACAAATACAGACACAGAGAGTGAAAGTAACAGAGTGAAACATCAAGCAAAGTGTTTTGTAAGTTCATAAAGCCAATCGATATACCAACCCTCCTCTCCACTTGTATTAATCTGTGCCATGACTTTCAGTTTTGTGCTCTGTCCTTTCTCTTTCACCCATGCTGTATCCAAAGCAGATGCAAGTTTATCCGAAACCACTGTCTCCACCAAGTACAGGCCAGGAACTGACACAACTCTGCTCATTTTATTTCGCTGCAGACGACCAATAAAATGCCACTTGATATCGGGACATTTCTCTATAATCTGAAAATAAATCACTAAGAGTACTCTGGTCACAACATTAATGCAAATATAGTAAAACTAGAAACACTTCCTTCTAAATAAACTGTGCAGGACACTGGAATTCAACTGCCATACTAAGATTTCATTTTACATGTGGGGGTCCACTTTAATTCTTAGATAGCGCGGCATGTCTGCAACAAACTTTTTCCTGCCTGTTGAGTTTTTACAATTAAAAACAATCACAACAATTTATTATGTTTGGAAAATATGTATTAACCATTACACATGCACCGACAGTTAGTCATGCTGGTAAGTTCATTTATTCTTCTCAGGGACCAACTATTTTAAGATACTCACTATGTGTTTGGCATGAAAGTTTCATAATGTCTATTTCTGGCATGACAAGCTAAATACCCTGCCATTCTTCTGCTGAAAAAGATTCCAATCCCAGTGCCAAGTGCTTTAACATATGACCAAACCTTACTTCTATCCCCTAGGAACTTCTGCAGGTGAATGAAACCAAGGCAATATGATGATGTCAGAATTATGAAAGAACTCTCCTGTATTTGTAAGTGAATCAAGTTGGGGGAATTTGTAAGATGCCTCCCATATGCAAATATGCATGTATGAGGGGGGACCCAAAAATAACTGGAATTATTTTTTTTTAAATGGTTTTTTAGGTTTTATACTATTACAACTCTAGTCTCCTTCAAAGTACTGTCCTTTGACTCGATACACTTGTACCAACATTTTTCCCACTGCTGAAAACATTTCTGGAACTCTTCAGTGCTGATGTTGTTCAAGACCTCCAGCGTTTTCTTTTTCACTTCGCTGACATCAGCAAAACATTTCCTTTTCATCCGGCCTTTCATACAACAGAATAGGAAAAAGTCATGTGGCGCAAGGTCGGGTGAATAGGGAGGATGAGGGATAACTGTCATGTTGTTTTTTGCCAAAAACTGCTGCACACTCAAGGCTGTGTGGGCTGGGGCATTGTTGTGGTGAAGGAACCAATCACCGCTGCTCAACATTTCTGGTCGTTTTTTCCACACACTATCACGTAATCTTTTCAACACCTTCAAATAAAATTGTTGATTCACAGTTTGTCCAGGAGGAACAAATTCCTTGTGCACAATTCCATTAGCATTAAAAAAAACTAATCAACATGACCTTAACATTTAATCGCACCTGTCGGGCCTTCTTTGGTTTTGGAGAATTAGGAGTTTTCCATTGGCTCAATACTTGTTTTGGTTCCACGTCATAACTGTAGCACAAAGTCTCATCTCTGGTCACAATTTTAGAAAGAATCTGTGGGTTATTTCCAACTTGTTAAATCATAACAAACAATGAAACAATTATTTTTTGATCGTCTGTCAACAACCCAGGAACGAATTTTGCAGAAACATGTTTCATATCCAAATCTTCGGTTAACATTTGCCAACATGAACTCCAAGACAAACCAGTTATCTCAGAAATCTCATCAATGGTCCGACAATGATCTGCACTGATTGGTTTGCAAACTTTTTCAAGGTTTTCATCATTTTGGCAGGTTGAAGGTCAGCCAGATCTTGGCTGGTTCTCACATGACATTTCACCCCCTTGAAATGTGAATACCACTCGTATACTTGAGTCTTACTTAAAGCTTCTTCCTTAAAAGCTTCTTGCAGCATTAAAACAGTTTCAGCAGCTGATTTCCCTAACAGAAAACAAAACTTCACACACACTCTTTGTTCTTTATTATCAGCCATCATAAATACTGCTGAACTTCCTTGCAGGCACTTAGAAAAAAGCCACAACAACAATAACAGTCAACCTAGATTGACGCCACATGGCAGACTGCTAGAGTATTGTGTTGACTCGCGACACCTAGCGGCGCATTGCGCAACTACTTCTAGTTCGCGCGCCACATTTAAATTCTAGTCATTTTTGGGTCCCCCTCACACTCACAGTGATGCCATCTTCAGACACATCTTGCAAAAACTCAACATATCTGGCTAATTAAGCTGGAAAACATTTTAAAAGGGTAAGCATGAAAATGTGTTACTCTTTTGTAATTCTGTACTAAAACTGACATTGACTTTACTAGAATATTATTCCATATAAATTTTGCCTTATTTAATTCATTTATGCCATGAAACCACACATCAACCTTTTGCAGTTCAAATTATTTTTGTGAATTCCACCTGCCTGGTCCAAATTAATTTTCTACTAAATCCCTAAGTTCAAAAGCATCCACTAGATAGCAGGGCATTATGGAAAAACAAAACAGAACACAGAAAAATATGTCAATTTGAGTTTGGCACTGGAGATGGAACTAAAGAAACCACTGCTGAGTTTAACCCAAACCTGGACCAGTAAGGGTTAAGTACCTTCTTCTGTGATTTTTAACACATTCTTGAACACAAAACATAATTTCTATACAAGCACAACTGGTAAATGATGAGCTCATTTTTGCTGATACTATTCCATACATACCATTCCTACCTCTCTAAGTGTTACCATTGTCATCCTTTTCAGGGATGACTCTTCACTTCACACTGAGTAGTGTGTCTCAATATAATATAACTGTATTTAAAGGTGACAGAGAAATACCAAGTTCATGGATGATTCTTATGCAAGGAACATTTGGAATAGTATCCATCTTGTTTATAAAAGTCCATCTTTTCTTTTTTGATAAAGATTTAAATTCTCATCACTCTTGATGCAGTAGCAATGTTAATTATATGTTCAGTAATTAATAACTCTAAAGATGACAACTGTACACAGATATTAAATGTGAGGTAAACACAGAAAATACATAAATTTTGCAAACACAACACTCTAAGTTATTGAGTTATTGAAATTATAGTCAAACAGTTACAGTCACAGCAAACTCTGCTACACTCTGGCCTCTTCACCGTCTAAACATCCTATATACCACAACATGGCACATTTCAGATTTTAAGGTTTGCTAAAATGCATTAATTAACAATGTTTTGGATTTAAATATAATTACTAGTGGACAGCACTAACATAAAAATGGCTGATATAACCTTGTGTTATCAAAATGATCCATTGTAAATCTTGTAACAATCATTGGTCTCAAACACCAGCAGGCTTCAGACAATCCACTCACTGACCAATATGACATAAAAACACATCAAAAGTAAGCTATGTATGTCATGCCAAATGGAAGCAATCTCAGGGATTAAACTTTAGGAAATTAGAGCACTGTTCCCTTATTGTACGATTTAAACAAACTGAACAGATGGAAACTTGGTAAATCTATTTAAGATTTTAATGTGCAAAATGTATTTATTAAAGGGTGCAACATTTGCTGCATCAAGGACTTCTTGTGGTTCTTGGGTGCTAATCACTTTAAGTGACTATATGGGAAATTCTGGTATTAGATTACTCTAATAACTTAGGTAGGAACTAGGGCTACAGAAACAAATGAATTCATTTTTTATCATATTCACAGAAAAAAAAAACACTGGCTTAAATGTGACTTCGGACTCACAGCCCATTTAGTTTCATCCATTAAGTCTAGATACCCCAAAACAGGTCTCACCTTAAACTCTGTCGAAAGGTCTTTATAAACACCTAAAAACATAGTGAGATCTGGGGTCCACACAGCAATGACCATGAAGCTAACCATCTTCTAGGATGTGAGACCATACATGGCGGTAAATGTATACAGTAATTTCACAGGAACTTGCTGCCACTGTCAACAGCACAGCCCAGAGCTCTTACCTCTGCATCATGACCTTTCTCTACAAGCTCCTGGACATAATTCTCTCCAAAATTTCTATGTCCATATTCATAAGCTTTAATGATGAGTTCTTTTGGTTTTGTCTTACTAACAGCCACAAGTCTAGGTTGTACTTCCTGCAGCTCCTGAAATGTAATAAAATTTTGATTACTGACATAGCTAGCAAGGCATGAGACAGATGGGATGGCAATGACAAATGCCAATTGCCCCATCTCAGGAATAGCATGATGTTAATAACACCTCACTTTAAAAAATATACTATTTGTTATGAAATATGCGTAAGATCTGCAGGTTTCTTTAGCACAGGAGTGTACAAATTTTCCATAAATCTAGTCACTACCTGAAAATTCTAGGTGTTAGCCAAGGACGATATGAAGCAAGTTACAAAAAGAGGAACTAGAAACATGCACCAGTGTACACAATTTAGTCACCCGGATGATCTGGCACTTGGGATTTGTGGACCTCTGCTTTAGCGCAACACAGACCACATAGGCATATATGTTAAAAATATTAAGAAGTGTGGGAGCCTGTATAACTTTCAATTTATCACCCAGGTACAACAGTTGTACCAACCAAACACAGAATACATGACTTTAGGATGTCATGGAAAGAAGGTAATGATGAAAGGCAATTATATCATCCTCCTGTAGAATAGGATTAACTAATATGATTATTACAATTTTTGTTATTTTATAATATGCATCAATTCTAACTTGAATTCACTGTAATTTTTAATAACCCTGTCTTCATAATTTTATATTGCACTGAAAATCATGCCATGGGTATATATATAAGCACAGTGAGGATGATCCATGCATTCTTAACATTGGCACAAGGTGGAGGCAAGTGGTCAGTCTCATGCAATAGCAAATTCATTCATATGAAAACTCCCCAGCACATCTGCCAGGAACTGAATCTCAGGTTTCCAGCCTTCAGCCATTAACTTTACAGGATGAATTATTATGATTGTTCTATACCTACCCAACACTGAATAAATTACAGACAGATCACAAATTCTGATGGCACCCCAGCTGACAGATCATGATTTTGTTCACCATAAATGAAATGTCATGACATCATAACCTCTCACATCGATCCAATACTAAATGAAATGTAAACTCTTTTCTACTCTGAAAACAAACAACCATAACCCTACTTTCATCCAAATCAAATGTCTTCAGATATCGGGATGTACACCTGTTCCCAACCCTATGACGTTTTCAAATGTCGGGTTAACCGGCGTTGGTACTACGAAAACTATACAAAATTTTGTCGGACCAACAACGCCTAACGTACGCATGTCCTCTTAATTTAAACGCTAGCATATCTGTCTTTTCGCTTGACGACGGGAGAAGCAATGCCATACCACTATGGCTTGGGGTTTGACATGTTAGCGGCTAAGTGTGAATCGCAAACAAAATTCTAACCTTAAATTCGTCACTAGCACGTCAAGACAAAAAATGTGGTAATTATGCCACAGTATTTTACTTACAGGCCCTCTCTTCTTGCTTGCGGCCTGTATGCGTTCTCCTACAATCCGCAAACCTTTTACTACATCAATTTCTGACATTATCGCTCTAATCATTACAACACAGTTGTCCGACAAACAATTACTTCGATTCGATTACGTGTCATTCGATTTCTCGTACACTGCCATCTAGGGACACGATAAGTAAATGTACGATACATACCGTTCTGCATACTCCTCCACAGCACAGACGAGGACGTAGCAGGCGGTTACCCAAATTGTCAGTACTGTTTTGCTTACTCACAGGAATTTTGAGCGGCAAAATAGGGTCTTGGCATCTTACATAATAATTATCAATTATATAATATATTATACATTGTGACGCTATAATTACATTATATAGCCCTGTTATCATCATTATACATTATGACAGCAGATCCTCGAAAAATGCGATAAGGAGGAAAACAGAGAAGTGGCTGAGGACATTGTAAGGAATTCTTAAACTGACTCCTCATTCAAAAGACAAGGTCAACAAATAAATAAAATATTGTTATATATTGTTACAGTTATTGTAAAAAAAACATTGCGCAGAAAGGGAACATCATACTTGAAAACATTCCTAGAAAGCCTGTTTACGCAACCAGTAACAATTTTGGATTTTTTTTTTATTTATTTGAGATATTTACAATCTGCTTCAAGGAAGCTATAAGTAAATTGTTTGAACGCTTACACTTTGAGGGGAGATGCTATCCAGTGATAGTTCTCCCAAGAGTAGAACACTTCCTAATAATTATTGTCTTTTATTGTAACACATCTGTGGGCCACTGTCGGTGTAGTCTTCTGGCCTCGAGGGGGACGTGTAGTTGGTTCACTTGTTCGTTTGGGTGTCCTGTGGGGTTTAGAAGGTATCTATTTGTCATTCTTATGATTTCGTCTTCTACGAATGGTATTCTGGAATATTTGTGGAGGGTTTTGTTGCTTACATACCATGGTGCATTGAACACTATTCTTAGTGTTTTTGACTGTATTCTTTGTATGATTTGTGTGTTTGAAGGCTTGGCACAGCCCCATAGTTGTATACCGTAGGACCATATGG
>Ga0268261_10003477_pt1 | contig 11586 bp, 11 predicted proteins | sample TergutNc150P1_FD_190353 | JGI IMG/M metagenome (GOLD analysis project Ga0268261, IMG submission 190353) | Nasutitermes corniger P1 segment gut microbial community from laboratory colony in Florida, USA - Nc150 P1 (SPAdes) (version 2) | ecosystem: Host-associated > Arthropoda: Insects >... | reverse complement strand
GTAAGTATAATCACTTTGACTGATTGTACTAGCAAAACTAGCTATATAAGAAGTATTAATATACTTATTTTTCTTAATAACATATTCAATGATGATATTCATAAAAGAAGGTCTAATATTAGTTTCTTTCATTATATGATCAATCTTCTTCATATTTTCAGGTGTAATCTTATAAGATGAGAAATGATTCTCTAAAAAATCCATGACACTGTTACTACCGTAGATATCATTACTAGACTGCGGATTCACATTTACTCGACTATAATCTTTTGCTTGTATATTAAAGTTATATTTATCTTTAATGATTTTTTCTAACTTTTCTAAATCTAAAGAATTTTCAGAATAAGAGAAGACAATCGATTCAACTAGTTGATCTATTGATAAAGTATAGGCAGTATTCAACATGGCAATGTATTGTTTTATCACATGGTCTACTAACAAATGATCTAAATTAAAGGCTTGTAGTCCTATTTTTAAGGCTTCTTCATTCATATTTGTGTGTACCACTGCTCTAGATTCATTTGTAAAAGACATGCCTCTATACGATTGTATATGGTCTAATCGAGGTGGTTCAAAGACATCTTTAAATGTTTTCTTAATTGGTGTATAATCTTCATTTTTAAATTTTTTATGACCAAACATGAAACATGTCTTTTCATACTCATCCTTACCTAATATTAAAAATAAGTTATTAGACAACAATGGATTCTTTAAGAAATTCTCTGCTTTAGAAGGTGCCTTTAATATAAAGTGGTAGGTCTTATCTTTTTGGTATAAATCAATCAATCCAATAGCAATTAATTTATCACATTGCATTTGAATATCATGCATACCCATTTCTAAAGTGTTACATAATCTCGTAAAATGAGAAGTTGTATCTTTTAATGGTTTATTAAATTGACTTTCAGACCATAATAAATTATATAAAGATACCGCCTTATAAGAAATTAATGGTTGGTATAGTAAATTCAATATTAACTTATCATGTTCACTATAATGAGTAGAACTTGAGATGGTATAAGTATCACTTTGTTTCATAGACATGCCCCCTTAGCTTATCAATTATAACATATCCCAAGTATAAAAAAAATCTCTAACTTTTAAAAATTAGAGATTAATTTATTTACTAAACAGCTTGGATGTAACGAGATACGTGTTCTACGTATTTATAGTCACCATAACAAGCACTTCTATCTTCTTTGTTGATACCATGACCTGGTCTAGTTCCTGCACGACCACACATTTTCTTAGAGAACGCATGTGCTACATCTTCAGAGTAATCAACTTTTTCATCTACTAAGTAAGTTAAGAATCTAGGACCAAAGTTATAAGCTTGTAATGTTGCTTTAACATCGTAATGACCAATCTTATTCTTAGTTCTTTCTAATTGGTTTTTAAATTCTTTTACCCCTTGATCAATCGATAATTCACGATCTTTAATACAACCAATTTTACCACAATAAGCTTCTGATACTTGGAATGGGTCATTCCCTTTACCATGTGATTCTTGAGTTACTAAAGCAATAATCCATTCTTTGTAGTATGGATCTAAACCATATTTATTCATAGCTACTTCAATAGATGGAATCATCTCATTAACTAAAGCAGGTGTATTAACATTGATATAGTTTGTATAATCTTTATAAATCGCATTGCTTACTAATTCATTGAAAGTTTCATCTTTCATAATATTAGGAACAACGTTTTCATTCGCTGATAAGATTTCATTAGGAATGAAAGGGTTACTTGCTAAGCTTTCCGCAACTACTGTTACTAGCTTGTTAGAAGTTTCTTCCTCTAACATTACTTGGTCTGCTACTGCATAAGTTGATACTGTATTTAAAATAACACTCATAAATAATAATGTCACAATAATTTTAATTTTTTGTAGTCTCTTCATTCAATCATCCTTTTCTTTTGTATTTTTAACACAAGCTATATTTTAGACTATTTTCGACAACATTTGTGTACTATTTGTAAAATAAAGATATTTTATAAGAAATAAACACAATCTAATAAACATAAATATTATCTTATTATTATTTAAGTTTAATTTATTGATAAATGTTAAAATTATTGATAAATAAAGGATGTGAGACTATGACTAATACCCAAAAAACAACTGTCATTATTATGATTCTAGGTTCCTTTCTCTCTGTTTTAAACCAAACATTGATGAATCCTATGTTACCTGCGGTTATGGATGACTTATCTATCAATGCGACCACTGCCCAATGGTTAGTATCAGGCTTTACTTTAGTAAATGCGATTACAGTAGCATTATCTGCCTTCTTAATGGATCGCTTTAAGAATAAATCATTATTTATCTTTGCCTTCTGTTTATTTTTCATAGGTTCGATACTAGCGGCATGGGCCCCAAACTTTCCAATTTTATTAAGTGGTAGATTCTTACAAGCAATCTGTGCTGGTATTATGATACCAATGTCTATGACCACCTTATTAACGACCTTCCCTCCTGAAAAAAGAGGAATGGCTATGGGAATCTATTCATTTGTGGTTATGTTTGCACCAAGTATAGGACCCGCAATCGCAGGTATCTTAACCGACTTAGTAGGTTGGCACCTACCATTTGTAATTATCGCAGTACTAGCTGCGATTATAATTGGTGTTGCCTTTATGGTAATGCCTAGCGATGATATTATAAAAGAATCTAAACTTGATTATCGTTCAGTTATCTTTATTGTAGTTGGTTTATTCGCATTCTTATATGGCTTATCAATTATTGCCCATCCAGAAACATTACTATTTGGTATTATCTCTATATTAGTAGGTGGTTTCCTATTATTTATCTTTGCGAAAAGACAACTAAACTTAAAACAACCTTTCTTAAAAGTAGACCTATTAAAAGATGTCCAATTTAGAAGAGGTGTCTTAGCTTTAATGTTAGTATCTGCTTCCTTAACTGCCGCTACGATTACCCTACCATTATATGTCCAACAAGTACGTGGTTTATCTGCCACTGTCTCTGGGATGATTATGATGCCTGGAGCTATCGCAGGCGCTATCTCTGGTTTCTTTGCGGGTAGACTAGCTGATAAGTTTGGTTCACGTATCTTAGCTTTAACTGGTATTGTCTTTGTGATTATCGGATCAGTAGGTATGGCCTTCTGGGGATTAAATACCGCCATTGCGATTCTAGTAATTATCTATTGTACTAGGTATATCGGTTTAATGCTGGCGAATACACCAATTAACTTATGGTCGATCTCATCATTATCTACAGATGAATTAAACCATGGTAATGCCTTATCTAATACCATGCGACAAATCGCATCTACTCTAGGTACTGTCATCATGGTAACGATCATGTCTTTAATTACCAATTTAAACTTTCATAACGATACCATACAAAACCAATTAACCGGAATCCATGCGACATTCTATGCGAGTGTTATCATTGCAGCTATCGCTTTATTTATCGTTTATACCAATATTAAAAATAAAACAATTGATCATGAAGTATTAGAAAAGACACCACTGGATGACGTCTTAGAAAAAACGCCTTCTATCTATGATACTGATACTCTAGCCCATGCTATCGATATTATGTTACAAGCTAAGGTAGCTGGTGTTCCTGTTATCAATAAAGACAACCAATTAATCTCATTCATCTCTAATCGTGATATCATGCGTTATTTATCAGCTAATGATATTAAGTTTATCAATTCAGATTTATCATTCATTATGCCTGATTTAGAACTATTCTCTACTAAAGGTAAAGAACTATTAACTAAGAATATTCTAGATATAGTATCTAATAATAGCCAACACATCAATGAAGATATGGATTTATCCCATGTATGTGAAATCTTCTATAAAGACAATCTAGAAATACTACCAGTAACCAACAATAAGAAATATGTTGGTACTATCTCAAGAATGGATATCATGCAGTATTTTATGAAACAATTAAAAACCTAGGAAACATCCTAGGCTTTTTTTATTATCTAATCCCATGTTTGATGAAATCTAAGACATCATCTTTATACTTAGCATATCGATTAACGATTGAAAAGTGAGAAGTTCTTAAGATAATTAATAATCTAGAGTTCTCTAAACAACGATAAATATATTTAATATGTCTTTTAGTAATAAGATCAAACTCTGCATATACTAATAAGACAGGCATATCTATTGTTTCTAACTCATGTTTCTTTATTTGAGGGTAATCGGTTAATAACTTAGCCTTAGCATAATGAGTAGTAGAGATTAATTTAACTTTATGTGATAAGAAATACATCGCATCCTTCATCATAGAAAAACCAACTCTAAATTGCTTAACAATTCCCTTAGGTGTCGCATTGGCACTAATAACGACCATCTTAGATACCATATCAGGATAATCTATAGCCATACGTAAGGCAATGTTACCACCATCACTATAACCTAGTATGATGGCCTTCTTAATATTAAAGAACTTTAAAACTTCACTAACATCAGTAGCCATTATCTTAATAGACATCTTATCGGTATCTTCAGAATCTCCATGTGATCTAGAATCAATGGATAAGACATGGTAATCATCATCAAACAAATCAATAAAATTAGAAAGGTTCTCTCCCCTTTGTCCATTGCCATGCAACAAGACAATAGGTTTACCACCCTCTTTACCATAGACCTTAACCGCTATGTCAATATCATCTACAGTAACCACATACTCTTTAAACTCACTTAGCATTTTTCTCACCCTTTCTAAATGTATCCGCAAGATAGGTTTTTAAATAATCACTTGCCCCATTAGCATTCTGTATCTTGACAATTGATAGTATCATATCAAAATTAAGATTGTTCTTTACATAGACGATATAAGAAGGCATCCATAAAGGATTATATTTTTCTTTAGCACGATGTAAGCCTTTAAAATCATAAAACTGATTCACATTCTTATAAATAGCTTCCATCATCTTCTCATACATATGGTTTGAATTAGCTTCATCCCTAACATTAGCTAAAGGTGAATCACCTAATGATGCCCACTTATAACCTTCTTCTTTAAACTTAAGAAAAGCTTCAACATTAATTTTCATTGTGGTTCCACTAGGTGCATCACGTAATCTTCTAGTGACATCTGCTAGCCAACCATTCTTACTATCAAAAGGTAGAAAGACATGAAAACCTATAATATTACCAGATTCATCTTTAGCATAGAAATACCTTCTATCCAAAGGATCATCTAAGTTCACATCACCTACCGTAAACTTTAACTGACTAGATTTCTTATCTTGTAACCATTCATTGGTGATTTTAGTAAATGCTTCTTCTATAGTTGTATCTCTACCTTCTAAAGGCTTATACTCATAAACACTAACCCCTGCTTTAGTGGCATGATTCACATCCGCTCTTAACTTAGCAATCTTATTACCTACTAAATCAAAGGTTTCTAAGTCTATCATAGCATCTTCACCATATTTTAATTGTTGAAGACCTATTTCTTTATATTTATCTAAGTACTTAGAGGTAACACCTAAAAAGATTAAATCATACCCATTTGACTTAGCATAATTCATAAACTCAACACTCAATGGTATGATATCCTCTTCACTACATACTGGATCACCATAAGCAATACAAGATTTACCTACTAAGCCGTAGGCCACATAGCCATCAACATTATCAGAGAAATATAAAGACTTATCCCCTTCTATCGTTAGATATGATGAAGGATTCTGTCCATCACGACGTAGTATTTCTAAGGCTCTTTCTTTATGTTGTGGTGTAATAAAGATATCATAGTACATTGGTCTAACTAACAAGAGTAAACATACTCCAAAGATAAACCAAAAGAAATAAAAGACAAATCGTCCAAATCGAGAAGCACCACCATATATAAATAAATAATCGGTTAAACGATCGATCGATTGTGCTAGAGTTAATTGACTGTTTAAATGAGTCACACTCAACAAGGCATTAATGAATAAAAATCCCATTATTAAGACCATGAATAAGAAAGCTAATTTAATACTAGGTTTACTAGTCTCTCTGACAAATGCCTTGTGATTAACCACAAAGACGATTAAACAATAGATTTGTATTAGTAATAAGAAAATATATAAAATATTTAAATGTATAATAGTTAAGATAATACTAGTTGATAAAGAAATAACCGTAATTAACCATGCGAAAAAACGACGTTTTCTTAAACTCGTAATCATTAATAACATCACAAATCCTAAGAAACGCTGTATAAACAAAGATATGATTGTGATATTCATCTGTTCCACATTAAAAGTATCACGTATTTGTATAAAAGATAAAATAAAGATTAAAAGAGAGACAAACAATGTTAAATAAGTTGCACTCTTAATCACATTCGTTTTATTTTTCATAGTATCAACCCCTATAATTCATACTTATATCATATCATTTATCACCATTTTATTAATTATTTATGATAAAAAACATAAAAGCTAACCAACTTTAAAGTCGATTAGCCTTTATTCTTTATACTTTAACTACTTTACCATTAGGAATAGTTGCTGCTAAAGACTCAGCTGCATCCCTATTTGCGAAACTAGCTATTAAATTATTTCCACTCCATACTTGCCACATATCGTACACTCCTCCTATATTTTAAATTTTTATTATTAAAATTAACACTACTCTAAAACTTATAGTTCAGGCAAAAAGAAAAAAGTACAGTTTTGGAACTATTCAAATTAACACAACTCTAAAACGTACCACAAGGCGAAACCCTTAAACGGCCGGTTTTGGAACTATTCAAATTAACACAACTCTAAAACCTTTCTTTGTCATCTAGTCGAATAGCTACGTTTTGGAACTATTCAAATTAACACAACTCTAAAACTTAAGTCTTATAGCTATCTTCGGATGCACTTGTTTTGGAACTATTCAAATTAACACAACTCTAAAACAATGTGTGATGCATACCAATTGCGAAACCTACCACAAATATTGTAACGAATATAGGTAACAACCACATAATATTAATTGCTACTACCATTATCTACACGTCCTTTGCATGTTACCCACACCATGATTTCTACAACCATACTCGTCATACAAGTTGTTATACGCTACTTCTATCAAAGCAAATGCACCCAATATCATTAATACTGAAATACCTATTAATAATAATAAACTGAATAAACTCTTTAAGTCTTGTTTAATCGTTGTTGGACTACTAAATCTTTTACTAGGTGTCGGTGTATTAAGCGAACTTGGGTTTCTGGTTGGTTCCTGATCCGGAACGAAAGCCAATGTATCACCGTCTAATAATGTCAATGCGTTTCTATTTGATGCGGTACCCATTACAGTACCATTAGCATCTATTCTAGCCCAAGGCATGGTTACCCACGCCCCTTTCTAAGTACATCATAAATCAAAGCTACAGCTACTAAAGCTTGTGTTATTACTAATATCGTTTACAATGTTTGTGCATCCATATTATCTTATCTCCTTTTCTTTATTTAAATGCCAATGTATTATGCATCATGGTCTTAGCTGTACTATCAAACCACTTATCAAACATAATATCTAACTTCTCTTGTGATATTCTATGACTCTTCTGACCACTATCTACCAATATCAATGCCTTTATAAAAGCATCAAAATCAATATCGCACATCTCTTGTATTAACTCTCTATATAATTCTACTGATCTATCATATTTATTCATTACTTAATCCCCTTTTCAATTAATTTTTCTAATTTACCAATCTCTTCACACAACCACTGGTTTTGGAACTATTCAAATTAACACAACTCTAAAACTGTATGCCATTTATAACCGCAGTTTTGACAGTTTTGGAACTATTCATATTATCATAACTCTAAACCTTAACTATATTATAGAATATTACCTTACATTTACTATGTATGCTTAAAAAAATAGTTTAAAAAGTTCCCTGCCTTTAAACAAAAAACTTAATATATATTATTCTACTTTGTTTAAAGTGTTAAAGATCACACATTTCTCTAATCGACACCACATTCTAACATATGATTAACCATATAACCTTCTTTACTAGCAAACCATTTCTCATATATATAATCTAAATCAATTTGATCATACTCATTTGCATACTCTTGGGCATCATATGCAAATACCGCTTGTACAAACGCCTTATAATTGATGTCAGACATTTCTTGTAATTACTCAGCTAATAATTCTACTGTTTTATCTTTCTTTATCTTTGTCATTGTTTCATCGCTCCTTTAATCAAGTTCTCTAAATTCTTTATCTAGTATTAACAAGTTTACTTTCCATATATTATTTATAAAACTTTAAATAATTCAAATGGACACCACTTTAAAACAATTATTTTTTAATGGCTTGAATCATGTAATCATCTGGGTTTTCGACAAGTCTTAACCACATTTTAGCGGCACCCATAGTCATGTGTTCACTCACAATCGCACCCATGCTATTAATCACAACAAATACTGTTTGCTCAAACATATTAAACGCCTCTCTTTCTTTCTCAATTGTTTGAATGATGTAATCATCTCGATTAATCAATCCACTTAACCACATATTAGCAGCTCCCAAAGTCATATGCTCACTAACAATAGCACCCATCTTATTAACAACAACAAATATCTTTTCTCCTAACACGCTCTCCCTCTCTCCTAATCAATCCATAATTCTTTTGCAATAAATCTAGGAATATCATTGTAGTAAGCATCGTATGCTTTAGCTAATTTCTTCCAATCAACATCCTTAAATGTCTTCACACAATCATACAATGCTAGTGCCATTATAAACTCCCTGAAATTCATATTACCTAATTCTGTGATGAACTCATAATACAATTTAACTGCTTTCTTATCGATCATTTCTTCTGTTGTTCTACTTCTTGCCATACTAATTACCTCAATCTTTCATTTTTGTTTTGGAACTATTCAAATTAACACAACTCTAAAAACCTTAGCTATATTATAATATCTATTCTTACATCTATTATGTTTGCTTTAAAAAATAATTAAAAAAAGTTTCTTGACTTAACAAGAAACTTAAAAATATTATTCTACTGTTTTTAATGCATCGATCATATCGATGTTTTTTAATTTAATATGGGTAATAAAGGCAACTATCATCGCAAATACCGCCGTTAATAATCCGGCTAATATATATGAGAATAAGTTAACACGATCAATCATAGATACTGATGGTGTTGTCATTGCTGTTCTAATAATAAATCGGTATAAGATATTACCTAAGAAACATCCAACTAATATCCCAAAGAAAGTAAGAATTATATTCTCTCTATTGATATATTGGGTAACCTCTCTATCATACATACCTAATACTTTAATAGTAGATAACTCTCTAATACGTTCTGATATATTAATAGAATTTAAGTTATATAAAACCACAAATGCTAATGAACCAGATGCAATGATAATCACATACATGATCACATCCATAGAAGATGTCGCCCATTGACTTGTTTCAATCATTGTATCCATACTTGTTACATTAACGATATGATCTATAGCCATAGCATTATTTACAAAATCATTTTGATTCGCATCTTCTTGTAGTCGTACAAAGGCTGCATTAACTGAAGGATTTTCATCAAAGATAGATTGGTAATAAGTATTCGTCATATAGATGAAAGAACCTACATAGTTAGTTGCGATACCTTCAACTAAGACTTGATGTTCTACATTATCTAGATCCATCAATGTCATTGTATCTCCAACTTTTACATGGTAGAAGGATGCGATATTCTCTGTAATCACTACACCATTATCATTTAATGTTAATTCATTTCTACCTTCAAATAAGGTAATATAATTATTAAAATCTTCTGGTGTATTTGTAACTAATAAAGTCACATCAACTCTTTGTTGGTTAGCTGATATAGTCATAGTTGAACGATTAACTAATAAAGATGAATCATAACCTTGAACTTCACTTAATGCATTTAAGGCATTGTTACGGTTGTTATTAGATAAATTATTCTCTAAAGAAACCATAGCTTGGTAATGCCAAATATCATTGAATTGAGTCGATATTGTCTCTTGATTAGAGTTATTTAAAGCAAAACCAACAATCAATAATGCAGTACATCCTGATATACCTAAGATTGTCATAAACATTCTTTGTTTGTATCTAATTAAATTACGAACCGCTACTTTACGATTAAAGTTTAAACGATTCCATATCCAAGGTATTCTTTCTAAGAATATCTTCTTACCTACCTTAGGTGCTTTAGGTCTCATTAAACGTGATGGTACTTCACGTAAATCATATTTTAATACGAATAAAGCTACCCCTACCGTACATAACAATGATAAGACTAAGGCTTGAATAATTAAGTCCCAATGTACTTGTAGGATTAATGGTGGTAAGAAAAACATCATACGATAAGCATTAGCGATTACACTAGGGAAATATAGACTACCTATGATAACACCAAATAAAACACCTAGTAAGGTTGCGATTACCGCATATACCACATACTTACGTGCTATTTGAGTATCGTTATAACCTAAAGCTTTTAAAGTACCAATCTCAGTTCTTTTCTCTTCTACCATACGTGTCATCGTTGATAAACATATCAACATGGCTACTAAGAAGAAGAATACTGGGAATACTAAAGCAATGGTATCTAAAGAAGCAATTGAATCTCCTATATTGGTATAACCTTGAATATCACTTCTAGTAAAGAACATGTACTCAACATTTGCGAGTTCTTGTAGATCATTTAAGTTACCTTGTAACTCTTCTTTTTGAGACTGTAAAGTATCTATTTGACTTTGAATCGGACTAGGATCAAAGAACCATTGTAACTGTCCTTGTAATTGTGCTATTCCATCATCTATTTGAGCGATAGAATCTTCTATCGTAGATATATTATCTTTAATCTCTTGTAGATTAGAAGATACATGGTTATCTAGTAAACTTCTTAATTGATCATTATCACTAGCAACGACATTACGATAGTCACTAGAGAAGCCATCTAACCCTTGTGTGTTATTAAAAACCACATATAAATCTGTATAAACATCCATATTGAAGGTTTGTTCTAAGACATATGCAAAGTGATCTAACTCACCAGAACCCATTGTGGTAACACCTCTAGAGATATTATCAACGTATAATGGACTTCTAACAAAACCTACAACTGTGAATTCTAAACGTTGTAACTTATCACTTAAATCATCTCTATCATCTAATGTATAAGTTTGACCTAATTCATAACCCCTATTAGCCATTCTAAAATCTAAAACGATCTCCCCTGTAGAAGAAGGCAATCTACCATCTACGACTGTTAGATTATTAATATTAGAATTTCTATCGAAAGAATGGACTCTTACTACATCATTAGTATCTTTTACTAAAGCATCCACAAAGTATGCGGGTGTTACCTCTGATACATTTTCATTATCTCTAACCAATTGTACTTGATCACTATCAAAACCTAATGATGAAACAATACGTGTATCCATCAACTGTTCTTGATTGAAATACTCTTGTATCGTATGTTTCATATTAGGACCAGTTGCTTTAATCCCTACATAGATCGCAACCCCTAATAAGATAATCAACATGATTGAGATAAAACGTCCCTTAGAATCTTTTATTTCTCTTAGTAT
>Ga0268261_10003476_pt1 | contig 11589 bp, 5 predicted proteins | sample TergutNc150P1_FD_190353 | JGI IMG/M metagenome (GOLD analysis project Ga0268261, IMG submission 190353) | Nasutitermes corniger P1 segment gut microbial community from laboratory colony in Florida, USA - Nc150 P1 (SPAdes) (version 2) | ecosystem: Host-associated > Arthropoda: Insects > Digestive... | reverse complement strand
TATGTACTGATTCATTCTCATATACACTCCCCTCATTTTACAGACATTTGCTTTACAGACTTTAGCCATAATGCACAATAATTTGTATATGTTTTTTGCCTCAAGGACTACATTTTCACTCTTACAGACAAATGGATTTAATATTCATGGATCCGTGCATTGTAGTATGATTGAGTAGAAATAACCAACAAGATGCAACCTTGTAATAGAATTTATTATTCAACCATTCATTGAAAGCTCAACATGTTTTGAGCGGCATACCGCTCATCATCAGGAGCTCTACCTGTATTTGCAGCCTCTGGTTTACATACTGCAATAAGGTAAAAGATTTTGTATATATTATACATAGTCTATATTAAAATACCGCATGCAGTATGGACACTTGCTATTATATATACATCATTTTAGAGAGTTTTAATGAAATACATTGTATTTCCTACATTGAGAATTAGAATCTTTATTGGTCTTAACTATACCTTTTAACCAAAGCTTCTTATAGAAGGATTACCATTGTAATATTTGAATATAGACTATGTATAATATATACAAAATCTTTTACCTTATTGCAGTATGTAAACCAGAGGCTGCAAATACAGTTAGAGCTCCTGATCATGAGCGGTATGCCGCTCGAAACATGTAGAGCCTTCAATGAATGGTGGAATAATAAATTCTGTTGCAAGGTTGCATCTTGTTGGTTATTTCTAATGAGTCACACAAATGGATTGTTATGTGGGTCACATAAACAGATGGATCAGTATTTGTACACTGTGCTGCTGTGGATTTTGCTTCATGGATTTTCACATTACATAGTTTCCATCTAAAGGATTACATCTGCAAAGTGCAGTATAGGTGTACTATTTTTTGGGTGGTATCCAATGTGTGAGATTTCGAGTTGCTCGTAAAGTTTTCCTAGAAATATGTGAATACGTATTGCACATTGCAGCACAGAATTTGTTGTGTCAGTATTGAATGTAGCTACATTCGGACAGATAACTTGTTGAAGCAAGCATTGTCATGTGAGGTAACGGAAGTGGTTTTCCTGAAATATATATTATGAAAGTGTGTACAAAGATAACATACCCAAAAGTTCCCAGACTGCGTCAAGAATTAAATTTTAAATTTCCATTCTATTCAAAGTGGTTCCCTTTGATATTTATGGAATGAGTCCACTGTCACCACAGATAATGTAAGCACCAAGGAAACTGAGGTTTTGGAAACACATGATGGATGGTCACCAGTTGTTCCAGATTTGAAGAGAGAGAAGCTGAAGTTGCAGATTTATCAAGCACAACAGCAAAGAAAAGTAAGATTGGATGAAAGAGGCAAAGGCAGGAAGCAGAAAAAGAAACTACCTACAAATGCTTTAGGGACTTTCCCCTCTAAACCGAGCACTTTTAAGAAGAGGGTTAGGAAACTGGTAAGTGAAGTGAAGTGAAGTGAATTTTTAGTATAGAGGAAATAGAGTATTTCCAAGGACATGGGTTGGAAAGTCATAAGTGAAGTTAAGTAAATTTGAAGTGGGGTGCAAACCAGCTATATGTGGTGAAGGGAAGGGAATTAAGGTGGGGCAGAATGTGAAGTGTATACAAGAGTATTGAGGTGGAGTGAGGTGAAGGTCTTGGTGAAATGTAATTGAGTACTGTGTAGTGTGGTTTACTGACTGTTTAGTATACCCAGTGGTTTTTATTCAACTTCTTTAGGTTCTACTCGTTCCTGAGTCTTAATTGTGTTTAATTTGAGTTCTTGATATTTTTATGTGATTTTGCATACAGAGGATTGCCTTGTATGTTATTTTGTGTGATGTGTGTTATTGCATTTTCCTGTCTTGCATTGTAGCACATTGCCACCGGGTATAAATCCATTTGCAGTTAATAATAATAATAATAATAATAATAATAATAATAAACATTACCTACTGCTATTGGATTTATGGCTAAGAGGGAGGAGATGGGCCAGTCTGTACAATACATGGCCTTACTCAGCCTACTATTCTAGAAACATCTAATGATAAAATATTGTAACTCAATACAAAAGGTGAAAATCACAAGTATACTCGTAGCATATACACAAACAACTGGGGTGCCATAATCATTACATACTGGATACAGGGTAACACATGTTCCCACACAATATACATAATTCTTTGTAGTGAAGACCACTCATCAAAACCAGATGCCAGTAGGCCAAAACTTCTATAAAGACTGTATTAACTACAGCAAAATGTGCCTCAGTAAGACCACACAGTTTCTACACAAGGCTCAAGATCTTGCTTCAACCATCATGTGCCAGTAGCACGCTCCCCAGTTGCAGTTGGCCGTGACAACTCACAGCTTACCCATTCTACCTCATAAGGTGGAAGCAAAATCAGGTGGGGTGAGGAAAAGACTTGCTTCTAAGAAAGATGTGATGAGGGGTATCCAAGGTCATTGCGTTATCTGCACTGAACTGACATTAGAATAACTTTCCTGTAGGGACTGTCATGTACTGACTCTTTAAACATCCAAGTTGCAACTTCAGAACTCCTTCAAATTGTGACAAAATTTTATGTGAATGCTGTGTCACTGGTGATAATCAGAAATACATACCCTCTAATTACATATGAGTGGTAACGATACTGCGGTAGACACACAAATTGAAAAGGTGAGAGCAATGCTGACACTACTACCAAAATGGGGTTAACCTGGTAGCCACAGGGAACACCTTAACCACAGGAACAATTTCTTTTTCTTTGTAAGATGTAAGTACACATACACCTGTGATGTGTACAGTAAGGCGTTGAGAATACCATTGCAACTCAAGTCACTACTACACACACCTCAGGAGTATGGTCACTTTCCACAGCGTATGCTTTGATGAATGCTAATAATCACAGCCCTCACTTTACAGACACGCACTTCATGTAGAGCACAATGATTTGTACACGTTTTCACTCAAGGACTACTTTTGCACCTTTAAAAACAAATGGTTTGTTAAGTGGGTCATGTGAGCAGCTGAGTCAGTATACTTACACTGCTGCTGCTGCTGCTGTAGATACTGCTTTATGGTTTGTCAGCTTACACACAATTTCCATGCAACGGATAGTCCGCAGAGGGGAGGATAGGTGTTATACTTGGATGGCAGTTTATGGGAAGGTTAGGGTTGCTTGTAAGGTTTTTCTTGCTTGTAAGATGTACATACGCATGCACCTGTGCTGTGTGTAATAAGGCATTGAGAATATCATTGAAACTCAAGGTCCTATTACACGCCGCACAGGTGTATGCTCTCTCTTTGTCTCATTGATGTATTCTGATCCACACACCCCTCACTTTACAGACATTTCCTTTACAGATTTTTGCTGTAAGTACAATAATTTGAACATGCTTTTTTCTTCAAGGACACTTTAATTGTCACAGACAAATGTCTTGGTAAATGGGTCACTTTAGTAGATGTGTCACTATACTTTCACTAGTGTTATTGTGGATATTGCTTGATGGATAGTCAATTTACCGGCACTTTCCATGGAATGCATTGTGTGTGCAAATTGTGGGACTGGTGAATTATTTCTAGGATGGCATTCAATGGGCGAGAGTTCTGGTTATTCATTATGTTTGCTGGAAATCTATGAAAAAAGTATTTCCTACTGCATCATATAATTTGTTGTGTCAGTATGCAAGGTAGCTACGTGTTGAAAGGTAACTTGTTGCAGAAACAACCGTAGTGTTAGGCAAGGGATGTGGCCTTACTGAAATATTTTTTAAAGTGTGGACATAGACAGGATATTGTAAAGTTCCCACACCATATCCAAAATCATCTACAAGTTAACTTTGTTATGGGTAATCGCTGTCCCCTTCAAAGCAGTTCTCTTTGAAGTTAATGCATTGAGTCCACTGTTTCTGCAAAAGCTAAATGCACCATCAGAACTGATATTTTGGAATCATGTGCTGGATAGTCACCAATTGTTTCTAAATTGCAGACAGAGACAGAAGATGAAATTGCGGATGCATCAGTCAAAACAGCAAAGAAAAATAAGAACAGATTAAAGAGGAGGAGGAGAAGAAGAAACAGTGATCTGGACACACAATATTCTTGTGCATCTGGTAAGCAGTTTCTGTCAGCACAACATTGGTAAATGTAGACATTTAGGTACTTGTTGTGTTGTCAATTACTGAAAGCACTTGTAGCCTATTGTGTGTGCTTCAAACAAGGTACTGCACTCCACTTGTCCTGTGGGGGGGTCAATGTGTACAGTACATGGCCTTACTGAATCTACTATGCTAGAAAGATCTACTACTCAAATAATGCAAATGAATTCATAATGCAGAAATAGGAAATATCATCAAACCAAGTACATATACAGACAATTGGGCTACCAGGATCATGCCACACTGGATACAATGTAACAAGTGTTCCCACACAACATACACTGTCCTTCACAGTGAAGCCTGTGTGCCAGATCATGTACAAAAACCAGATCCACAGCGCCAGACCTTCTATAAACACTACTTACTACAGCACACTGTGCCTCAGCAAGACCACACAGTTCCCTCACGAGGCTCAAGATCTTGCTTCAACCATCACATGCCAGTGGCATGCACCCCACTTGCTTCTTGGCTTTGACAAATCACAGCTTGCCCATTCTACCCCATAAAGTGGAAGGAAGATAAAATGGGGAGGGAGAGAGACTTGCTCCTAAGAAACAACTGAAAATGGGTAGTCAATGTCAGGTCATCTGCACTGAGATGGAATTATCACAACATGCTTAGAGGGACTGTGATGTACTGTCTCTACAAATATCCAAGTTGCCACTTCAGAAATGCTTCACATTTTGACAAAATTTGCAATGAATATTATGCCACTGAAACCATCAGAAATCCACACCCTTTAATATCCTAGGATTGGTAACACTACTTTGGCAGACATACCAACTTTAAAGGCTGGACCAACACCAGCAGCATTACTACCAGGGAAAGTCATTAAATAAGAGGAATTTTATTCTAAAGTGGATGGAAAATTACGTACAATGAAAAATGTTATTTCGGGTCACAAAATGGCTTCTTAGCAATATGCCATATAGTGGTCGTGACGACTGAGCACTATGAGCCTGCTCAATAGCCTGTACAAGGCTGCTCCACTGTCAACTTGCACAGTGGAAAAGCAACGAAGCGTTATTTGTTTTTTGTGGTCAGGGTGTGTGAAACCTTCTGAAATCTACGGAAGAATGAAGGTTCAGTATGGAGACAGTTGTTTGGGTCAGAAGAGGGTATATGAATGGGTGGAAAGATTTCAAAATGGAAGACAAAACATCAGTGAGTCAGTTTGCAGATGATGAGGTAATGGAGGCGGTGCAAAGTTGGTTAAAAGCCACGCCAAAAAGCTTTTTCCTAGAGGGCATCCGCACGCTTGTGGACAGGTGGACCAAGTTTGTTGCGAAGCAAGGGGACTATGTCGAAAAATAAGACACAATTTCTATAAGTACTCTTGTAAAAAAGTTACTATAAAATTCCTGTTATTTAATGACTTACCCTGGTAAATTGTGGTAAACTTGGTAACCACAGGAACCACATTAACCACAGTAACGTCTTAACCTTGTAAGATGTAAGTACACATACACCTGTGATGCATGTGATAAGTCATTGAGAATATCCTTGCGCGACTCAATGACCTACCACACACACCATAGGTGCATGGTCACTCTCTGCAGAATATGTATTGATATATCGTAATACTTTCATTCTTCACTTTGTAGCCATTTTCATTCAAGATTTTTGGTTGAATAGACAATAACTAAAACATGTTTCTTGCTTCAGGGACTATTTTTTCACATTTCCAATCAAATGCTTAAGTGGGTCACACAATCTGAACGGTGAGTATAATTAACACTACTAACATTGCGGATTGTGCTTTATGGATTTTCACCTTATAGAGTTTCCATGGAGTGGATTACTTCTAAAAGTTGTGGTGTCAGTGTACCATTTTTTGTCTGGCACCCACTGGGTGAGACTTCCAGTTGTTCGGTTTGTTGTGTACTCTCTCTCTAAAGCGGCTTCAGTGGTCTAGTGGTAAGTGTGCTGGCCTCTGGTCGCGGGTTCAAACCCGGCCAAAGCCGTCGGATTTTTCGGGGGAAAAAATCCTCAGTACGCCTTCCTTCGGAGGGGAAGTAAAGCCGTCTGTCCCATGTCGCAGATTTGCACAGATTACGTGGAAGTCGAGTTTTCAGGCGAAATTTGTCAGCCATTTCTCGCCCATTTCCGTTCCTCGCTACCGGAGGGCTCTCATGTTGCTTGACGTGGAGCGCCTCTGGGGTTGAAGGGCGGAACTAAAGGCGGTGCACAAAGGGCCTGCTAGCTTACGGCCTAGGTGTGACGGGGTGGCAGCCCCGTAACCGCAATGCCAGTCTACTGTCTCTCTAAATATGCAAGTTGCAACTTCAGACTTGCTTCTCATTGTGGCCAAATTTTACATGAATATTATGCCACTGAGACCAAGAGAAATACATACTGTTTAAATTCCTAGGATTGGTAAGGGTACTTTGGCAGATATAAATACTTCAAAGGTTGAACCAACACCAGCACCATTACTAAAATGTAGTAAACGTTATAACCAGAGGAAACACACAGGAATAGACCTGAACAGAATACAATGAAATGCAATATAAATGCATGGGCAATGCAGGGACCCATGTACTTTGTTACTACTTTCCATTAATCCTGTTTTCATGCATTCTGCAGCAAAGAAAGTGCAGTATCCTGCATACAGAGATTTACTCAAAGTTGCCTGGTTCAATAAAATGACAGTCCAGGTACCTAAACCTTAATACGGCTAGAACATCACAGTCACAAAGAAAATGTGATGCCACTGCAGATGCCTGTTTGCATCTGTCATACTGAGGACTGTTCTCAAGCCCTAGTTTAAATACATGCACTTTTAAATCACAGTGCCCTGATAGCAAACCTGTCGTTGTATGCTTTCTTCTGGGTAGTTCCCCAGAATCTGAATTTTATAAGCCAATGTTTCATAACACTCTGTCTGAAGATGGAACAGACAGAGTGATATGAAGCACTGGCATATAAAATTCAGACGCCAGGGAATTACCCAGAAGAAAGCATAAAATATTCAGAACTCAGTGAAAGTTTGAAATAAAAAATAACCTCATCATTATTCTTAACCGGTTTCTGCTCAGTTTCAGTAATTCCTCCAATTTCTTCGCACAGGGTCTTTTAATACAACACTTAGCTTGCCTTTGCCATCATTGGACAGCGGATGCTCCTCATGTTTCCTGCTCATCCAGCCCCCTGATCACTGCCCTAGAATCCTATGCAGATCTGCCAATGGCAAGTACGTGTCTGTGAGCGGATTGGAGGAGCCTTGTGTAGCTAACTGATCAGATACTTCATTTCCATCAACTCCCATACATCCTGGCACCCATAGCCAGTTGAATCCTTTTATATTCTGCCAGTTTCACCACGGATTGATGGCAGTCGCCAAATAATTTATAATTTGTAAGGACATTGTCAAGGGCTTTGGTGGGTGCTTCACTATCAGAAAAAATACATATGTTTCTATCTGTGTAGGTCTTTTCTATATTCCCCATTATACATGGTTCCATGTGCCCTGGGGTTGACTCAGCCTCTAAAAATGAGTACCAGGATATTCGTGGGGGTAAAGATGGCCGGTGCGTAAGGGTGATGACCTTACCACCGTCATGTGCCTAGTGTCTAAGAAGCCTTAACCTACCAGAACCCCAAAGGCCACTAGGCCTGTAGTCAGATTACTTTTACCCATTATACATACCTTTATGTTGTATATTGCAGCCTGGAATAGTGTGGCACTGAGCCCAAGGCTGAAGCTATGCCCTCTTCTCAAACTCCAACTAAACTCCCAGCACCAGGATCTTTATTGGTCTTGGACCCATCTGTATACCAGACCAGTAGCCACCTTTTTTTTTTTCTGGGTTGAACCCATTCTGCCATTCACTCTTGTTAGGGAATCTGACCATGACTGGCTTGTGGTATGCATATCCAGGAAACACGTTAACCACAGCAACAAATTCTTTACCTCTGTTAGATGCATAAACACACACACACCTGTGATGTGTGTAAGAAATCATTGAGAATATCTTTGCAACTCAATGACCACTTACACACACCGCAAGTCTGTGGTCACCCTCCACAGCATGTATACTGATGTGTTCTAATAAACACAGCCCTCATTTTACAGACAATTGCTTTACAAACTTTCACCCTAATGCACAGTAACTCAAACACACTTTCTGCTTCAAGGACTACTTTCTCACTTTGCAACAAATTATTTTTTCTGTGGATCAATATAATTGCACTAGTGTTACTGCAGATTTTGTTTATGGATTTTCACCTTACAGACAATTTCCATGCATGTTGTTATGCCCGCAAAGTGCAGGATAACTGTACTTCTCTTTGACTGGCATCCAATGGGTGAGACCTGTTGCTCATGAAGATTTTCTGGGAATCTACATGTCTGTATTTCACAGTACAGCACAGAATTTTTTGTGTCAGAATGGAATGTAGATACATACTGTAAGGCAGTATAACCAAAAGCAGTCACACATTTCCTATAGTCATATCCACAGGTTATGAGCCATCCTGTGAATACACACTGTTCCGTACATAGTGACGTAACGCAAGAGTAATTCTTAATTTAATATCATATATTTATGTGACATTTTAACATATCTTTAGTCTGCAGTAATTTTAACTTTTAACCACAGATACAGCACTTGATCATTCTGGATAAAAAAAATGACATTAGATGTTTTTATAAGGCATGCCCAAGTGAAAGTGGGACTGAGGTTGGAGCGCCGTTATTCCCAGCTGTAGAACTTTGCAATTTCCCCGGTGGATGGCAGTGTATGTCAGGAGAAATTTGGTATACACTCGATGGCGGCAGTGTGTTGTTGACTGAAGCGGAAGCGAGATAACAGTTAACGATCGTGCCATGGATTCCTCCAAACAGGCTCAGCACGCAGTAATCCAGTTTTTGTCAGCAGAAGGTGTTAGTGGAACAGACATTTACAGTCGAATGAAAAATGTGTATGGGACTGAGTGTATGTCACGTACTGCAGTTTTCCGATGGTGTAGTGATTTTCGTCATGGACGTGTGAGTACAGCGGACATGCCAAGACCAGGTCAAGCACATGTGGTTCCACACGCAACCCAAGACTTTCTTCGCTGACCGTATCTATTGTCTCATGGACCAATGAGACACTTGTTTCAACCGACAAGGAGATTGTGTGTAGACAGTAGAAAGTTACACAGATATTGTTTACGTACCACTCTTCAATTTATAATATATACATGCATTTAAACTAAATAAACCTTTGCATAAATTTATCAGTCCCACTTTCACTTGGGCATGCCTTATATTTATGTGTAACTACACACACTGTAAACAATGGCATACCAATGAACTTTAACCAAGAATATTTCAACATCTTACTAACTATAACATTCATATTATTATATTTATAGTCACTATTATATATTTGTAACACTGTAAATGTGAAAATGACATATTAATGTTATATATGCCTTTGTAATAACATCTACCTAATGGTGACGACTTATGGTTGGAACATGTAGGATGGTTAATGGTTATGGATGACTTAAAATTTTACACAATTTATGTGAATATGTATATATACATAAATACTGAGGCAATAATAAGTTAGCAGATTTAAACAGATCAGGACTTTCAGTGACAAATTAAATCAATAAGTCTGTCCATAAAGTTGCTAGGAACACCAAGACACACATTAGGTGTAACATTATAATACCTGGAAAAGTGTGGTACCTGATAGCCCTTAAATCCTGAAGGTTCCGGATTAACCCCCATCTTCAGTCCTCTTCCCAGAAGAAGCAAAAAGCAGATTCTTCTGAAACCCTGGATGTTAGTTAATTTAATTTCTGTATGCTTTGTGTGATGTAGTATTACTTATATTAGCACCTTTGTGAAATTATCACATTCCTTACTGAAATATGAGAACACAAAAGCATTGTCCACACTCTGGACCACCAAGCTGGTTAAACCCGTTTCTGTACAAGACTGTCTGAACTTCTGAGGTTAATAATTTTGTGTTCCTGATGTATGTTGCCATGACGAAAAGATTTCAGACCGATCTATGAAAATTACCCTAGAAACATAAACAGGAAGATTACTGCTGTGGAACTTCCAACTCAAATGCCACCAAGAACATTGTACATCATGACGTGAGGTCTTTACAGGGTGAAATGACAGCCAAATTCTTCATGGTCCTCTCTCACACAGAGACAGCAGCTGAAGTTCCAGATGAATCAATCAAAACAGAAAAGAAAAATAAGAATGGGAGGAAGAGGCAAAGGCAGGTGAAAAAAACAGTAAATCTGAAGAAACAAGGTAAAATTCAGATGAATCTGATAAGCAATATGTTACAGCCTTACATTGCAACATCTTCAGGTGACTCATTCCCATTGTGTTTTATAAAATGTTATATTTAAAAAAGTCTTACATAACACATACACAAGATTTTCATGTTACTAGTTGCGGCTTTGTTAATGGGTCATCATCATACATTTATTTACCAATAACAGTCACGTGAAACTTATTCTTGCATGTACCACTGAGATCTCATTCCAATAACCCTATAAACGCTGAATTAAATCCCATCTGCCATTTGCTGGCATTATTAGGAGCTCACCATATTCTCCACGTTAGCAGGATAAGGGTTAAATATTTGTCATAAAATTACCGAAATCAAAACTGCAAATGTTGTACAGGTGTTCTGCATGACTGTTTATTTTTAATATAAGATTTGTACTATAAAACCCAGAAAGTTCAGCTACTTGTCGTTCTATCTGTATGGCACTCAATGGGAAGGTTATGGGTGCTTGTAATGTTTTTCTCGTTTGTAAGATGTACATACACATACACCTGTGCAGTGTGTAGTAAAACATTAGGAATATCATTGAAACTCAAGGCCCTGTTACACATTGCACAGGTGTATGCTCTCTCTTTCTCTCAGCATACACAGTCATGCATTCTGATACACACAACCCTCACTTTACAGACATTTCCTTTACAGATTTTTGCTGTAAGCACAATAATTTGAACATGCTTTTTGCTTCAAGGACACTTTAACTGTCACAGACAAATGTCTTGGTAAGTGGGTCACTTCAGTATATGTGTCACTATACTTGCACTAGTGCTGCTGTGGATATTGCTTGATGGATAGTCAATTTACAGGCAGTTTCCATGGAATGGATTATGTGTGCAAAGTGCATGACTGATGAAATACTTCTTGCATGACATTCATTGGGTGAGAATTCTGGTTGCTCCTTATGTTTTCTGTCCGTGAAAAATTATTTCCTACTGCATCATATAATATGTTGTGTCAGTATGCAAGGTAGCTATGTGTTGAAGGGTTCCAGAAACAACTGTAGTGTTAGGCAAGGGAGGTGGCCTTACTGAATTATTTTTTAAAGTGTGGACATAGACAGGATATTGTAAAGTTCCCACACCACATCCAAAATCATCTACAAGTTAACTTTGTTATGGGTCATCACTGTCCCCTTCATTGCAGTTCTCTTTGAAGTTAATGCA
>Ga0268261_10003475_pt1 | contig 11591 bp, 5 predicted proteins | sample TergutNc150P1_FD_190353 | JGI IMG/M metagenome (GOLD analysis project Ga0268261, IMG submission 190353) | Nasutitermes corniger P1 segment gut microbial community from laboratory colony in Florida, USA - Nc150 P1 (SPAdes) (version 2) | ecosystem: Host-associated > Arthropoda: Insects > Digestive... | reverse complement strand
TGCGTCGTTGTGTGTGATCTAGAAACATCAAGAATAGGTGCTCCATATATATATATATATATATATATATATGACATTAGTAGCCTAAGGGTTAAAAATCTTGATAAAACAAACAAGTGTAGTACTTCAGAACTTAATAAAATATCTCACAGAGTTTTATTTAAAAAAAATCAAGACGTAAAATACAGTAGATATTACTGTCTCAATAAACATGCAATTACATATGGCTAAAGAAACTGAATTTTCACCCATACAATAAGTGACTTCAACAGAAATTCATTGATTGGCCCAACAACCTTCCCTCAACGGGAATACAAATATAGATATTGTCCTTCCATCAAAAGTTACACCAAGAATTTATGGATTGAATGGCCAGAATTTAGTCTATTCTTGCATTAAACACCAATGACTTCTTAGTCTGTATTTTGTGTTCCAGTTTGTAACATACATTCCTTCTCACACAGAAAAAAAAGGCTCATGAGAACCCCATGCTCTATATATGTATGTGTTTTTTTTGTGTGCGCGCATGCGTTCCCAGCAATTTCAATGCACACCAGCTGACCAACGTTTAATACAGCTAGTAAGTAAGTTTTGTCATTAGAGAATATCACAGTTCCATAATTTTCTAACATCCTGCACTCAGTAACAGCACATAATGTGAGAGAAAGGAGTGACACCACTGCCATTTATTTCGAAACTCTTGAAATTTTGTACATTTTGCAGATTTTGGAAAAGTATGCAACTTTTGGACAGGTAATATTTTTAAAAATGTAAAATAACGTGGCAGCCACGTAAAAATATCTAGTGTGTTGTTTTTATGACAGTAAATTATAAAACACTGGAACTACACAAGTGAAATCTGGTATGGAGACAGACCACAAACACACCTACACATCTGCTTTGTATGACAACAATAACATACATGGTCACATGTGAAACTCTGAGGTTGTATGTGACCAATTTAACATACAGGTCTACATAATCTGAATTTAATAATAATTTATTCACAAAAATTAACATATAACAGGGTTAATAATTCAAAAAGGTATGTAGGACTATAAAAATATATGCTGTAGCAAAGTAGGTTTTGTAAGTTCATTTTAACTTTATTCACACCATTGTGATAATAAACAATAATAGAGAAAAAAATATGATCAGTCACAACTAAGAATGTTTATGTATACATAGAAATTTGTTTACAACATGTTTCGGCTGAAATGGGCCATTGTCTGGTAATACATAACACCAAAAAATACTTAATAGTGCATAATTCTTCTTAGTATTTTTGGTACTATTTGTTACCTCACAATGGCCCATTTCAGCCGCAACATATTGTAAAAAAATTTATCATATATATAAAATAAACATTTTCAGTTGTGATTGAGAGTATTTTTTTCATATTATTTTTTATGTGTGCAACTCAGAGTTCTTTGTTTACTGGTTACTGAGTATGAAAGAATGTCTGGCATAATTTCATAAGCTTTGAACTACACTATCAACAGCAACATGTATGTGAAGTGACATTTATGAACACCCACACATCATGTGTTTTCTCAACAAATAAATTAATGTTAAAAAGGATGAAGAACTAATCATATATAACCTATACTCAGGCACAATCCTTGTACCTGTTCACATTTTACACAAGCATAACAATGCCAACCAGAACAGATGGTTTCTTGACCAAGATTTGAACCTGGTACCTTCATGATACAAACATGAGTGTGTTTCTTAATTTATTTAATAATACTTTCTCAAATGCATATGTTTTGTGTGTGTGTGTGTGTGTGTGTGTGTGTGTGTATATATATATATATATATATACACACACACACACACACACACACACACACACACACACACACACACACACACTATGTGAAAATGACTGGAAACAAAAACTCAAAAAGAATGTGAAGTTTTCATGGCCATTTTAAGATACATAACTGTAACTCCTAGGAAGAACTTTGGAAAACCTCAAAAATGTTAAGCGGGATGGCTGATCTTTGAGCAAAGATTTTAGTGTGTGTCATTCTGAATACCAAGTAGGAGTGTTAGCCACTATACTACATATTATTAAGCAAATAAACTGATCATGACCTAATGCTGAGGTGTCTTACTGCTTCAGAAGTTATTACATGGCTTGATAACACAGTGTTGTACAAGAAAGCACTCTAAGTGAAATTCAGACCACACAGGACCTTTAACAAGAGTATTTCTACCTATAATACTCTAAAACAATATTGAGTATGTCTTTAAAGACTTAAGAATTAAATTCATAGAATTTTTAAGCGATTATATGACCATGTCACTGCAAAGTTACTCTAGTAATTTGGCAACATTCAACACTTGAAGTATTTTACAAGTTACATAATCATACAACAATTTCCTAGTTGGGTTAGCAACGTACCTTCTTCAATTTCAATTCCTTCTGCCTTCAGTAAGTCACGCAGGCGCATGATCTCTTCCTTCAGTTCACGAATCAGTTTTGCATTAGCATCTTCATTAACAACAGCCTTGCAGACAATCTGCTTTGCCCGATCGGCATACCTATAGTATGGAAAGAAAGTTTGTTTCCAAACATGGAAATACAATCCTTGTGCACAAAATCAGTGTACAGTGCAGCCACATAAAAGCAGCTGCAAACAGTTAATATCAACAGAACTAACAAAGTAAAGTTGTCCCTGCATAAGCTGTGAAGGCATAAGGGGGAATGGACATATAGCTTCACACATTCTTATCCTTGCCAATAGACAGAAGTGAGACATCAGTGTCACTTCCAAGTCACTTTAACTCCTGGGAAAGTATCCCCAATACCCTATGAACAGGAGGCTGGATGGGACCCACAGCTCTTCTGGACAATATGGAGAACAGAAACTTTCATTCATCTGCTGGGAATCAAACTGCCACTCTTCCAACCCATACCCTAGTCACTGTAAAGACTAAACAATCTCTGCACCTTCCAGTTTTGCATGGCATTATTTATTAAAGAGTTAAGTTTCAACAAAATAATATGAGTCACTCTGCATTGCAACCTTCACTGGAAAAGCTTTTAATTTTCAAACCATAATCTTATTTACAGAATATCTGTGTAGGACATACACATTTGTAACTATCAAAAGTATAGAAAACTGGCCCAAGCACTTAGTATCAGACACTAATGGCACAAAGTGGCACTGACCTGAGAGTTGACAGGGTTTCATCATAGTTGATGTCAGCAGGGCTTATGGCTGCTATCATGGCTGTTTTGGAATTTCCTCCAAGATTTTCCCTCAACAGCCAAGTTAAAACTGAATCTCGGTAAGGAATAAAATCAGCCTTCTTTTTCTTCTTAGTTGCCTACATTAGGAAAGGAAAACAGTGAAAGTGATAATGAAAGTCAACTACACACAGATTAAAGACATAATACTAGTTTACATCTGTACATAGTTGCTACAGGATATTCTGGTTATTTTAGAAACGCCTTCCATAGAGTCAGATGTGATGCACTGGAAGCAAAATGATAGACAGCATGGGCTCCCACTGCAGCCATTTCATTTACAAAAAAATCATTATAAACAAAACAGGAAAATTTATTGATTTAAAATAGAAAGAAAAAAGTTCTTCACCTGTTCCTTCCACTTGTGTTAAGGTTAGAATATACTGCACAGTTATTTTGTCTGCACTGTAATTTCAAATCAAAATTTAAATTCTTGCCATCTCAGTGCAATGTTGTTATTATTATTTCTAACTACACCGTTCGTTCCCTTAGCTTGGAAAGAAGATACACTGTGTTCAGTAATTTTGAAATGTATGAATAAAAATGTGGTAACATTTATCAACAAATTTAAGTTATGTAAAAATAATACTCTGTATACATTTATTTTAGTTTCAACACCTATTGCCTGTCTAGTTTATATTTAATACCTATTCATACATTGTGCCTCATTATATATTTCTCTACAGAATTATTACATGTATCATGAATGTAATCAATTATTTATTTCTCTAAAATACATAAAAAATTACAAGAACATGGAGTATTTCTATCAATCTCTTTAAAATTATACTCTTAAAATATCACTAAAACTTCAGAGAGCAAGCCTATCAACAGAGACAAATACATGCATGCAATTATTCTACAATTAGGACTGCAATTTATCCAACATTGTAAGATGCACTTACCGCCTAATCCAAAGAGAAAATATGAAAGAGAAAATGTATTTTATTATACTGCCATGTTACAAAAAAGCCATGCAGACATATACATTAGCACTTATTGCAAACCGCTTAAGAATTTCACATTAGTGACATGACTGTCAGTGTTATAAAGTAAGTTTGGTACGTTATGATCTCAGAATAAAAGAATTCTGTTGATTTTATGAGATTATGACCATTATGTATAGACAATTGTAAACAAAAAATTAACAGATGATAAAGAAAGCAGCACAGGCCTATACATGTCTGTATACAACAAGAAGGCATGAATCTCTGACATGTTAGTCGATTCTGGTCAAGTTTTAAACCAGAAACTATGCAAATAAAAGACAAGTGGTATACAAGATATAATAATTAGTAACAGCAGAGTAGAGATAAGTGAGCACATGAAGATTAACTGGACACACTGTAGCAGACGAATCATGTCTGTTGGTATTTATACCAATTGGTTCCACCACCTATGGAACACACCAACCTGCTCTACAGAACTGTCACTAAAAATGTCACTGTTAAAGGAACTTTGGGATTAATTTAGAGGTGGTCAAGTTTTACAGAATGGATGAATGAATTTACAAAATGTAAACAAGTATTTTTGAAAAATGTTGCTACATCACTTACAGTCACTTTAATGTGCTCAAAGCTCCCAGTCTGATGTTTGTCCTACTGAGGCTTAGACCATACATGAATGATCCAGAGACAACACTTGTTATATGCAGTTTCCCATTTCAAGGTGGCAGGCAAATACGTATGGACAAAGGCACCATGTACAACAATGTATGCATGTAAGTATGGCGTTACAACTCCATGTTCATTACTATAATTTTTCAAATATATACCAAATCATACTCAGTGCTAACCATAAGTTGGAAGCTAAGATGCAAACTGTACATTTTTACTGTATATTTATTGTACTAGGTAAGGTAAAAAGGTAAATTTCACCCTAGAACAGGCCATGAAGGCCCAGACGGGGATAGAGGTACAGCTCTACTCTTTCCTTAACCTCGGCACTAGATGGGGGTGGGTAGTCAACGCCACACCCCGGCCGCTTTACCCCTGGGAAAGACCCGGTACCCATTGTATTGCAGGCTGGGAGGGCCCCAGGGCCGGTCTGGACGGGTGTGGAAAATCTCGCCCCCACTGGGATTCGATACCCGGACCGTCCACCCAAAAGCGAGTTGCTATACTGATTGAGCTATTCCATCCCACTTTATTGTACTAGGATAAATGTTAAATTGCGGTATATAACTTAATTACAAAATTGTGGTAAATGAAACATTGTAATTTAATGATTCAATATACAAGGAACCACACTTATTGCTTCATTATTTTAACTTCATTTCATGGACAGTAATATTATTATACTTCAGGAAGTTTACACATACAGGACACACCTGGCACCGCAATATATATATATATATATATATATATATAATTGTAATTCCTTATTGCAAATGAGTCATAAACATTTAAATACAAGCAGTATGCACTTTCATTACAGACTCAGCTTGCACTCACCACTTCTGCCAGTGCAGAGATGACCTTCCCAAGTGTGGTCAGACTCTTATTGATGTTAGCACCCTCCTTGAGACGTGTACCCTTGGCCCCAGTTGAGTCTGCTCGCTCTGATCCTGCCAGATCAACCAGTGAGATCTTGCTCACTTTCTCTGTAGAGAGCTCTGTGATCTTATCAACACGTTGCTGCGTGAAGAATATGGTGAAGACAGCATGTGACCGACTAGAAGTTTCATTCATGTTTGTTGCAGCAACAGTTCTGAAAAACATATCAAAATGCTATGAAACATACTGAATGGTATATCCCTGATCAGAATTTACAATTCTGACATTTCTCAAAGAATGTCCAAAGTAAATCTCAAAAACATTTTTTTTTTTATTTTTCTCTCTAACAGTAAATGAGAAATACTGGACATAGTAGATAAAAATTGGAGCTTTCATAACCAGCAATACACAAACCTAAAAATGTGTACAAGTAACAGACCATGGTACCCAAAGATAGGAGGTGGGGTGTGCCCCAGAGCCATTCTGGACCCTTGGGAAATGTGACAAATCTTTTTTCCATACTGCAAACTGAACCACAATCCCTCAGATACTTGGCCCAGATCTTAGTAACCATACTGACCACACTACCCTTAATGAATTAATTACAGCAGAACCCCACTTATCCTGACGCTAGTTATCCGGACTGCCAATTATCTGGATCGGCTCGGCCTTTCAGGTAAATGTGTTGGGAATTCTACAAAACTAACTTGCCTTGAAGTTACCAGTTATCGGATCAAGTACAGTACAGCCTTATGGCTTCTAGAACTTCAAATCAGGCGTGGTCAAAAGGTTTAGATGCAGGTACATACTGTAAATAGTAACAGCCGAATTTCAAACTGCCAATGTAGCCTATTTTCAAAGAAAAATTCAATTATCTGGATTATCTGCATATCCGGACGGCTTGCCATCCCAATTAATCCAGAAAAGTGGAATTCTATCATACTGTTAATTTCTGTTTCATTAATGTATAAATGTATGTATTCAGTTTCCAGTTTTATTTTCCACAAAATGCTGGCTGTTCAAATGGCACTCATGTTTTCACAAACCAAGTACTAAAATTTAAATACCAACCTGGTCATTTAAAGGTCAAGTATAAACTAGATGCAGTGCTACATTTTCCAGACAACAGAGATGAGCCTGTTGTGTTTGACAACAACAAGCAATGTCTTTAACCTATCATTTCCCTTGCACCAGAAATTTGATTAGGTCTACACCTATCATTGCTCACCTTCAGTCCTCAACTGCTTTGTGTCATACTTTCACACTAATGTCTCACAGTACTTGATATCAGACAGTGTGGAATGACAGAAATTTTTCATATAACAGAGAATGACGTGGGCTAATAACTGATTCAGGAACAATGGATCTCACCTCGCTTTGTTACCCTCATCTATTAGGTCATGGATATCTTGATATGAGGTGACAGCAAGTTTTGAAAGGTCCTCTACATATGGACCAAGTAATGGATGTTCTCGTACACGCAGGTTTCCCTTGTTCTTGGGATTGAGCAGGTCTCGGACACGTTCGCAGTAAATCTCCATGTAACTCACCTACAATTGAACACATCATAATAAGTTTCATGATTTTTACTGTTCACCAAAAATTATAAGGATAATCAAATCAAGGATGAGTTGGGAGAGTTATGTGGCATGAATAAGAGATACGAAATATGCATAGGAAGTTTTAGTGAGAAAACTTGAAGGAGACAACTTGGAATACCTAGGTAAAGATGGGAGAATAATATTAAAATGGAGCTTATGGAAATAGGATGATTTGGTATGATGTAAATTCATCTGGCTCAGGACAAGGACTGGTAGTGGGATCTCATGAATGTAGCAATGAATCTTCAGGTAGTACAACATTCAGGGAATTTCTTGACTAGCGGAGGGACTATTAATCATCAAGGACAGTAAACCTTGGAGTCAGTTATACAAGCCTCAGTGACTCCAGCCAATTGTCAGCTTCGTTGGATAAGGCATAATTCTAAATGTATCACTGTAAGGCCTGGTATTTACTCTGATGAATCTTATACAGTATGCAGAGAAGTATAGTGGCATTTTAGCTTTGCTGCACAATCTTCTTTGTGTATTGTGTAACCACTTCGTTGTTACAATGGGAACAACTGTAATGATGACAAAAAGAGAAGTCCATGGATCAAAATCCTCCCCATCTCCCTTGAACTATTACGCTTTTCTGTAAGCATATTTCCCTGTATTCTCATCCATTCACCCATCTGTATTCTGTTCACAGGAATGGTCTAGTGATTACTACTACTGAACCTGTATTAGCAGTGAGCACTATCACTGTGTGCAGGCTGACTTGGATCAGAGGAGTTAAGAAAGTATAACACTAGGCAGACGAAAGGAGGCCTCATGCACTGTCATCCCCACCATCCACGGGGCTTCCTTTTGTGGCCTCAGGACAGTCTACTTAATCCGTGTTGTGGAGGAGAGAAAAATCTTTGATTCTGCCAGAAATTGAACACTAGATCGTGCAGCCCACACCCCAGTCAGTATACTCCTATGCTAGCCTGTCTCCTAGTTTATAACGTACATCTAGATTGTATAAACCATATTTTAAAACCAATTAGCTTCTGAATGAGAAAAGAAAAGAATGTACTGGATAAGGGAAAGCTGTAATTCATCTATTAAGTTTGAAGGTGACAAACAGCAGCAGTTGAAAAAATATTTTAAGATGACAGTCATTATTTATAATAATTATACTGGAATTGTAAGGAATGTATCCCCCAAGCTTACCAATCTTAGCATCATCAACAGTAGTTTCCTAAAAGGTTATCAAAGAGTCATGACAGAGATTCATTTAGACTATTAAGCACAGACTGCAGGACAAAATTACAACTGCTCTTGAATGGCAGGCTGTTGCCATAGCATGACTGAGGTTTTAGGTTCTAATTATCAGCATAGTGATGACTTTTATTCTGCTGTTCAGTCTGTAACATAAAATGTTATCAGACAATTCTAGCAAAATGAGAACTAAAATGCAATCAAATTTCTCTATTTTTTTTAACCAAATACAGTACATTTCATCAGTACTACTCTAATTTGACATGGATCAGTTACTACCAAAGCGCAGTGATATGCTGACAGAAAACTAATTCCCTAGCGATTGAACACAAATGGAAAAAGAGTAAAGTGTACCCTTGTACAGGCACTGCGGCTCTGTACAGGCCATATGGCCCATAAGGGGAGTAGAGGTATAGCTCTACTATTTCTTGACCACGGCACTAGAAGGGGGTGAGGGGTCAGCGTCACGCCCCGGCCGCTCTTTACCCACGGGAAAAACCCGGTACCCATTGCACAGGAGGCTGGGTGGGCCCCAGGGCCGATCTGGACAGGTGCGGAAAATCACGCCCCCACCGGGATTCGATCCCCAGACTGTCCAGCCCGTAGCCAATCGCTATGTGGAAAAACAGTAATGATATAAATTCTTCAAGATAATCATTCTGAATTTATGTGGAGAGGTTTAGTCAATAATATCCCATATGCCCTCTACAAAATGTAGGCCAATTAAAACTGAATGTCAGTTCTGTGGATACAGACAGTATTATAGACAGCTGAAACTATAACAAAGTTGATCATAAAATAAATGTAACAAGAGCACGCTTTTGCGTGAACCAAAAAAAAAATCCTATGTGTACGAATTAACCCTTTAAAAACGAGGCACAGACCGCTTTATTTAAAGACCCAGTCTGTACCACGCTGTAAACACTTTTCCTCTCGGTTATAAAAACCAATCAGTTTAAGCTCTAAGTGGCACAAGTCACTGTTTGTTCTCAGATAAATACAAAACACATAAATACAGTGTGGGCACAGCATACAGTTGTTGAATGTTAAAGCTGTTGGTGCATCACTTAACCAGTAGGCTTTAAAAGGTTAATCATAAACCAACTAACAGGAAACAATGTGTAATGTGTGATCGTGTGCAACAATTCTTTTCCCAGTAACAATGAAATAACTAGATAAAATGCTGACAACTGGCATGTTTAACACATTGTCTAGAAATTAACGTCCATTTTAGTCACTTAAATTCCCTGAATTCTGCATTTTGTACAACAGTTATGTCGAACTTTGTTGTCACATGCGAGTTCTGTCTGAAATAGAATCCATCTTACTTCAACTGAATATTTGAGTTCTTCTGATGATGTATTCCGAATCTGTCGGAAGAGATCCTTGCAGATTTGTGGAATGATTCCTTCCTGACCCTCCTCCTCTTGCCTTCCCATCATAGTGTATGATTTCCCAGCACCAGTTTGTCCATAGGCAAATATACAAACATTATAACCTGCAAAAAAAAAAAAAAAAAAAAAAAAAAAATAAATAAATAAATAAAATAAAAAAATAAAAAATTAACATAAATAAATACAATAATAAATCACTGACTGCAGTCACGAAAAAACATTCAATAAAAAGTTACTTCACAATTATCTAACAATGTGTTCAGTATACACATCACAGTTTTTACCTTCAAATGCATGTTGCAACATTTCTTCTCCGATGTCCTTGTAAACCATGATTTGCGATGAGAAATTTGAATCTAATACCTAAAAAAATAATGCAATACATTACACAATTAACTAATGCAATGCAACACAAGTTCTTGCTTTAACAAAACACAAACATTTCTATACCAAATAAAATAATTATACAATATATTAAGTACAACCAAACGACTGATGAATGACACATTGTGTCATGGCTATAGCTCCTTGCCCCACGCACACACCTATGTTTCTGGGTTGAGCACCATTACCTATGCAATAAAAGATGAGGATGGGATACTGGTGGCTTTGCTAGGTCATGGCTAGGGCCTGTGGGCTCATTAGGTCTTCTTACAGGACAAGGGTATGTGATCAATAGTGTTGACAACAAACAAAGCACAACAAACACAGAATATACATAAATTTGTGCACAGTCCATTACAGCACAATGACCAGTGAAAGATCTTATACATACACGTATACAGGCATTTTAATTGTTAAATTAGAGTAAAGGTAAAGGTAAAGCAATCCCATACAGCCCTGGAGAGGAGGCTGAGGCTCCCAGATTTCAAGACAATCAGCATAGAAAGGTGGTAAGGTTGTGAGCCCTACGCACCAGCCGCCTTTACCCCCAGGAAACATTCCTGGCACTCATTTCTGTTTGAGGCTGAGTCGACCCCAGGGCCATACAGCGGCCGGAAGGATTATGTTAATGAAAAAATCGAATGACACCATCGGGAATCGAATATACAACCCGCGACCTTCCGACTTGTAGCGCAGTGCCTCAACCAACTGCGCTACCGCGTGCTCCCATTAAATTAGAGTGCTGTTCCTAAACTACCTTGTAAAGAGAACAGTTGTACTAAATGTAGCAATGTAAGGTCCTAGGTCTGAAACGGTGCAGAGGGACGCAGGTTTGCCTCCACTCAGTTTAAGACACATTACGAATGCCAAGGCATCACCACACCACATTTCAGCATTGATTCGGGGTAATAACACTTAATTTTTTTTTTGTTTTAGAGTAATACTTGATTCGGCACTCAAGCGCGCCAGTTCTTGATTTAATCCCGTTTATTTTATGCCTTTTTGGGTTAATGCAGCTTGATAATTTACATCACTTTTTAAATTAAAGTCCTCTATATTTTCTCTTTAACCCTTTAAACGCCGAATTAAATCCCATCTGCTGTTTGCTGGCATTATTAGGAGTTCACCATTTTCTCCACGTTAGCAGGAAAAGGGTTAAATCATTAACCCTTAGGCTACTAATGTCATATATATGGAGCACCTATTCTTGATGTTTCTAGATCACACACAACGACGCACCACAGTCGGTAGGACT
>Ga0268261_10003474_pt1 | contig 11594 bp, 7 predicted proteins | sample TergutNc150P1_FD_190353 | JGI IMG/M metagenome (GOLD analysis project Ga0268261, IMG submission 190353) | Nasutitermes corniger P1 segment gut microbial community from laboratory colony in Florida, USA - Nc150 P1 (SPAdes) (version 2) | ecosystem: Host-associated > Arthropoda: Insects > Digestive... | reverse complement strand
CAAAAAAAAAAAAAGAAAAGTACGATATCATCACGCAGTTTGAAGTCGAATTCCATATTGCGTTTAACGGCGAGCAACCTTTTAAAGAAGGAGAAATGACATACAGCTACAGGGTATGTAAAGATAATTTGTCTCTGTAGTTATGTCGGTAATAATTCCCCGAGCTGATGCTCTTTAGTTTTCAATGCATCCGTTTTCAGGTTGAGAATGGCAACATCTCTAAAAGTTGTTCATGTGTATCTTACAGTCCCAGTCTTCTGATCTTACGCTCTGCTTATCGTCTAATTTTTTTAATAAGGCACGCCCGTTTCAGAAGTCAGATCTCTTTCCGTTTTTAGGTTTATGGGTAAATAAAGCATCTACACTAGTGGGCCCCTTAGATAGAAGTATTCTCGGTCCCTAGCACAGCGACTGCTAGAATAACTCTATTTAGGGGGTCCAACAGTGTTAGGGCTTTCTTTACCCTAAAATGCAATCAGAGCCGGATTCTGAAACGTCGCGCTTTATTAAATATTAGACGGTGGACAAGTTACAAATAGAGAAGATTAGGTCAGTGAGTCATATAAAATTGTCCAAGCCATCTAGATTTGAATGTATATTTTACACTCCTGTTTCTTCCTCGCAAAAAAGAAAAATTAACATAAAAAACCTAATTTTATCCCCTGTTTTGTACGTATACCAAACTTAAGATTCTCACCCTGGCCGAAAAACATAAATTCAGATTCAGATCTAAGGTTCTCACAGCGGTGTTTACGAGAAAATATACGAAGCATAATGAATTTTACACAACAAAAACATTTCCAGTAGAAAATTTAAAAAACGAATTTATTGGAGACATAAATAACATAATATTTAATGAAGGAAAACACTTCTATAAACAAAACCTTTCTGTAGAGTTTGATTTTTGTTTTAGACAACAATGGTCCTAAGGGATAGAATTGACATAGATATTAGGACAGAAATATTTTAACAACAAAGAAATTCTATGTAAAGTTGAACTTTGTGGTAAATTATTGCAAATTAAAAACATAACAGATTTGTCAGTATGGTAGTTTCAGATAGAAATATGTTGCCAGTTATGTGAAGACACTGTACTGGTAACAGGTAATAAATTAGTTGTGACTGTAGAAGGCCACCTGTTACTGACATCAGACCTTGCAAGTTTGATCTCAGTGTTGCTTTGAACAAAGACCGTTGTGGAACACGACAGAAGTTAATTTTTTGATCACAAATATTAAAAACGAATCTTTCAAAATTTTAACATTAAATTTCTTCTTAACTACTGAGTTGCGAAAGTCATCGATCATTATTAACAGCATTTCCAAAAAATCACGTAAAAATTAATTTTTGTCTACAAAACAAGACATATGAGAAGCCTCAAAATACTCAACATGTTTTTCTCCTTGATTTTCATTTCTTATTTGAGCACATCGTAAGTCACAATCCCAATTTTAAGAATATATTTAGCGTCATAGCATTCTTTTGATCCCTGGTCCCTATCCTCTAAAAACATTGCGGAGTAGTCCAACAGCTGTAGAAAATATTGTTGTATCTTATTAGATTTTATATACGCATCTTATCAAACGAGATCAAAATAAGGCGAAAGTCAAAATAGATTAATCATGACAATTAATAAGACAGTTATTTGTTCTCGGGCGGATATCCGCGTCAGGTCTTGGCTGTCTGCCCGAGAAAAATTCATTGAAGACAGTTATTGTCTAAGAAAATTAGCCAGCGCTGCAAAAAAAAAAAAACAACATTTTTAAACCTGTCAAATATTTTTTAATTTTCTAAAATGTATTAACACTGTACACATAAAATACTTGCGTATATGTGATACTAGTTAATATTTGGGACATGTTAATATAATTTGTAAGGCAGTGCAAACAGTAATTAAATACGCGCATAAAGCAACATTCAGAATCACATAAAAGTTCACGAGAGATGAAATATTGGTCAACCGTAGACCTTTGATTTGTGTCAGGTTTACAGGACTGTGTTTGCAAAGCCTTGATTATATTTGTGTAAAGCGGACTGATTGACACTGTTCTCCGTGTTAGTCAACTTCATGTTATGAACTGATTTTACAGAGAGCTTTGGAAAAAATCGATTGGTACTGTTCAAACAAAGGGATATTCCTATGATATACTGTGGGCTACTAATGACACCAAACGTATTGTGGAAGTGTCTTATTCAGCTCAGGAATCCATGTGCCACTATGTTTGATGCAGCATTGAGCGAAGTATCGCTCCATTATTAGACTAAAGCTGAACGTTAAATTAGAATTTAAATACATTTTTATTATATACTTATATTCTGGGGATAATATATATGTATTCAGTACGGGAAGAGAAACAGGAACCTGAAGAAAGCAGAACATTGTGGAATTTCGTAATATTAATTCTTCAACGCCAATGACTGCGACAATCAGATCCAGAAGACGCTGCGTGCGAGAGCGCGTAATCCAAATGTGAGAAATAAGAAATACGTAAAAGGTAAAGTTAAAGCAATCTCATTACAGGCCTGGACAGGCCCTGAAAGTTCCAAGAGGTTGAGGCTCCCAGATTTCAAGGCAATCGGCACATGAAGGTGGTAAGGTTGTCAGCCCTACGCACCGGACGCCTTTACCCCCAGGATACATTCCTGGTACTCATTTCTGTTAGATGCTTAGTCGACCCCAGGGCCATACTGCGGCCCGAAGGATTATGTCAATGAAAAAAATCTAATGACACCATCGGGAAGCGAACCCGCGGCCTTCCGGCTTGTAGCGCAGTGCCAATAAGGAATACGTACACATATTTAATCACAAAATCTGGAAGAAAGAGAAGCAATGAAAGACAGAGACGTGAATGTAAAAACAAAATAAAAATATGTGTTCAATAAATGTCTTTAAAGGACGTGTATTATATTCTTCCGACCCAGGGTAGGGATCAGTATGGAACCGCTGTAAGCAATGTAATGAAAATTCTGGTTGCACCAAAGAGGGGGGATGTTCTGGGTAATTAAGCGGGTACTACCTTTTGGTTTCATTTTCCTCGTGAATATTAAACTTCCCGCCTTTTTTATCCTCTTTAAATTAGTCATCTGAATTATGTTTGGTGAGGAAAACAATTTCTTTGAAGCTCCTTATTATTGTGGGATAGCTTAGCAAATATATTAACGACAGTAAAGTCTAGACGAAAGAAGAATTGGGGTTTGATTTCTAGCAAGGGCAAGAGGAAAGGCCCTACAAACCACACGACCTACCCATCATTTTCTCAGTGCATACCGAGGGACCTTCTCAGATGATAAAGCAAACGGGTCGTGAAAATAAAGACATACCGCTGTCTAGTGCTAGCTTAAGAAGGAATGGTCATATCTCTACATTCCTACAGGTGTCTTCAGATCGTGCAGGTGACAATTTCACTTTTAATCGTAATCAGCAGTTTAATTTTACACAACTTGCTGTTACTTCCTCAATTTATATTCACACACATCTCAACACGCTTATCACGAACACTTTCAATACAAGCCATTCGATCAAAGTGAGAGACAAATTTTCACTCCTGCATAAAATGGCAGGTGTAATTAGATTTCTTTGTGTGTTTAGATAGGCGAGAGGAAAATAAAGGATCATGAAGTGTAGGTTAGTAAGCACTCTAAAACAGGAGAAAATTTCCAAGAGATAATGAATGTTATATTTAAACGTCAACTGTGTTTCCAAAAACCGCGAGTGAAATTTCTTCAGCCCGATATAAGCCGGAATGTTTCATCTTATAGATATGCATTTGGTATTTATTTACTTACTTATTTAATTACTTACTTACTTACTTCATGTACAGGGTTCCTTGTTGAGAAGCTACCTGGTTCTAAGTTAGTCAAGAAATTCTCGGCATTTTGAGGAACCCGAAGGTTCGTTACCGCATGTACAAGTGCCTGTCCCTATCCTGAGGATGCTTTTGGTATACCTGCAGTAAGTTCACTGTCTATGAGTATAATTCTACCCATTCCAATTCTCTACGAATTTCTTGCGTTATGTATTAAGGTGTCACGGCAGGAAAATTGGAGTCAGTCGAAAGCAGAATAAAAAGTATCATATTTACACGCCACGCCACGATAAAATCTGTATTGTACTCCTATTTCGCTGCTCTAAGAATGAGGCAATAAATAAAATAACGAGAAACACTATAAATTATAGGCTACCATACGCTGTCCACATTTATTGCATTACAACGGCAGAACATGTTTTGCCCATAAGACTACAAGATGTAACACGCTGCAAGGCATCTCCAAACTACAGACGCCTACAGGCATAAATAAAGCAACATACAAATAAATTAATTGACCAACAAGAGTGAAAATGTGTTTCATAATTTGCATGAATTTTTTTAGTATAACAACATACACGTGTACACTAATACAAAAGCCGCAGTACTGCTTCCCGATTAAATGTCCCTATTATCTGTGCATTAGGAGAATTATATTAATACGTTGAAGAGTAGAATATTGATATAAATTTTACAGCTCATAAATCTTGATCGATTAGGTATAATAGATCTTAATATGATCCAGAAGTCTCGGGTTTCGTAAAAATAATTGCAGTTGAAATCATAGATTATTTAAGGGCGCAAATGTCTCTATGTCTTGATTACTATGTTTCTTAAACGACAGTGGAGAAGTGTAGTATACAAGATGTCTCCCAATGCCAGTGAGAAATTGTGAGTTTTGAAAAAATCAGAGCAGCGGAAGCTATACTTTACCTAACGGCGTAAATGTATTTATAATCAATACTTAACATTTATTTACCAGTTTTATTAAAATTCAATATAAGCGGTGTCCACTTAATGTAAATGGGGACTCTTAGTTTTCTGAAGATTTGTGCTGTGAAAAACGTTCTTTACTGGAGAGAATAAATGCATTGCTACCCGCAGTTTCCACATTTGTGCACCGTCTTGGTTGGCATTCAATATTAAAAATGTACATATACTATAATTAATGCAATTATAAGCTTTCTGAACAAGTGGAAAGCATATGTATGGATAAACATTTATTTTGTGTGTTACAGAGAAAATACTTTCCTTTCCATTCGACGGACAAATCAGTGAATGACATACAGAAAAATAGGTCTTAAGAATGTTTATTGTGAGAAACAAACAGGACACGTAATAAATTTAATATTCATGGATCCGTGCATCGCAGTATGACTCAGTAGAAATAACCAAAAAGATGCAACCTTGTAATAGAACTTATTATTCCACCGTTCATTGAAGGCTCAACATGTTTTAAGCGGCATACCGCTCATCATCAGGAGATCCAACTGTATTTGCAGCCTCTGGTTTACATACGCATGTGGTGACCGGCCGTAGTCAAGTACTCAGACTTGACTACGGCCGGTCACCACATGCATATGTAAACCAGAGGCTGCAAATACAGTTGGAGCTCCTGATGTTGAGCGGTATGCCGCTCGAAACATGTTCAGCCTTCAATGAACGGTGGAATAATAAGTTCTATTACAAGGTTGCGTCTTGTTTGTTATTTCTATTGAGGACACGTAATCTCTATGGGTACAACATAAAATTTAAATGTTAATTCTAGCGGTGTATGTTTATTATTCGGTTTTAAAAGGCTAGTGGTTAATGTTATCGCTCGTTTAGTCAACTTATTTTAGTATGTTATGTATAGCAAATTAATTTTTTTGTTTTCCTCCAAATACTGAAGATCATCCTTAGATTCCGAGGCTCTAATTGCTCAAGTAACCAAATAATGAACTAACAAATTAAATCCACAATCAACAGAATAAGAAGAAATAAACTGTGTAGTTAACTACATAAATAACCATTCCAATATTTACGTGGTGTGTTCTGATTCAGAATGAAATTCTGAAAATATAGGAGATCCTTGGAAGTGGAATCAGCCCATCACAAAGCCTGCTTACTGAAGAGAAAAGAGCCGGCACATTACAAGACCTCTGGGTACATAGGATAACACAATCACTGATAGGCAAAATACTCTTGGCTACTCAGGATAACACATTAGGTCCATCAAAAGGCCTCTGGACTGTTTGATACTTGAAGAAGGGACGCACCGTTAGTTAACTAACAGTCTATGTCGCCTAACATCCCCGCACAGCAAAAGATCTAATAAGTAAGTTATTACTTTTTAGTGAAACTTTACATATCCGTTGCAAGAAAATAAACACAGTTTAAAATTAGCACTGAAAGTGAATGTTTCAGGACAGAACACATGCATGTTGGCATTCTCTTACTGGTTGACAGACACTGTAGCGTAATTTTGAGCCGACAATTAACCCTTCTTTTGATGCCGAAGGACGACTGTAATCGTCATGCTGTGGAATGCTAAGAAAACCAAAAGACCACTACAGTCGTCGGGCGATAACATGCAAAGTAATGGACCGGAAATCCAAATTCCCATTTTTTTTCTTAGAGCGCACTATACAATGAATTCGGTGGTCAAAGATTTAATCAGAACATTTTTATCTGTCTCGAAACTAGACTATCTTGATGTGTTGTTTAGAGAAAACGATCCATATAAAAGTGAAATAGCCTAAAAAACCTTAAAAGTATACATTCTAAATACAAATTTATTTATCTCACAGAGAACACACTCACCTTCGTTACAAAACAAATGAAATAAAGTTCTTATTGGAAATACATAATCGGTGTTAATTGTAAAAGTCCTTCAAATTATTAAAAACCTGCGTGGGAAAAATACAGTTTATGAATGATACAGCAGCTGAAACATATGGTAAACACTGTGCTTTAATGGATTTAAGGATCGTAGCCCCATTACAATCCTTGCCATAAGGCATCTTTACATTCCTTAACGCAGGCAGGCAAAGTCTGCACGAAGGTTGTCCTCGATGGCGGTAGCACTGCACGTAAAGCCCCCTTTGGACTCACATACATTTTCTGATTGTCTTCAGATCCCGGACACTTCGCCCAGTTACAAGTTTTGTGACTAGAACTGAAAACTACTGCAGTGGACCCGTTCCAAACATGGCTTAAGGAGTTAAACGAAACCGTCTTGACAGGTTCCGAACGATGGGTTCTTTCCTTTATTCCGCTGTAATGCACACCGGAGCGCTCCATTGTGGAGATTGGCACGGCCCAAAGTGTTTGGAGAGGTTTTTCTTGCCAATATACAGTAGCTTTGTTATTCGCTAGGAGAGCAATTTGTTTGAAATAAAGGGCAGCTCAGACTGTTCCTTGGCTCAGGCAGTTAATCGCCGGTCTCTGTCATCGAGAAGATCTAGGTTGGATTTCACTACGGACCGTGAGGGTTTTGCGGTAGATAACTGGACAGATTTTTCTCCGAGGGTTTCGGCTTTCCCCTGCCATTTACTACTCCACCACTTTCCCCAAAGGCCACTTATCTGTCGTCAGTTGCTGGTAAACTAGGTACACTAGAGGTACACTAACGGTGACAGTACACAAAGAGTTACTTGTAGATTCATCCACAAAACAAGAGCAAGAAATACAAAAATGTCTGGTAGGATTTATTTCCTGAATGGTTTTCTACATACCTCAGTGGCGGGTGCTTTTAAATACGGTAATGAACATTCGGGTTCCAGACAACTCAGGGAATTTTTTGACTAGCTGAAGACCTGTTAACTTCTCAGGTAGGACTCTGTTCCATGGAGTAAGTTACGTATGGATTTCTGGATTAGTCTTAAAGACGGGCCCTCAAATTTTCCATAAATGTGGGGGACACTTCCAAATAATAAACATGAAGCAAGTTCCACGATGTGAACCCACCTTCTGGAGTGACCTGTATACGTTACTGTACTCCGCATATATCTATTCCGTGTAGACAAAGTTATGCAAACTTTTGAATGTAAGGAAAGTTATGAAGCTGGAAATATTAGGCGACACCGTACACAAATTCATCGCATGGACGAGCAAGTGCCAGGGTCTTGTGCACTCTTAATCCATAAAATTTTAACGTACTAATTTTTACCCTCACGCTGTGCTTATGTTTCTTTACGAACCTCAATAAAGCGTTACTGGGAGCATAATTTTTTCCCCTCAAAATTTCGGTGACAAAATATGACATGGGGATTGAGGGTTTCCCTTTCTTCAAACAACGTGGCTCAAGTGTAACGAGTCTGACGAGGGTTCGCGAGGTAAGAGTTACAGATCTCCACCAGGACTCCGAGAAAACTATCGCTTCTCGTAGTTTTTTTTTTATTTTCAGGCAAACAACAGGACATTAACTCAAATTAGGCTAAAACAGCTTTCTCCAACGTTCCGTTGTCATTGCATTCACGACTTGTCACCGAATGTTTCCGCTTCCATCATCATGGATAATTTTAAAAACTGAAACCTGTTATATTAGGTCCATTAGTTAGCGTTAATCTCTATCCTCAAAACCGATTACGGAAGCAGAGCCATCGTCCGAAAGTTGTGTTTTTGACAAAAGACAAAATCATGGAGAATGACAAATACTTGCATCACCTCAGAACACAACACCTTTTCTCTCCTTGATTTGGTATTAAATTAAGAATTAGAAGGAGTTAATTAACTCTAAGGATTAATTATTTCCTTAGGCTGTTAAAAGGAATTAATTTTGTGGAAGTGTAATAAAGTGATAACGGGAAGATGAAATTCCCTTCCCTTCTCCCGGTAAACCAGAGGAAAGCATGCTTGTTATCCACCAGCCGGCGGGCTTCCAGCATCCTGAAACACTCGGCTACATAAGCCACTGGTTGTACAATATAGTGTTTTTGCTAATGACCAACATTAGGCGCACAGACATGATTGAAAAGGCCAATGGCTGTGCATTCCAAATATAAATGGCCTCTTCAATAAAAAATTTGTATTATTAGTCAGAATTTTTATTTTACCATGGCGCAACAGCTCCTAGTTGGCCAGGGCCTCCTCATTGTTGAGGATTTATGATCTCATTCAGTTAGGCACAACAAACTCGGTAGGACTTCTCTGAACAAGCAATCAGCCCGACCCAGAGACCTCTGCCTGACAACACACAACACTCAACATAGAAAACATCCATGCCTTCAGTGGGATTCGAACCCAAAATCTCAGCAAGCGAGCGGTCGCAGACCTATGCCTTTGACCGCGCGGACACTGGGATTAGTGAGAAGTGGTTGTAGATCCTCATATGCAGAACTTTGCCTTTATGAAGACAGCTTTTATACTTCGTATCGGAAGGTTCCTGGTTGAAATACCCAAAAGAGATACTGGATATTCTGTCTGTTGTCCTTCAAACCTTCCTTAGACTCTGGAGTCAAAACCAGGACACCTCTTTGAATTAGGCTTCCTTTCATTATTTAAAATTTATTATATATTTAATCGCCTATCACCACACTCCACGCCCTGAAATACTGAGTGCAACCTAAAATAAAACGTAAATACAAAAATTCTGGTAAAAATAAAATAAATTGTATTGCATCTATATGAATAAAAGGCATGCCCTAGATTCAACCGGTCCACCACAGTCTCCAGTTGTGGAAGTTTGTACAGACTTTCGGAACCCCCGTGTTCCATGACAGGAGGGAAGTTCTAGTCAGCTGAAAGTCTCCCTTCTTAGGGTATAAAATAGACTTTGCTCCATGTACGTACATCATTACTGGGGCACGCGGTGGCGCAGTTGGTTGAGGCACTGCGCTACAAGACGAAAGATCGCGCGTTCGATTCCCGATGGCGTCACTGGAATTTTTCATTGCCATAATCACTATGGCCCTGCGGTTGACTCAACCTCTAACAGAAAGGAGTACCAGGAATATATCCTGGGGTTAAAGGCGGCCGGTGTGTTGGGCTGACAACCTTACCACTTCCATGTGCCGATTGTCTTGAAATCTGGGAGCCTCAACCTCCTGAAACCCTCAGGGCCTGTCCAGGCCTGTAATGGGATTGCTTTACTTTTACCTTTACTTAGTTCATTATTGACAGGCCCTGTGTTTCTACGCTTAAATGGAATGGACAGACAGAGATAACAGACGACGCGTTCGTGTTTTCTATGTGGACATAATCTAATGTATTTTAAAATCGGATGTAGTATTTTATTAATAGATAAACACAGTCGTTTCAGAAAAACCTGTTGTTCCACCTTACATTACTAACCTGCGTGCTCTTTATAAATTTTGAACATAGTCAACAAACTGCATAACGACACATTTCGGAAGACCATAATCTTAATGTTCATCGCCAAGAGAACCTCAAGCAATACCCAGACCTGCAGAGCACCAGATAAACCTTTATAAAACAAGGTTTCATTATCAAAGTTTCTGTGCCGCGGTAAACAATGTGTTTAAATTATGTATGTAGTCAGAAACAGAAACACGAATCGAATTTCCTGCATGTCAGAAAGTATATTTACTGTGTATGATACTGTCAAACCAGCAGTAATTTAGTTGAGATAGAAATTGTTAAGTTCCTTGCCGTATGCAGCACGCGAACTATTTATAGACTGAACTGGGAGTTATCTGTTATTGCTTCACGATTTTGCTGTGCGTCGAATAGAAGAAAATTTTGAACGTAAGGAGGTGATAATTTTCCAGAAAGTGTCTACAAATTCTTCCTGTGTAATTCAACGCCATAACATTTTATGAACCTTGTACGGTTTCAGACACACACACACACACACACACACACACACACACACACACACACACGTGTATCGGCAGTACTAAGAGTGAAAGTGGGTTCTAATATCTGAGTCGTATATCCAATAAATATTTAAAGACATAAATGGTTTTTAGCCAATATTTATGGGAAATGTCAATAACGTATTTTGGTTAAGACCGAGCCCACAAAAATGTACTACGAGTCAATATTCTTGAACGAGGAGTAAATACTTACTGAAGAACATCTTTTACAACGGAAAGTGGATTGAATTAAAACCTCTCTATATCATAAACTTTCACTTGCAACACGGAAGACATTCGTATTTATTTGAAAGGGGCGAGAACGTACGGCTATGTGCTCAAAAATTAAGTGCAATTTCTTTTTGTTATTGGGTTACAAATTTGCATTATTTATAAATTAAATGTTATCACAAGATTTCAAAGACTGGAAGTATCAAGACAGGCTTGATGGGGTTTACCAGGAACGTGTTGTTAGTATCATGTGATCTGTGGTGTTTAGCCAAAAATATACGTTTTCTTTATTTAATTGATTAATTTTTAAGCAATCCCATTACAGGCCTGGACAGACCCTGAGGGTTTCAGGAGGGTGAGGCTCCCAGATTTCATGACAATCGGCACATGTAGGTGGTAAGGTTGTCAGCTCTAAACACCGGCTGCCTTTACCCCCAGGAAATATTCCTGGTACTCATTTCTGTTAGAGGCTGTGTCGACCCCAGGGCCATAGTGTGGCCGGAAGGATTATGTAATTGAAAAATTCCAATGACAACGTCGGGGAATCAAACCCGCGACCTTACGGCTTGTAGCGCAGTGTCTCAACCACCTGCGCCACCGCGTGCCCCAATTAATTAACTTACTTATTATTACAAACATCACTAAAAATGTTGTATGTTTTCTTCTGGGTACTTCCCCGGCGTCTGAATTTTATACGCCGACGTTTCGGAACACTCTGTTCCATCTTCATAAGCAAGTAGGTACCTACTTGCCTATAAAG
>Ga0268261_10003473_pt1 | contig 11595 bp, 5 predicted proteins | sample TergutNc150P1_FD_190353 | JGI IMG/M metagenome (GOLD analysis project Ga0268261, IMG submission 190353) | Nasutitermes corniger P1 segment gut microbial community from laboratory colony in Florida, USA - Nc150 P1 (SPAdes) (version 2) | ecosystem: Host-associated > Arthropoda: Insects > Digestive... | reverse complement strand
GGGGGGGGGGGGGGTGTTTCCTAAATTAAATTGTGCATGAATTTTAACGTGTTGTATGGCTGTTCTGAAAATTAAGTTTGTATTGGAGTAAATGCAGTATTTTTGCTTACTTTGTTTAAATGAACCAGTGCACTGTCTTTTTCCTTGTGTACAAAATATTTTTTTGTTCAAATGTATGTTACATTTCTAGGCTTGCAAAAAATGATTATTAGCTTCACCATGTCTGTCCATCTGCACAGAGCAGCTCAGCTGCCACGTGACAGATTTTTTATGAGATTTTGTACTAGGGGCCCTTATTAAAATGTGTATAGAGAGTTTAATTTTGGCTAAAATTGGACAAAAATATTGGGTGCTCTGTGTTAAGATTGAAGCATGTTTGCAATAATGTCTTGTGGAATTCTCCTTGAAAGGAGAATAGTTTCACATAAAAGTTATATAGAAAGTTAGAGACATTTTTTCTCCAATACTTTATCAGAAAATCATGCCATTTACAATGAAAAATATGGCAGAGCCAGACAGGATATAGCTGATGGAATGTAATATGCCCTGTAATTAACACATACATAATCATTTTAAGTATTATGTACACAATACTCTTTGAAAGTTATAAATTACACAACATTTCATGAGGCTGAAATTTTGAAGGTGTACGTGGCTGATACAAACATAAAATCAACAGAGACATGTCAGTTTTTCACGGAAATACAGCAGCCTGTTCTAATAGTGGTAATAATATTTCATAATATATTGGCAAACTGTGAACAATAAGAAGTTTGACTCCACTGAATTGTATGGTATAAACATCTGCAAAGATGAAAACATACCTTAGTGTTATGTTTATGTATTAATCCTTAGCTTTGTGTTTGCAGGTACTGTGACAAAAGAGACGTACTCCAGCAGTTCCAGTCCTGAGATACTGCTGCATGTCCGTCTCCAGTTCATTGGTAAGTTCAGTACAAATAGGAGGATGTTACCTTTAGATCTTGTACAGTAGTTTCTTGCATTCGGTCTGAATTCTGCTTCTTTACTTTACTCTTCATGCCTTGAAAGCCATGTTTTTTATCCCTAAGTAAGCAGAGTCTTCAAGGAGATGTGCCCATTGTTAACTTTTTAAGATATATGCCACACATGGAGTAAGATTGGCACAATGAAAATTTTGTCTTTAAGGGATACTGGAAATACAACCACTCAAATTTCTTGTGACATAAAATTTCACTTGTACGAATCTTGTTTCTGATTTACGCAATGTGGATGTTCACAAAAAGGCATAGACTGTCCTTTGTGCCATGTGGCAGTACTTCAGTATTCTGTTCTTATTTTATGTGTAGTTGTCTGTTGTAACATTATAGTCATTTATTAGCAGTGGCATCTGCCATTTTGTTGTCCTTGGACATAGCAGTATTGCAGATTCTTGTCATAATAAACCTGAAAATCATGTATGTATATATGTATGTATGTATGGACTCTGTTGGCATTTATGTAATATGGACATTATGTAGATGATTATTTTTATATTGAAATGGCTTTTCTATAACAGCAGGTTTTGTATGTAGAATGTGGATAAACATGTTTGTAGTTATTTGTCATGATCTCATAACTGAAAGGAAGCATGTGATACGGTGATCAAGATACAAACTGTCCAGAATGGTTTCGTTCAGGAGGAGGTGAAGTAACCACTGTACTGTTCATCTTTGTGTCTGAAGACCACAATGAGGAAAACATGTTTGCCGTTGGTTGTATTTGGTATTCACTGTGACCTTGTGAAAGATGTTGGTGAAATAGTTAAAGTTTTCGGTAAGTTGCAAATATAGGCCTATGTATTGAAGGATTTGTTCAGTTAGCCTTGCTGCCAGGATGAATACCACATTGGTAGCTGGCATATGAAACATTAAATGAAGAGGAAACAACATTTTGAAAGCAAATGAAAGTTTAAAAAAAAAAAAGAAAAGAAAAGAAAAAGCTACGTGGAGTAAATAGTTGTGCTAGTGCGAAGATGAAACATAAGGTGTGCCATATGAATATGAATTGAACTGTTTTGCTTGTGGAAGATGCAGGAGATTCATCAAGGTCAGTGTGAAGAATGCAAACCACATCAGGGTGTTCTATTTTGTAATTTATTTATCACATTTAAGGTAAAATTTTATTATGTCAACCATATGACACAACTGTGTGAATATTTTGAAAGTAAATTATATGTCGGCTTGAAAATTGTATATGGTGCTTTATAGTTTTTATTTATGCAGTCCTTGATCACCACTCCTAAGCATTACTCCTGAAATCTGTGCCATGTCATGTTTACTGCTTGAATTTGATGTTCATAGGTCCGTGCATCGCAAATATATTCCAATATATATCCAACAAGATGCAACTTTACACAGTTTATTTATATCTGGAAACTGCTGTACGTGTTTCGGGTGTTACTTCCACCCGTCATCAGGAGCGCATACAGCTGTATCTACAGCATCTGGTATTTGTCACGCCGTTACTGCTACTTGCCGCTATCGTGGAGGAGTTCCAACTCCAGCAGTAACAGCGTGACAAATACCAGATGCTGTAGATACAGTTGTATGCACTCCGGATGACGGGTGGAGGTAACACCCTAAACATGTAGGGCCGCTTCCAGATATAAATAAACTGTGTAAAGTTGCATCTTGTTGGATATATATTGGAATATTATTGCTTGAAGTTACCTGCTATGATTACATCAAGAAATTAAGTACAATAAAATTGAAGTTGGGGCCCTTGTCATATATACTGGGGTGTATTATTCTCTGTGGAGACTGACATAACATGTGCTCTTTATAATACAGAAATAACAGTTGAGTAAATTAGTGCTAGAACATACAGCCATGTGAAAAGAAATAATACTTTTCAGCCAGTTTCAGTTAATTAGCCTGCTCTTACAAATACGTGTGTTGAAAAACTGTGCTGTTTGGTATACTGGCAGCATTATTTCTGAGAAACCCACTGTGCATCCTTTCTGCTAAATCGATATGCTTGTACCACATAATCAGAGAGGAAATAAAAATGAACTCCACCCAAGTAACTTGAATGGAGGGTGGTACATCTGAGAGTGACTTGCTGCTCATCAGCACCCTGAACAAACAGAGACGGCTCACTTAAGAGTAAGCTTGAGTTTATTTAAGTGTGTAACATATGCACATATTTTTTAGTGCTCTTTTTAGTGGCTGAGACAGCAGGTTCCTCTGAAATTGTGCCAGTCTGTGACCCTATGTGACCTTTGTCCCAGGTCACTGATCTGTATACTCAGCATGGGTCAGCACCTCAAATCTGAATACCAGAAACAGCCGTAAAACATAATAGGCTGTATTATCATTATTTCATGACCCCAACACATGCAATTTATAACACACTGTAGTGATAATGGTGGCAGTTGTGAATTGCATAATGAGAATTTATAAATGGGTTTTAAATTCTTGTGATAGACACCATTAAAATGTCATGAGTTATCCAACCTCTTCCTTTCTTTTCTGTCATCTGATAAGCACCATTTCTGTACCTATCAGTTCTTTGTATGTTATTTTGTTTATTGTTTATCACCTTGTCTGCTGGTACTGTTCTAGATTCTGAATAAGGCAGGGCACCCTTGAAGTTACGTGTGAACAGTGATGCGGTTTGAGGCTCAAAACTAATGCACCATATGAAGATAAACCAACAAATGCATATAAACATATAAGAATATATTACATTATACTACGAATGTAGTAAACTTCCAACACATACATGTTTTGGAGGGAGGTGTCATACAAAATATATATTACAAAAAGCAATGCTCAAATGTAAAATGTGAAGCGAATGGTTTAAAAATGTTAAAATACAAAGTGCTGATAAAATTTTATGTGCTAAATTTAAGGGAATGACACTCACTATTCACTTAAATTATAAAACTTAAATTTTATATTTGTGCATTGGCTTTTGAAGTTTTTGTAATATATCCTTTGTATAACACCTCCCTGTGGATGGCCACAGGAGTGGCCAAAACATGTACATGTAGGAGGTTTACCACGTTTGTAATATAATGTAAGATATTCGTAAAAGTTTATATGCATTTGTTGGTTTTATCTTCATATCAGATCAGCTTAATGCATGGTGCTGGATTACTTGATATTGATGAATCATAGTTAAAAGTAGTGTAAACATGGGAGAATGCTTGCTTACTGCTGACGTGAGACCCGCCACTATCACGGTTGTATTACATGTCCCTTATTTTTCAAAAATTGAACCTCTTTCTCTTTCATCACTGTCAGATCACTTGACCTGGGCATACATGATAACCAATCCAGACTGGTCACATATTTTCTCTTTACTAGAGAAGCGTGCGTAATCTCTTCACTTTCTCTTATACTAACTACATTAATCTCAACAGACAAGGAAGGGTGTGGGGAAAATTCAGGGGAGAATTTCAGCACCAGGTAAGTTCCATATTATTAAAAAAAGCTGCCTTTTAGATGTGACATGTGAACCAACAAATGCACGTAAGTATATGCAAGTATATTATACACACCGTATACCTCCTACATGTTTCAGCCACTCACATGACCATCTTCAGGGAGGTGCATTACAAAGGACAGAGATACAGTGAAATATTATAAAAGTTTTTGTACTGATGTACAGATATAAAATTTTAAAATCATACATGGTTTAGAATACGTTCTAAGAATAACATACAGACAAAAAATATCTGTAGTTCATTCTAATGGGTAACTGTATGTACCTACGTATGTAGTAAATTTTCATGCCGAAAGGAAAAATAAGTGTGTGGGGGAGCTAATTGATAGTACATTGGTAGATAAAAATTATATAAAGCGATTTTTTATTATCCAGACCAACAAATGAACAACATATATGTATTAATATTTTATATATCGTAAGCAGTCCTACGTTTCGATACATTTGCATCATCTTCAGGGAGTCTTATCCTTTGCTAAAGTTATAAAATTCATTAAGGTTTGAAACTCAGTATCAGTAGATTAAAATGTCTATGTGAAACAGCTGCCAGTGAAATGCATACATTGTTTATTTTGGATGATGTGGAGCACATAGGCACTCCACATCCCCCAAAGTAAACATGAAAATGGACCCCTAAATACTATGTATTTACTATGCCCAGCCCTCAAATGTTGACAAATGACTTCACTAGAAAACTTAAACATTCTGCTTTCCCAGTGACGCAGTACAATCATCATTGCACAGTCTCAGAAGAATAGTTAACTCCCTCTGATCTTGTTTACAATACACAACTTGCCCACACATGTGCATGACCCCATCCACTTCTCTCCCGTCTGTAACTAGATCTGAATACATAGTGGTCTGCTGTATTGGTAACATCAACACACCCTTGATAACGTATTTTACGGACAGCCGTTTCATCCCCGTATTTACAGTTTTTTAAATCTACCAATGTGTTACAAATTCACCCCAACACACAGTTATTTTCTTTATTGATGGTGATTTACTGCATATGTACTGTTACCCACTATAATCAGTAATAAATATTTATCTGTATTTTAATTCTTAATAAGTATTTTAAACCATGTACAATTTTAAAATTTTATATCTGCATTGGTTCAAAAAACTTGTGTAACATTTTGATGGATCTATACTTTATAATGCACCTCCCTAAAGACATGTTGGAGGTATATGATGTGTATAGCACAATTACATTTACTTATGTGCACATGTTGGTTCTGATACATCTAATTGCTCAGTGCAAAGTTATAGATCATTTAAAAAAGCGGACATGTTGCAGTTCTCATGTGTAACATCAATGGTTCCAAACAGACACACCTGGAACAAAATATTGGCATGTTCTCTGCTGCTTACAAGTTGTGGTTACTGCCCAAATGTTTTGTATATTTAGTAGTGTTCAGGGATATGGATTGCTACACTTGAGAATGTTGTGTTGTAAGTTTAAAATATATGCTGTATCTAGAAATGTGAATATTTAGTTCATAACCAAGATAAGGTAGACATTTCAGTACAGAGAAAACCTAGCAATTGCACAGAAACTGTGTACTAGCAACGTAGTCATCCCCGTCTGCCCTGAAGGCACATGAAGGGGTGGAGGTACATATGCATGCATTTTTGACCTTGCATTTGAGTGAAGATCAGCGGCGAGCTTCATGGCTCGGATGGGTGGATCACCGAGCTCGGCTGCATGCATTATGCATTGCGTTGCTCCTGTACACTAGGCACCGTACCACTTGAGCTATCCTGCTCCTTTCTGGTCCCATGCAGAATTTATGTTTTCCTTAACAACTAGCAACAATTTTGGTCAAAACTTTTTTATTATTACCAACTTGATACACAAATTTCTTGTTCATTCACAAAAATTACATAAAATTAAATTCCTCTACATGTTTTGATCGCAATCCGCTCATCATCAGGAGGTCAACGCAAATTGTACATATGCAGCCTCTGGTATCGTCACTCTCTGCAAGTGACCGTCTTGTGCAACCGCTAAGGAAGGACTGTGTCCTTTTGGTTGGCCATGACACACAGCATAGTCGGAATGGCAGCCACAATTACAACTGATGCCCATATATGGCCTAAGCACGACCCATGCCATATTGTGCTTACGAGCAAATTGCAGAGCTCTGCCAGAAGGTGGTTTTGGTGGTGTACCAACCTATAGTTGTAGCCAACAATCATTTTAACATACTCCTACAATGTAACAAACTGCACTGCAGCATACCATTCCTGTAATTTGACTGTGACTGCAACCAATGAAAACACGTAATGATCTAGAGATGAAGGATACATGCAGGGTGTTCGTAATATAGTATGACTGGTTATTAGGGCGTTGTGCGTACAATACTCACAGCACCTCACAATACACATAGGAAAAACAAAACATCTGAGAGAAGAATAAAAAAAATGTTATAACATTGGCATAGTGAAGTGTGAATGCCACAAACAGTAAGTGCAATATCAAACCGATACCTAACCTACAATTACAATTTTGGATTATTTTCATACAGTTCGTCTTCGTGACCCTGGCCTCCAACTATTGTAGTCCTTAGAAAAAGGATCATGCTTGCGTCCTGTAGGACAAACCGAATTGTGCGGTCTTTCAAGATGAAACTATAACAAAACTTAAATCATTCACAAATATTACTGCGTGGTGCAATAAAACTGGTTCGCATAATGCGATCTTATTCCTATACCCTGCTTTTTAACACCGAAAAAAATGGTTAATCGTGGAAACTAATTAGCAGAAACAATGAAGTACTCGAGTCACGTCTCCGTATCATACTCTACCACAGTTTGGTGTTAAAATTGGAATGTGCACGTACCTTAGCAACAAAAACTTTTTAACTACTACGTGACTGTTACTGTACTTTGGAGGTGTTTATGACTACTTAGGACCTGCCTTGGCCCATTCAATGTACAGACACTTTACACTGCTCGAAAACGCAATTCTATGAAAAATCTTGCAGAAATGACTACGCTCTTATGGTGTGTGTGTCTCCGCTTCCAGGTTTATAAAAACACTGAAATTCTAAAACAACAAATTTCACATTGTGCTTAATTTTAGTGTTTTAGTTTGCGAATACTCGGCACTATGCATGCACCGTGCCCTCGTTAGTCCTTCCCTATTCCGCTAGATGGGAGGAGACATCACGTCATAGTTATTTGCACAACTGTGACCAGATTATAATTTTACGTTACAATGTTACAATGGGAAAAGCTGTAACGTGCAGTACAAAAAAGTAGTTCTCATCCTAAACAGATGGTTACTTTTAGGAGTGCAAAGTAATTCTGATTGATTAGACTTATTATATTTTACTTGCTAAATAAATGTTTCACGTTATTTTGCTGTTATGTAAGTGAAGATCACACAAAAGAATGTAATAACATAATCGTCGCCTAATTTTGTCATTACTGCGCATGTGCCTAAATCGAACTGACTTTTGTCGATTTTCCGTGTTTCAAAGATAAAACATTCATGAGGAACTGAAGAGTATGATTTGACTTATTCAGTAGCATATTAAATTATTGAATTATTCTACTTTTTGTCGTATATGCTTCACGGCCACGATAACATAAGTGTGTTACGCGTGATACTCTATAAAATCTAACGTTGAGGTCTCTGTCGTTACAGTGCATTTACTTCGGGCTGTCTTCAGCAGTCCGGCTGTCACAGTGTACCACATCGGCCACCGGCTTTCGTCTACTGCATTCCGTGAGGTGATAAAAGAAGTGTCCTAGTTGGAGCGAGCATGCAGATTGTTTGACAGTCGTGAACGTAATCCCGATACACATTTATATAAGTAATTTCTTGATATTAATACTTAAATACGAATGACCTTCCAGTAAATTTATTATTATGCATTTTCCGTGCAACTTCACTATATTTACAAAAGTTCAATGCCAACTTGTTGCACAACAGAATGTTGCCAGATTATGAAATCTGTAATGTACTGAACCAGTTATGCGAAAGTCAGTGCCTTCGCTTGAGAGTATATTTTTCGGGATTAAATTTTAGTTCCCATCTTTTCCGCTTTTTAGTTCGCGTTTTAGTTATAGCTAGGGGTCCCTTTCATCCCATCTTCTAGACACAGTTCAGGTTTTGTGAATGCAGAAAACTGTTTCCTAGTATTCCGCAAAATTCAGCTCGGGACGCCAAAGGTCCCGACGTTTTTGAAGTCACAAAGGCACATTTCTGATAATGCTACGAATATTTTGAGTTTCCCACGGTGGAAGAAAACGTCTATATGAGTAGGACTGCCATAAACCAGTCACTAATAGGATAGAATAGGATGGGGAGAGAAGAGTGAATGGATGTTAGTGTTCGTTGAACCAGGACTAAGACTACACAAAATGAGGAACGGATATGCGTAGATAATTCAGTAAGAGAATTAAATGTCTGCATTTGAATGGTATTATTGTTATTATTATTAATATTTCATTTTTTGTATCTGTATGTCACTATTTATTTCGTCTGAGTTATCTCGTTGTCATAACATTGATCTGTTACTCAGCCATTTTCATTGCTTTTTTGTTTGGGGTGGGGTTGGGGTTGGAAGACAAATTGTTTTAACTTGTCTTCCACCCCCCCCCCCCCCACCCTTAGTCAACTGAATGTTATTAAGTGTCCGTCCCTTTTTTTGTTTTTTAAAAATAGAATACTTAGCAATAGGGTAAATTTTCCTAGAATGCCTTGTAAGCCACATTGTAGCATCAAGTTACTAATCAAATTTCAGTTTTATATTTTGTGGAAATATTACTTAGGGTACTAATGTAAATAAGTTATTTCTTTGAAAATATAAAAAAAAATACTTATGGTATTTCACCTTGTCATGGAAAACATTAGTTAAACAAAGTATTTGGTGTAAGACAGTAGGTTGACGCATTTGAAATTCAATTGATGGTATTTTTCGCGGGCTAGCCATTTGTGCCGCTATCCATGCGTAGCTTTCGGAACTAAGATGTTCAATATCTTGTTGGCAATCGAGGTTGAGCTAAGAGATGGAGCTGGGTCAGATATTTGAAGCTTTCGTAGTTTGGTCTGTATATTTGAATTAGGTTACACAAATGCGACATTTGTATAAGTAAGAGAAATTCTTTACCATGGAGAATAACGAGTAGTAATGGTGTAATCGTTTGGATGACTGAAGTTCTTACACCTCGTAAGGGTCTGTGAATGACCTTGCATGCCAGGATAATGCACCTGATAGATTCGTGTTTGTTTGGTTGGTTACCAAAAATGTTGCTAGTGAGGAGTGTGTAATTTTATTATGTAAACAACGTGTTTACTTTTCGAACACGTTAAGTGTCGGTGTGGATTCGTAATGTTAGACGATAGGGTGGGGGGGATCCGAACCCTCATCTGCCATGCCTCGCATTTCTGAGTGAAAAACAATAGTGATGTGGTTATGTTTATTTTGTCTGAGATTTTAAAATCATTTCTATGTTAATAAATGATCGTTAATATAGTTCTTTGGTACAGAGAATGTACCTAAATCAAAGAGTGGTTAGTGCCGTGCTAAACAAGAATTGAGTAAGTGTATTGCCTGTAACCTCAGTTCGGTGTTTGAAAAAGTACAGGTTAAGTTTGTATATGTAAATCTTCGTGTTTTTGCACAGTAGGTAAGGACTGCCTGTGGCAAATTCAGCAAGCTAGTGCGAAATTATTGTCGCAACCTTTTGCCAACAAATCCCTAGAATGCCAAAAAATTGTTTTTAAATTTTAAGTTAGTGATTTATGAAATGGTAATTCAGGCTTCTGAACAAGTACATATTTCCATCAGAATGGCACTATTTCTCCGTTTTCAGTGCGTTTTGATTATCTTTTGCCTATTATGTAGCACAGCTGTTTTGTTCTTTATCGTGTATATTGACATTTGAAGAATATATTACGTTAGATCCAAACTAAGTGGGTCCCATGTTGACAGATTATTAGAAAGGCTGTTTACATTTTCTTTGTTTCAAAGGTTAATGGCAATGATACTACACATATTGAGGATGCTAATGTCACAGTGTTTAGGGCATATGCTCTATTTGTACGCTTGATTTTAGAGAATATTCAAAGAATGTGGGTAGTTATGTCACTGTTCTTTTGTATCGTCATGAAATAAGGCATAATTATTACATGTCGTCCACATTTCAATAGCTTATTCTTTACGTTATTATTGTGCATGAATTTGATTAATGTATGATCTTGCATGCACTGCTTTACCTTCAGTTTGCATTTTTTGTGTGCCTTTAATATAATAGACATGGTGACATAATGTACATCAACTATTTGGTTTTTGTTTTGTGTAATTTTGGACCTAGGCATAGATGGGAGGTGGATATTAAAATGGGCCTTAATGAAATTGGTTGGGGTGGGCATGGACTAGGTTGATGTGGCTTGGATGGGGCTCACAGTGGTCTTCTGTGGACATGGTAATAAATCTTCAAGTTCAATACAGTGTTGGGAATTTCTTGACTTGCTGAGAAAGTATTAGCTTCTCAAGAAGGATCCATGGAATTAGTCAGTTAGTATAATTTTATGCTTAGATTTATTATCTGTATTTGGGATTTATGCAGCTGAAATTCTTACAGGATGGTATGTGCTAAGGTCTTTTGAGTGTTTTCTTTTCAGTCACTTAATGAATGCCAGAAGATTGCCAGAAAACACTGTATGTTAATGCTGGTATATTATTTACAGCAAATGTTAATTGGTGTAAGAAACAGTCATTAATGAAATATCCTAGATTTCTGTTCAAATACGTTCACGCAATGTCGTGATGATGTTGGCCCACACTGTTTTCTGTTCCATACAGCAGAGTTACCTCAAATGCCTTGGCATGTTACAGTTTGAAGAAAAACTAGGACAGCATGTTAGATGAATGATAGATAATGCATCCTGCTTAATGGAGAGGTAGCATATTGGTGTCATTTGCCTTTGGTGGCCATAGTGAAAAAGAGACTTACTTGTATATTATTTGCTTATTTGTGGTGTATTTAATGACAATTGTTAAATTGGCTCATGGTTCATCAAATGGTTGGATGATACTGAACAATGAAATGGAACGATGGGAACCTCAGACTGGATAGTCGGTATCCGAACTGAGATTTGAACCAACC
>Ga0268261_10003472_pt1 | contig 11595 bp, 7 predicted proteins | sample TergutNc150P1_FD_190353 | JGI IMG/M metagenome (GOLD analysis project Ga0268261, IMG submission 190353) | Nasutitermes corniger P1 segment gut microbial community from laboratory colony in Florida, USA - Nc150 P1 (SPAdes) (version 2) | ecosystem: Host-associated > Arthropoda: Insects > Digestive... | reverse complement strand
TCACCAAAGACCCTAGTAGTGCTTGAGGGTGTGATACCTCTGGAAACATTCCCCCTTGTGGAGTGGCACTAAGGAGAACTTGCAGATGTACCGAGTTTCACCGTGTTAAAAACGCAAATCTGCGCCACCCAGGCGCAATGTGTTAATATAAACTAAATACTAAACCTACTACGGATCGCGATAGCCGAGCAGTCAAAGACGTTGGTCTGCGTCCGCACGATTGTAGATTCGGACTTTTTGGGTTCGAATCCCGCCGGGGGCATGTTGTTGTTGTAATGAATATTGTGTGTTGTCTGGTAGAGGTCTGTGAGACGAAATGATAAATTTTTTCACATAAAACTTTAATATTGTACACTGAAAAAAGCTACTTCACATGCCAGTCTCATGTCCCTTAGTTAACACATCCACAAGTCTCATACGTTATACAGTACAGTCAGGTATATCCACGAGAAAACAAAAAAAAACAGAGGAAGCAGGAGAAAAAAGATATAACAAACCACAATTTAAGCAAGAGTAGAGACTTAGCACTCCCAACAGTACAATTGATCACATATAAATACTAAACCAAATAACGATCACGATTGCCGAGCGGTCTAAGACGTTGGTCTGCGGGCGATCGCTCGTGAAATCAGAACTTTTGGTTTCGAAACTCGTCGGAGTAGGGGTTTTTGTTGTTGTTGAAGTGAGTGTTGTGTGTTGCCTGGTAGAGGTCTGTGAGACGAGCTGAACATTTTTTTCACACAAAACTTCAACAGTGTACATTGAAACAACCTACTTCACATGCCAGTCTCATGTCCCTTAGTTAACACAACCACAAGTCTCACACGTTATACAGTACACTCAGTTATAACCACGAGAATAACAAAAAAACACAACGGAAGCAGGAGAAAAAGATATAACAAAACACCAAATTAAGTAAGAGTAGAGACTTAGCACTCCCAACAGTACAACTGATCTCATATAAATACCAAACCAACTATTGATCGCGATAGCCGAGCGGTCTAAGACGCTGGATGCGACCGTTCGCTCGTACAATCAGAACTTTTGGGTTCGAATCTCGTCGGGGTATGGATTTTTTGTTGTTGTTGTAGAGAGTACTGTGTGTTTTCTGGTAGAGGCCTGTGAGAAGAGCTGATCATATTTTTTACACAAAACCTCAACACTGTACATTGAAACAAACTTACTTCACATGCCAGTCTCATGTCCCTTAGTTAACACATCCACAAGTCTCACACGTTATACAGTACACTCAGGTATAACCACAAGAACACAAAAAAAAGTCCCAACGGAAGCAGGAGGAAGAGATATAACCAAACCCCAATTTAAACAAGAGTAGGGACTTAGCACTCCCAACCGAACAATTGATCTCATATAAATACTAAACCAACTACCGATCGCGATAGCCGAGCGGTCTAAGAAGTTGGTCTGCGGACGTTCGCTCGTGCAATCAGAACTTTTGGGTAGGAAACCCGTCGGGGTATGGATTTTTGTTGTTGTTGTAGTGAGTCTTGTGTGTTGTCTGGTATAGGAATGTGAGACGAATTGATAATTTTTTTTTTAAACAAAAATTTCAACATTGTACATTGAAACAAACTACTTCACATGCCAGTCTCATGTCCCTTAGTTAACAAATCCACATGTCTCACACATTATACAGTACACTCTGATATAACCACGAGAACACAAAACAAAACCCAACGGAAGCAGGAGAAAATTTTATAACAATAAACCAATTTAAACAAGAGTTGAGACTAGTGTGTGTTGTGTGTTGTCTGGTATAGGACGGTGAGACGAACTGATCAATTTTTTTTACACAAAACTTCAAAATTGCACATTGAAACAACTTTCTTCACATGCCAGTCTCATGTCCCTTAGTTAACACATCCACATGTCTCACACGTTATACAGTACACTCAGGTATAAACACGAGAACACAAAAAAAAACCCAACGGAAGCAGGAGAAAAAGATATAACCAAACCCCAATTTAAGCAAGAGTAGAGACTTAGCACTCCCAACAGTACAACTGATCTCATATAAATATTAAACCAACTACCGATCGCGATAGCCGAGCGGTCTAAGACGTTGGTCTGCGGCCGTTCGCTCGTGCAATCATAACTTTTGGGTTCGAAACTTGTCGGGGTATGGATTTTTTTTGTTCATGTAGTGAATGTTGTGTGTTGCCTGGTAGAGTTCTGTGAGACGAGCTGATCATTTTTTTACATATAACTTTAACATTGTACATTGAAACAACCTAATTCACATGCCAGTCTCATGTCCATTAGTTAAAACATCCACAAGTCTCACACGATATACAGTACATTCAGGTATAACCACGAGAAAACAATACAAAACCCAACAGAAGCAGGAGAAAAAGATATACCAACAAACAATTTAAGCAAGAGAAGATGCTTAGCACTCCCAACAATACAATTGATCTCATATAAATACTAAACCAACTACCGATGGCGATAGCCGAGCGGTCTAAGACGTTGGTCTGCGGCCGTTCGCTCGTGTATTCGGAATTTTTGGTTTCGAATCTCGTCAGTGTATGCATTTTTTTGTTGTAGTGAGTGTTGTGTTTTTTCTGGTAGAGGTTGGTGAGACGAGCTGATAATTCTTATCACACAATACTTCAACATTGTACATTGAAACAACCTACTTCAAATGCAAGTCTCATGTCCCTTTGTTAACACATCCACAAGTTTCACACGATATGCAGTACAGTCAGGTTTAACCACGAGAACACAAAACCTAACCCAACGGAAGCAGGAGAAAAAATATAATCAAACCCCAATTTAAGCAAGAGTAGAGACGTAGCACTCCCCACAGCACAACTGATCTCATACAAATATTAAACCAACTATCGATCGCGATAGCCGAGCGGTCTAAGACGTTGGTCTGGGGCCGTTCGCTCGTGCAAAAATAACTTTTGGGTTCGAAACTCGTCGGGGAATGGATTATTTGTTGTTGTTGTAGTGAATGTTGTGTGTTGCCTGGTAGAGGTCTGTGAGACGAGCTGATCATTTTTTTACATATAACTTCGACATTGTACATTGAAACAAACTAATTCACATGCCAGTCTCATGTCCCTTAGTTAACACATCCACATGTCTCACACGTTATACAGTACACTCAGGTATAACTAAGAGAACATAAAAAAAACACAACGGACGCAGGAGAAATAAAAATAACATAACCACAATTTAAGCAAGAGTAGAGACTTACCACTCCAAATAGTACAACTGATCTCATATAAATACTAAACCAAATACCGATCGCGATAGCCGAGCGGTCTAAGACGTTGACCTGCGGCCGTTCGCTCGTGCAGTCAGAACTTTTGGTTTCGAATCTCGTCGGGGTGGGGATTTTTTTGTTGTTGTAGTGAGTGTTGTGTGTTGTCTGGTAGAGGTCTTTGAGACGAGCTGATAATTTTTTTTACACAAAACTTCAACATTGTACATTGAAACAACCTACTTCACATGCCAGTCTCATGTTCCTTAGTTAACACATCCACATGTATCACACGTTATACAGTATACTCAGGTATAACCACGTGAACACAAAATAAAACCCAACGGAAGCAGGAGAGAAAGAAATAACCAAACCCCCATTTAAGAAAGAGTAGAGACTTAGCACTGTATACAGTACAACTGATCTCATATAAATACTAAACGAACTACCGATCGCGATAGCCGAGCGGTCTAAGACGTTGGTCTGCGGCCGTTCGATCGTGCAATCATAACTTTTGGGTTCGAAACTTGTCGGGGTATGGATTTTTTTTGTTGTTGTAGTGAATGTTGTGTGTTGCTTGGTAGAGGTCTGTGAGACGAGATGAACATTTCTTTACATAGAACTTCAACATTGTACATTGAAACAACTTTTTCACATGCCAGTCTCATGTCCCTTAGTTAACACATCCAAATGTCTCACATGTTATACAGTACACTCAGGTATAACCACGAGAACATAAAACAAAACTCAACGGACCCAGGAGAAATAAAAATAACATAACCTCAATTTAAGCAAGGGTAGGGACTTAGCACTCCCAACAGTACAACTGATCCCATATAAATACTAAACCAAATACCGATCGCAATATCCGAGTGTCTAAGCCGTTGGTATGCAGCCGTTCGCTCGTGCAATTAGAAATTTTAATTTCGAATCTCGTCTGGGTATGCATTTTTTTGTTGTAGTGAGTGTTGTGAATTGTCTAGTTGAGGTCGGTGAGACGAGCTGATCATTCTTTTCACACAATACTTCAACATTGTACATTGAAACAACCTACTTCAAATGAAAGCCTCAAGTCGCTTTGTTAACACATCCACAAGTCTCACACGATATGCAGTACCGTCAGGTTTAACCACGAGAACACAAAACAAAACCCAACGGAAGCAGGAGAAAAAGATATAACCAAACCCCAATTTAAGCAAGAGTAGAGACTTAGCACTCTCAACAGTACAACTGATCTCATATAAATACTAAACCAACTATCGATCGCGATAGCCGAGCGGTCTAAGACTTTGGTCTGCGGCCGTTCGCTCGTGCAAAAATAACTTTTGGGTTCGAAACTTTTCGGGGTATGGATTTTTTGTTGTTGTTGTTGTGAATGTTGTGTGTTGCCTGGTAGAGGTCTGTGAGACGAGCTGATCATTTTTTTACATATATCTTCAACATTGTACATTCAAAAAAACTACTTCACATGCCAGTCTCATGTCCATTAGTTAAAACATCAACAAGTCTCGCGCGTTATACAGTACACTCAGGTATAACCACGAGAACACATAAATACCCAAAGGAAGTGGGAGAAAAAAGATATAACAAAACCCCAATTTAAGCAAAAGTAGAGACTTAGCACTCCCAAAAGTACAACTGATCTCATATAAATACTAAACCAACTACCGATGGCGATATCCGAGCGGTTTAATACGTTGGTCTGCGGCCGTTCGCTCGTGCAATCAGAACTTTTGGGTTCGAATCACGTCGGGGTATGGATTTTTTTTGTTGTTGTAGTCAGTGTTGTGTGTTGTCTTGTATAGGTCTGTGAGACGAGATGATAATTTTGTTAAAATAAACTTCATCATTGTACATTGAAACAATTTACTTCACATGCCAGTCTCATGTCCCTTAGTTAACACATCCACATGTCTCACACGTTATACAGTACACTCAGCTATAACCACGAGAACACAAAACAAAACCCAATGGAAGCAGGAGGAAAAGATATAACAAAACACCAATTTAAGCAAGAGTAGAGACATAGCACTCCAAAGAGTACAATTGATCGCATATAAATACTAAACAAAATACCGATCGCGATATCCGAGCGGTCTAAGACGTTGGTCTGCGCCCGTTCGCTCGTGCAATCAGAACTTTGGTTTCGAATATCGTCGGGGTATGAATTTTTTTTGTTGTACTTTGTGTTGTGTTTTGTCAGGTAGAGGTCGGTGAGACGAGCTGATCATTCTTTTCGCACAATAATTCAACATTGTACATTGATACTACCTACTTCAAATGCAAGTCTCATGTCCCTTTGTTAACACATCCACAAGTCTCACACGTTATGCAGTACAGTCAGGTTTAACCACGAGAACACAAAACAAAACCCAAAGAAAGCAGGAAAAAAAGATATAACCATACCCCAATTTAAGCAAGAGTAGAGACTTAGAACTCCCAACAGTACAACTGATCTCATATAAATACTAAACCACTTAACGATCGCGATAGCCGAGCGGTCTAAGACGTTGGTCTGCGGCCGTTCGCTCGTGCAATCATAACTTTTGGGTTCGAATCTCGTCGGGGTATGGATTTTTTGTTGTTGTTGTCGTGAATGTTGTGTGTTGCCTGGTAGAGGTCTGTGAGACGAGCTGATCATTTTTATACATATAACTTCAACACTGTAAATTGAAACAACCTAATTCACATGCCAGTCTCATGTCCTTTAGTTAAGACATCCACAAGTCTCACACGTTATGCAGTACAGTCAGGTTTAACCGCGAGAACACAAAACAAAACCCAAAGGAAGCAGGAGAAAAAGATATAACCAAACCCCAATTTAAGCAAGAGTAGAGACTTAGCACTCCCAACAGTACACCTGATCTCATATAAATACTAAACCACTTAACGATCGCGATAGCCGAGCGGTCTAAGACGTTGGTCTGCGGCCGTTCGCTCGTGCAATCATAACTTTTGGGTTCGAATCTCGTCGGGGTATGTATTTTTTGTTGTTGTTGTCGTGAATGTTGTGTGTTGCCTGGTAGAGGTCTGTGAGACGAGCTGATCATTTTTTTACATATAACTTCAACAGTGTAAATTGAAACAACCTAATTCACATGCCTTTCTCATGTCCTTTAGTTAAAACATCCACAAGTCTCACACGTTATACAGTACACTCAGGTATAACCACGAGAACACATAAATACACAAAGGAAGCGGGAAAAATGTATAACAAAACCCCAATTTAAGCAAGAGTAGAGACTTAGCACTCCCAACAGTACAACTGATCTCATATAAATACTAAACGAACTACCGATGGCGATAGCCGAGCGTTGGTCTGCGGCCGTTCGCTCTTGCAATCAGAACTTTTGGGTTCGAATCACGTCGGGGAATGGATTTTTTTTGTTGTTGTAGTCAGTGTTGTGTGTTGTCTTGTATAGGTCTGTAAGACGAGATGATCATTTTTTTTAAACAAACTTCAACATTGTACACTGAAACAACCTACTTCACACGCCAATATCATGTCCCTTAGTTAACACATCCACAATTCTAACACGTTATACAGTTCACTCAAGTACAACCACGAGAACACAAAAAAAACCCAACGGAAGCAGGAGAAAAAAGATATAACAAAACATCAATTTAAGCGAGAATAGAGACTTAGCACTCCCAACAGTACAATTGATCACATATAAATACTAAACCAACTACTGATCGCGATAGCCGAGCGGTCTAAGACGTTGGTCTGCGGCCGTTCTCTCGTGCAATCGGAACTTTTGTGTTCGAATCTCGTCGGGGTATGAATTTTTTTGTTGTTGTAGGGAGTGTTGTGTTTTATCTGGTAGAGTTCTGTGAGACGAGCTGATCATTCGTTTCACACAATACTTCAACTTTGTACACAGAAACAATCTACGTCCCATGCCAGTCTCATGTCCCTTAGTTAACACATCCACAAGTCCCACACATTATACTCTACACTCAGGTTTAACCACGAGAACACAAAAGAAAACCCAACGGAAGCAGGAGAAAATAGATATAAAAAAACCCATTTTAAGCAAGAGTAGAAACTTAGCACTCCCAACAGTACAACTGATCACATATAAATACTACACCAACTAGCGATTGCGTTAGCCGAGCGGTCAAAAACGTTGGTCTGCGGGCGTTCACTCGTTAAATCCGAATTTTTGGTTTCGAAATTCGTCGGGGTATCGATTTTTTGTTGTTGTTGTAGTGAGTGTTGTGTGTTGTTTGGTAGAGGTCTGTGAGACGAGCTGATCATTTTTATTTCACACAAAACTTCAACATTGTACAATCAAACAACCTACTTCACATGCCAGTCTCATGTCCCTTAGTTAACACATCCACATGTATCACACGTTATACAGTACACTCAGGTATAACCACGAAAACATAAAACAAAGCCCAACGGAAGCAGGAGAAAAAGATATAACAAAACACCAAATTAAGCAAGAGTTGAGACTTAGCTCTCCCAACAGGTCAATTGATTTCATATAAATACTAAACCAACTACTGATCGCGATAGCCGAGCGGTCTAATACGTTGGTCTGCCGCCGTTCGTTCGTGCAATCATAACTTTTGGTTTCGAATCTCGTCGGGGTATGGATGTCTTTGTTGTTGTAGTGTGTGTTGTGTGTTGTCTGGTAAAGGACGGTGAGACGAGCTGATCAATTTTTTTACACAAAACTTCAACATTGTACATTGAAACAACTTTCTTCACATGCCAGTCTCATGTCCCTTAGTTAACACATCCACATGTATCACACGTTATACAGTACACTCAGGTATAACCACGAAAACATAAAACAAATCCCAACGGAAGCAGGAGAAATAAATATAACAAAACCCCAATTTAAGCAAGAGTAGAGACTTAGCACTCCCAACAGTACAACTAATCTCATATAAATACTAAACCATACACCGATCGCGATATCCGAGCGGTCTAAGACGTTGGTCTGCGGCCTTTCGCTCGTGCAATCAGAACTTTTGGTTTCGAATCTCGTCGGGGTGTGGATTTTTTTGTTGTTGTAGTGAATGTTGTGTGTTGTCTGGTAGAGGTCTGTGAAACGAGTTGATCATTTTTTTTACACAGAATTTCAACATTGTACATTGAACAATTTACTTCACATGCCAGTCTCATGTCCCTTAGTCAACACATCCACATGTCTCACACGTCATACAATACACTCAGGTATAACCACGAGAACACAAAACTAACCCAACGGAAGCAGGAGGGTAAGATATAACAAAACCCCAATTTAAGCAAGAGTAGGAACTTAGCACTCCCGACAGTACAACTGATCCCATATAAATACTAAACCAACTACCGATCGCGATAGCCGAGCGGTCTAAGACGTTGGTCTGCGGCCGTTCGCTCGTGCAAAAATAACTTTTGGGTTCGAATCTCGTCGGGGTATGGATTTTTTTTGTTGTAGTGAGTGTTGTGTGTTGCCTGGTAGAGGTTTGTGAGACGAGTTGATTATTTTTTTTTCACACAAAACTTCATTATTGTACATTGAAATAAGTTACTTCACATGCCATTTTCGTTTCCCTTAGTTAACACATCCACAAGTCTCACACGTTATACAGTACTCTCAGTTATAACCACGAGAACACAAAACAAATCCCAACGGAACCAGGAGAAAAAGATATAAAAACCCCAATTTAAGCAAGTGTAGAGACTTAGCACTCCCAACAGAACAACTGATCACATATAAATACTAAACCAACTACCGATCGCGATAGCCGAGCGGACTAAGACGTTGGTCTGCGGCCGTTCGCTCGTGCAAAAATAACTTTTGGGTTCGAATCTCGTCGAAGTATGATTTTTTTTTTGTAGTGAGTGTTGTGTTTTGTCTGGTAGAGGTCTGTGAGACGATCTGATCATTCTTTTCACACAATTCTTCAACTTTGTACATTGAAACAACCTACTTCACATGCCTCTCTCATGTCCCTTAGTTAACACATCCACAAGTCTCACACTTTATACAATACACTCAGGTATAACCACTAGAACACAAAAGAAAACCCAACGGAACCAGGAGATAAAAGATTTAAATCACCAATTTAAGCAAGAGTAGGAACTTAGCACTCCCAACAGTACAACTGATCTCATATAAATACTAAACCAACTACCGATCGCGATAGCCGAGCGGTCTAAGACGTTGGTCTGCGGCCGTTCTTTCGTGCAATCAGAACTTTTGGTTTCGAATCTCGTCGGGGTATGGATTTTTTTTTGTTGTAGTGAATGTTGTGTGTTGTCTGGTAGAGGTCTGTGAGACGAGCTGATCATTTTTTTTGCACAATACTTCAACATTGTACATTGAAACAACCTACTTCACATGCCAGTCTCATGTCCCTTAGTTAACACATCCACAAGTCTCACACGTTATACAGTACACTCAGGTATAACCACGAGAACACAAAACAAAACCCAACGGACGCAGGAGAAAAAAGATATAACCAAACCCCAATTTTAGCAAGAGTAGAGACTTAACACTCCCAACAGAACAGTTAATCTCAATTCAATACTAAATCAACTACTGGTCGCGATAGCCGAGCGGACTAAGACATTGGTCTGCGGCCATTCGCTCGTACAATCGGACTTTTTGTGTTCGAATCCCGCCCTGGGGCATGAATTTTTTGTTGTTGCTTTGTTGTTATTGTTGCGTGTTGTCTGGTAGATGTCTCTGCGACGACCTTATTTCTTTTTTGTTTTTTGTTTTGGTTCCTACAAATCTTATTGAATACTGTACATTGAAACAAGGCTACAACCTACTTCCCATGCTAGCCTTATTTACCTTAGTCAACCCATCCACAAGTTTGACATTTTTACAGTAATCTTAGGTATAACCACGAGAACACAAAACAAAACGCAGCGGAAGCATAGAAATATAAAGACATAACAAAAGGTCCAAGTAAAGCGAGAGTAGAGTATCAGCATTCCCAACGGCAACAACATCGAATATTCTAATACAAAGAAACATCCGGTATTTCACGATCAGATGAATTAGAGTTGAAGTAACTCTGTTTCAAAACACAAATAAATATCCTAAATATGTCTACATCTATGGTAATGGATTTTGCTTCTTGTGAACATCTAGTCGAAACGTAGATGTTGTGTACCACATAATTGTAGTAGTAGTAGTAGTAGTAATAATAAATATTGCAAATTTGGGGGACAGAAATGTGATTAAAAAGAAGCCGAGAAAATTCTAAAATATAAAAACCTTACAATAGAAATACAATGCATGTGTAATGTAACAACAGAAGTGATTCCACTGTAACAACAGAGGCGCGACTGGGACCATTTCAAAGTCATTTAGAAAATACGTGAGCAACATACCAGGAAATCAGGAAGTTAAGGAACTACAGAAAACAGCCATATTGGGCACTGCACACATACTGCGGAAAGTGCTAACGTAGAGATACAATGGAGTCAACGCAGGAACTAGCGATATGAGCACCATGAATAGTTACATCAGAATAGCTGCAACACAGTGTTCCCTAGGGACATGGTTTGTCTCAGGAATATAAGTGTAGATACCCTGCATAAAGGATACACCGAGGATGATGATGATGATGATGATGATGATGATAATAATAATAATAATAATAATAATGATAATAATAAAAGGAAAATTAGTCTTATGGATTAGAGGCCTATACATATTTCGGAAATTGCCTTATATTTGTTAAAAGCTCACAATTGGAAATCTCCTGGAAATGATCAAATACAAAATTACTGGCTTAAGGCTTTTCCAGCTACTCACAGGCATATTACAAAAAGTTCAATGCAATAATAGAGGAACCGGAGAAGGCACCTGACTGGCTGACTACAGGCGTAACTTCTTTGATACCAAAATCAGGAGACAGCAAGGAAGTTAGAAACTACCGACCGATTACATGCTTAACGACCATCTACAAAACCCTAACAGGAATAATAGCCAAAAAATCTCCACACATTTGGAAGAGCAGAGTTTACTACCAGAAGAGCAAAAATGTCACCCTGGAAGTAAAGGTTGCAAAGATAAATTAATGATATCAAAGGCAATATATGAGGACTGCAGGAGAAGGAACAAGAATTTAAGTGTAGCTTGGATTGATTGCCAGAAAGCATTTGATAGCGTTCCACATAGCTGGGTGGAAAAGTCAATAGAATTGGTAGGAGTGAACAGTAAAATTGTTAGATTTTGTAAACTATCTATGGAGAAATGGAACACAAGGCTTTTTTTAAAAACAAAGCAGGAAGTAATGCAGTCACAACCCATTCAAATACGAAGAGGAATATTCCAAGGGGACTCTCTCTCGCCATTACTCTTTTGCATAGCACTCATTCCATTAACAAACGAGCTGAACAGAGC
>Ga0268261_10003471_pt1 | contig 11599 bp, 6 predicted proteins | sample TergutNc150P1_FD_190353 | JGI IMG/M metagenome (GOLD analysis project Ga0268261, IMG submission 190353) | Nasutitermes corniger P1 segment gut microbial community from laboratory colony in Florida, USA - Nc150 P1 (SPAdes) (version 2) | ecosystem: Host-associated > Arthropoda: Insects > Digestive... | reverse complement strand
CTCTGCGACGAGCTGATCACTCGTCCAGAGGAGTCCTACCGACTGTGCTGCGTCGTTGTGTGTGATCTAGAAACATCAAGAATTGGTGCTCCATATATATATGACATTAGTCACCTAAGGGTTAAGCTACTCGTTATATCGTTTTCTCCATTCCACCTTTAGGTCCTACCTCTTAGACTTAATATTCTCCTCAACACCATATTCTCAAGCACCCTTAGCCTACGTTTCTCCCTCAGTTTCAGCGACCAAATTTCACACCCATACAAAACAACAGGAAAAATTATATTTCTCTATAACTTCATTTTTAAGTTTTGGATAACAAACTGGAAAACAAAAAATGCTGTAACGAATGATAGCAAACATTGCCTGATATCCACTTGCTCTTAATTTATTACTGAATAGATTTTTTATTTGTTTGAGTTGTCCCCAAATATCTGAATTCTTCCTCCCTTTCCAAGGCGCTATTAAAATTTTTTATTATGACTTTATCCTGCATTCTGTTTTCGGGACATGATCATGTACATTTTATCATCAGAATTTACATCTAATCCAACGTCCTTACTTGCGGCTAACACAGCTTCTGCGTTTTCCTTTACGGTATTTACGCTTCCGCCCTATATTAACACCGTCAATATAAACAGGAAGTTGATGTGTATCATTTAATATCAAGCCACACTGGTTTATCTGTAACCTCGTTTTGGCATACCCAAAAGCAAACTTGAAAGGCAATGGCGTTAAAACATCTCGTAGCTCAAACCATTCCTACTAGAGAACATGTCAGGCAAATGCTTGCCTAAGTGGATAATGCATTAGGATTCATTCAAACGTACTTTTATTAAACTTATTTACAAGGGATTTTAATGGGAATGGGACTTTAGAGGAAAAATAGGAGATAAAATTAAAAAATTTTGAAACAAACTCTAAGTTAAAAAATATTAGATACTTGTATAAGGGCACCAAATACTTTAAGAATTGTTACCACACTATAACTACCTTTGTAGTGTGGTCAGGAGTTCAAATGGAATTATTTTTGTTGATGACATCGACGCTTTTCGTGAAATGAATTTTCTTCATGACAATTAGTTATTACATTTAGATATAAATTCTGTTCGTATATTATTCATTGCTAACTACATAAAGCCCAAAGTCAACAAGACCAGAGTTATGTCCCTCTGTAGGAAAACCATCTGCTCGGTTTCGATCACAAACAGTGAATCGACTGTCAGTCACACCGAGGAAACCGATTATTGACTACAAACTGCATTTTTACACAGTGTGGATCACATATTCGTCGTCAAATTAGGTTGTTTAGGTTAATTAGAACATCAACTTTAAGTGCTCCTTTCTACATAGTCTCCTGACGCCATGTTGCACATCAGAGAGTCCTAAGTTACAATGTGACGTTGCTGTGTGAAATTCCGTCACTTGTACTGATGTCAGTATGCTGTAGTCTTTCCAACGGAAGTTCGTATCGGCTAGTCCCTGTTTGTCAGTCGCTTACAGTACAAGTGTAATAATGTTATAATTATTTGAAATTTCATATTTCAATATTCGTAGGCGTCATATAGAACCTCTTGGCGTTTTGCGTAATGTTTACATGGAATCAAAATTCCAGCCGCCACGTCAGGAAAGCAATTTCCTTCGGTAAGCCACAAAAATCTCAGAATTTTTAAATAAAGAATTTAAACGTGTCAACTGTTCTTCATCTCACCAGCTAATGCCATCAGTAAAATAGTAAGGCACACAAAGGAATGTCCGTTTAATTGTTATATTTGGACCCTTTGCACAGACTATACGATGTATCAGTGAAACTGAATGTGAATTTGGTTTCGGTTTATTTAGTTTTTTAAAATGAATCTATGTGTGTTTTTTATTCCTAATATTATTGTATTCTGTATTCGTCAAATTCTTGAGAAAAAATGGGAACACAATGAGGCAGTGCATCGGTTCCATATAGACTTCAAGAAAGCTTATGATTCAGTTAGGAGGGAGGCCTTGTACAATATTCTCATTGAGTTTGGTATCCCCAGGAAACTGGTAAGGCTAATAAAAATGTGTCTGAATGAAACGTACGGCAGAGTCCGAGTGGGTAAGAATTTGTCTGAGATGTTTCCAATTAGGAATGGTTTGAAAGAGGGAGATGCTCTATCGCCATTGCTTTTCAACTTTGCTTTGGAATATGCCATTAAGAGTGTTCAGGTAAAGCTGGATGGCTTGAAATTAAATGGTACGCATCAGGTTCTGGCTTATGCCGATGATGTTAACATATTGGGAGGAAGCGTACATACTGTAAAGGAAAATGCGGAAGCTTTAGTAGTTGCTACTAAGGAGATTGGGCTAGAAGTAAATGCTGACAAAACGAAGTACATGGTTATGTCTCGGGATCGGAATGCAGGACGGGATTACAGTGTGAAAATTGATAATAATTCCATTGAAAGTGTGGAAGAGTTCACATATCTGGGAACGACGTTAACAGATCAAAATTCTATTCAGGAAGAAATTAAGAGCAGATTGAAGTTAGGGAATGCGTGCTATCATTCGGTGCAGAATCTGTTGTCTTCCAGGTTGCTATCCAAAAACTTAAAGATCAAGATATATAGAACTATAACTTTGCCCGTGGTTTTGTATGGGTGTAAAACCTGGTCACTGACATTGAGGGAGAAACGCAGGCTGAGGGTGTTTGAGAATAGGGTGTTGAAAAAAGTATTTGGACCTAAGAGGGACGAGGTGACAGGGAATGTAGAAAGCTGCATAACGAGGATCTGAATGATCTGTACTCCTTACCCAATATTGTGCGGGTGGTAAAATCGAGACGAATGAGATGGGCATGGCATGTGGCGCGTATGGGGGAAGATAGAGGTGTGCACAGGGTGTTGGTGGGGAAGCCTGATGGAAAGAGGCCATTGGGGAAACCAAGACGTAGATGGGAGCATAATATTAAAATGGATCTTCAGGAAAGTTGGAGGGGGTCGTGGGGACTGGATGGAGTTGGCTCAGGATAAGGATAGGTGGCGGGCACTTGTGGGTACGGTTAGGGACTTTCGGGTTCCATAAATGCGGGGAATTTCTTGACTGGCTGCAACGTTTACTGGTTAACTTCTCAAGAAGGACTCTGCTCCATGGAGTAAGTAAGTAATATTATTGTTGTATACAACTAATTGAGTGCTATTTTTTTAATTAGGTACTTTCCACGTTGAATTTTTAAATAAATTTAATTTTTTGTCTTAAGCTATTTGTTATGTGCAAGTTGGGTAAATTTGTAATTTGCCATTGAGCGGTTAAACCATTAAGCAATATGACAATGAAATTACTATTATTATATTTTTATGCGCTTTCACATTTCTAGATTTCCCTGAACAGAAAATGATGGAATGAGGATGTTGAAAAATTTATAAGATATTTTGCATAAACTCGTCCAATATTTTACAGTCTCGCAACCGTTTAAATGTCGTTTGAAGGGTTTTAGCTACAGTAAATATAAACGTCTTGTCTCTTGAGCTGCACCTGTATAATTATTGCTAAAGCTTTTACTGTTCCGATACTTTCAGCAGACCTCTTTGATCTTGGTTTAGAACTGTTCAGGATAGTGCTTTAATATTTGTATTTCCATGATCGTGTTTTTGTTATAAACTTTATTACTGAAATGTTTGTTGCACGTTGCTGTGCCATGTTGCCTTACAGGTCTTGTTGAGCAGCACCAGTCAAATTGACAAAGCCTTTCCCTATCGTTTCTTGTGGTCTTGGCTTGGCTCCGGTTTGCTGACCAGCACAGGTATTGTATTTGAAAAATATTCTGCTATTATTAGTACGGTGATTGAACAGCATTCTGCTGCAGTTAGTAAGGTGATGCAAAAACATTCTGCCACTGTTAGTAAGGTGATTGTAACACCTTGTGCTGCAGATAGTTTTATGATAGAACCACATTCTGCTACTGTTAGTGAGGTGATTAAAATGCATTCTGCTACAGTTGTTAACCTATGTCAACAACATTCTACTACTTGGAGAAGGGTAATTGAAACACACTCTGACACTCGTAGAATGGTTATTGGGCCACATTCTGCTACTGTCACCAATGTGATTAAACCACATTCTCCTACAGTTAATAAGGAGAGTCATAAAATTTCTCTTACTCTTAAGAGAGTGATTAAACCACATTCTGCTACAGTCAGTAGGGTGAATAACTACATTCAGCTGCTGTTAATAACGTCATTTATCCACTTTCGGCTACAGTTATTAAGGTGGTTGAACCATGTTTCAAGATTGTTAGTAACGACTGTTTATTCACTACCTTTATCATCGCAATTCTTTTGTTTTTGCTCAGCCTTTCATAAGTATGTTTCAAGGTGCCGTAAGATGAAATTTTTATATTTCAGGTTACGATTTAATGTAGAATAATGAATGTACATGCCAGTCCCATCCGAGAAATCGGAATAGATAAATTAGCCTACAAGGATTCAGATCCCCCAAAAAAAAAAGTTTGTATAAAATTAGCTGTAATAATAATCTCTTCCACATGCCAAAGTTTCTTGTTCTACTAATTTGATTCCTTACAGCCTCCCGGAAAAAAATATTTATATCATGCAGATTGTTCTGTCGGTTTCTGTGCTCCTCTTCTTCACAATACGTGCACCATAATTGAAACATAATTGCAACATAATTGCTCAAACTGATGATATTGCCTTAACAATATGGGCGCAGTCATGGCTGGAGACTTTTACCATTTTAGGGCTAACCAATTTTGCGTTACGAATTGTCCTGTTGGTATGTTATCTAGTGACAGGTGATTTACGTCAATGTTAATTGTTCCCGCAAATTTTTGAATTGACAACTTATTTTTTATTTGTGTGATAAGAAACATTAATTAGCAGTAATTAATCGATAATTTGTGCATTTAAACATATTTTTATTGTAAGTTTCGTTTCAAAAAAAGGAAGTGGTTCGAACGGGTGTAAGGGAAGTTAAAGTAATGCTCTACACCCTCTGATATTCTGCGGTTGTGCTCGATATCCAGAGCAGCTACGTAACCATCAATTGATTCGTTGTTGTTAGATGGAACAGTTGCCCCAGTAGTGAGGTCAGACAGACTCTGTACATTTTATTGTAAATCGGAGTTCTACTGTTTGCTGTTCTGCAGGGCAGCGTTGGGCAACCCACCGCAAGCTGCTTACTCCAGCTTTCCACTTCAAAGTGCTGGAGAATTTTGTAGATGTGTTCAACAGAAATGGAAAAATTCTAGTGGAGAAGTTGTCCAGCCGCGTGAATGGTCCAGAATTTGATGTCACTCCGTACATGTCTCTGTGTGCTTTGGACAACATCAGTGGTGAGTATCGTGCCAATAGACTTTACAAGAGGAAGCTTTAAATGTTTTTGTTCTTAGATACACTCGGGAAGAAAGAAAACCATAAATGTGGCAATTTTTTCAGGGCCGCCGAAAGAAATTTCGGGCCAATAAAAATTTTCACACTCCGCAGCAAAGAAAGGCCCACAAAAAAATCCGCAAATAGAAAAGAATGACTCTCAGTTTCAGACTGACTTGGGAATTGGTTAATTTGAAAATCGACAAATAATGATACTGCAGAGAACGACCAAAACATATGCAATACAGTGGGACTGCGAACCCTCTTTAGGAAAGCCCAGCCCCGTAATTTATACTGGGTTCCCCTCCTTCTCGTCTGCACAGTTTATGATGTTATTGTTCCTGCAAATAATTTTTCGCCTTCAAAATCCCGGAAACTCACAATCTGTGCTCAGTTTTGCCCTGTGCCTCTCTCTGTTCCAGAGACGTCAATGGGTGTCACTTTGAACGCACAGCACCACATTGATTCGGAGTACATCCAGGCTATCCGCAGGTGAGAGTTGGGAGTGTTTTGAGGTGAATACTGTGTGTTGCTGTTAGCTATACTGATATACTGGCAAGACATGTGGAACCACATCGCTTTCCAAGCAGCTGGCACCCTGTGGTTTACATCAGCTCAACGCTGCAACCAATCGCACAGGGACACTAGCTGACCAATTCCATCTAAAAATCAATTTACAACTCACAGTTGAACTGCAGTATTGCACGTACCGTATACAACTGCATTATAAACTGGACCTAGAAGCATTCCACTGCAGTTCCTAAAATACAGTGAGCGTATCACTTGTGGTTTCAGAAATCTGGATAGTCTGAACTGTTTTTCCTGTCTTTGTGCACACACGGTCACTGTGTGAGAGACTGCCGTATCAAAATGTGTGGCAGAAAGGGGAAGGTTGATTTGTTATGTACAGGGGTGGGAACTGATTGTTCCCAAGATGACTGTATTCTGTTACAAAAATATTTACAGCTGTTCATATTTTCAGAATAGTAACAAACACATCTACATGACTCACAGGAAATGTAACATGGTTGAATTTTGATATATTTTTTCCTATTTAGAAGTAATCTCAGTGATGATGGTGAAACAGTAGGCGGACTAAAAAGCATTACATATAAAAATAAGAACATTTATAACACAATAGGTTACAAACGTAAAGCCAGTGAATAGTAATAATAGATACCAAATATAAAATTATGAAAATATAGAGTTTAATCAGTTTATGTAACTGGCTCTGAGTAAAGATCTGGTTTACCTTGTCGTTATTTTATCTGTGTATTTCCGAAACATCATCGTCCATCAAGGACAACAGCAGAGCAGAAGCTGCTGTCTTGACACTTCGTGTCATATCCAGTGGTAACCTACCAGCTGAAATGAAAAATCTCTTCTCTGCTGGTTTTGTTCTTGCTTACAAATTTGTTTGTTCCGCCCACCTGTGTGAAATATTTTACGTCATTTTTACCAACGCCGTTGTCTTCCGTAAGAAAGATTTGCATTTTCAAGATTGTGGTTATAACGATGATGATGACGATGATATAATAATAAAAATAATAATACAATTTGTTTCTCCCTACTTCATAGCACGTGCAGCAGGGCAACACCTAAAACCTCGCTGCGCAGTTGAATTATCGCGAATGACGTCATTAATTGAATAGTAATGAGGAAGTGGCTGTTCGTGAACATTCACTAATAAAACAGCTCGATTCTTCCCTCGTCATAATCCTTAAATTCGTTTCCGTGTAGGAGAGATAAGAATTTTCAAATCGAGAGGATTATGTTCAAAATGAAAGAAAATGCAGTGGAAATTTCGGGTTATTTGATTGGTTTTTTTTTTAATTTTTGAGCTACGAATTCAGGTTAGTGAATATCATTTGTACTGTGTAGCGGCTATTGCTTTAAAATCTGTGATATTCCACCCGTTACTTTTCAACACAATTCTGCTTTTTACGTGTAAAATTAGCCTGCTCATTGTAATCGTCCACATTAAGCTGCACGTCTTTCAGTTACAATACTTCGCACACTAGTCGGTAAGCATGAATATATCCAAAGGAATGTACGGAGGGATAGGAGGTACTGTGGTTGTTCGTTTTTATAATCACGTACTATTTCACTCTCCTCATTTATGTACAACTTACACACAAACATGTGTACTTAAAATTTGACCAAGACAAAGTTGCCGTTATAATATGTTCAACGCTCTGTTCGTTCATGTCCCACATCCTTTCTATAAAGTCTAATATTCCAGTTCCTGTTCTGGAATGTCTCCATTTGTCAAGATAACAGGAAGACTGCATGAAAGCCCGTAAGGAAATACTTGCCTACGGCTATATAAAGAAAGAAAATGTAAGCCTTTATTGGAAAGAGGTGCGCTAGACCTGTACACTTTCTGGTTATCTTGCAAAGATTAAATGCGGAACCGCTAAACCTCTCTGCACATTCCAAAACTTCGAAGAGAATAATTATTTATTTAATTGAACCGGGCTGACGGACGGACTGCCAGGTTAACTACTCAACTCCTTGATACATAGCCCGAGACTAGAACTACGGACCCTGATCAGTTAAGTTATATTACATGATTTACGAACCTAGGAAATTTCTATACTTCAGAATGGGCGAGATTGTGTACAAGAGGCTTCGGAAGCCCTGGTACCACTCGGATATCACGTTCCGTTTGTCGCCACCCGGCAGACAACAGCAGAAGTGCCTGGATATTCTGCACGGTTTGACACGGTCTGTCATTCGAAAAAGAAAACAGGAGTTACTGGTACGATCGAAGCATCAGACGGAACAAGAAGATCATAAAGACTTAGGTGAGGAATGTTAGTTCAGGCGAATGAGCAGATTTGGTATTTTGCCATGAAGATAGTATTGATATTAGTGTGTACGTTCATAGGTGCGAAAAGACGTCTCGCCTTCCTCGATTTGTTGCTTCAGGCGTCGCAAGGTGGCGTTTTACTTACAGAAGAAGACATCCGAGAAGAAGTGGACACTTTCATGTCCGAGGTGATAAGACAGTAACATGGTACCGCTTACTAGTATAGAACACCTACTGTCAGTCTGACAATAATCAACATCAATTTGTTTCAGGGTCACGACACTGTAATGTCTGCACTGTCCTTCACGATGTGGTGTTTGTCCAAGTTCCAGGATGTTCAGGTGAGTGTTAGTCATTTTAGATTATTTCCAGTTATTTTACCAACTTCATCTAGAAACCTAGTTTTTAATACCCCCAGCGAACCAATGAAGAATTGAGTTGAACTCGAATTTTTTGTAAAATCAGACAAACATGCTGCTTGCTTTATCACTGTAATAACGGAACTGTGTGTGCAATAATTGAATTTGTAGCCACAGCCGTTTCACTGTCGTTCGAAACCAAGTTAATGTGTCCAGCAGCACAGCACTGCGGTTTTATAGGCCCACCACTGGGTGCTATTAATGTTCTGAATTAATTGTGTGTACAGGAGAAAGCTTTTGCTGAATTGAAACAGATATTTGGGGATTCCACACGCGATGCGACGTTTCGTGATCTTCAGGACATGTAGTACCTGGAGCAAGTGATCAAGGAGACTCTGAGGCTGTAACCTAGTGCGCACACATTCGGGCGACAGCTTACTGAAAATCTTACAGTGGGTAAGCGAAAATATTCAACACATGGATTTGCAAGTCACGTGTTTTTATTTATTTTTTGATGGTTAGTTTATGTGCGTGACATTATCACACGCGTGACAATTGTGGCGGCACATACAGTTTCCTAGTGCATGCAGTTCTGAAAGTTACAAGGCGGAAATCCATTATAAGGCATTGTTTGGAATTCCTTTACCAGTGCTGGTAACCATTTAGTGCTGAAGATAAGCAGTTCGTACTAGTGTACCAATTTCAGGGGAACAGAAAGCCAGTTTTAGAAACCATTTTTCCCGAAAAGCTGTTATCATATAATGTTCTTCGGTGATTTGGCACTGAAATATGTTGGAGATTATATTTTAATGTCTCTATTAATATTGTGCATTTAGTTGCTGTAATAAACGGTTTGCTTCAGTCTCCGAGTGTGTGTTTATTTAACGACGCCGTTAGTAGCTGTGTTTATAAAAAAATTTGTGAAAAGGAAGGGATTCATTCATATCATATAAAACTGTAAAAGTCCACCAAACCATCAGTTGGCTTACCCAATATTGGGACATAGATGTGAACCTGCACTTCTTTGATAAGAATTAGGAATGCTTCCTACCGGGCCTCGACATTGGTTACCGCAAGGTGCAGTGTCCATTGTGTCTGTCACTCTCAAGGACTTACATAAATCCGAACGTCGTGCACCACAACGCCATCTCCCCTTTCCAGTGTCACTAATATGAAGGTCGTAAGTTCTGACAGGTCACCCTGCTGAATGGACTAGCCCGTAAGTTCTGACAGGTCACTCTGCTGACTGGACTGGGCCGTAAGTTCTGACAGGTCACAATGCTAACTGGGCTGTACCGCAAGTTCTGACAGGACACTATGCTGATTGGGCTGACACGCAAGTTACAGTAAATTTGCAGTCGTGTAGTACAGCCGCTGATTATTTGAGATGTTCTCATTTAAAAGGACCTAAGTATTATAATCGCTGGAAAAAATTGCTATAATTAGAGTGTGCGAAATTAGTTTTTGAAGTGTAGGGATACGTATGTTTGCGTAGAGGAAGGGGGAGCCATTAGCATCTGGTAGTGATACAAAGTCAGTATGTTGGCAAGAAGGAATGATAGGTTACAAGAGCAGAGTGAGATAGAATTATGTGTGAAGTAGGATAGACAGATAGATGGAGGGTAAGAGAAAATTATAAGTTAACATAGGACAGAAGGTGCACAAAGTATATTAAAAAAGGGGATTTTAGTTTGTTAGACGTAAGTCAATTTCACCTTTAATGGAGATTTGAAGTTTGATGGGTCAGTCAAAATTAAAAGGCTTGATATTTTTTCGGGATGTAAATCAAGAGAGGGTGGATAGCGTGTTAGGTACGGTAGCATATTAAAGTTGGCCGTTAGAAGACGCTTGTACGGGTTTTATGTATCTTACGTTAAAAGATATCGCGTCAATTATTAGGATCCAACGGGGGAGACAGTAGAGTAAATATTACGTTTTTCGGCCTATTACTAAACGGCTAAATTTACATGGGAGCAATCAGACTGGCTAGGAAAATTAGAGTGGGGGGGGGGAATTGAACAGGCAAACAAACTGCGCATATTGTAGCGAACATCGCACCTAATTTATGCCATATTTACAGAATAGTTATATAACTAGAACTTTATAAGTGTTCCTACGGGGAGTACAGTGTTAAAATAAGTAATCTTTAATTTGACTTACTCGGTTTTATAAAGTTTCGGACAATATAATTGTCATTATTTCATAAATGTTAATGTACAATGAATACGCTAAGTGACGAAGTGATCTGTACTAAGTTTATCGTTTGTAATCATAACTTGTACCAAATTACCGTCTATTGACTAAAAATAAAATCAATCTAAATATTCTACAGATTGTCAATTAAGCGTAAATCGTAATGTTAGTTCTTATTTACTGAGTTCACAACACTCAAACCACGTTAGTCCATGTAAACTATGTCTCATGCAAACAACTTAGTGCGAAACGTGAGATGGACAGTTATAGTATCGTAAAGAAAGAAGTGCTTTTTTGGTCAATCGAGATGCCTCTTACTGCGATATCCTGTTCTTAATGGGGAATTGCTAAAGAATGGAAATGAATGTGGAAAAACAAAAGTAATGAGAATTTCAAGACAACCATTCCCAATAAAAATGACAAGAGAACAAAAACAACTAGAGAATGTGAAATCTTTTAAATATTTCGGTAGAATTTTAACAAATGATGTAAAGGTTGTTAAATTAAATCTGCGATTGCCATTGCAAAAGCTGCATTCTACAAGAAGATGGCTCTTTTTACTAACACATTGGAATTAAATTGAGGAAGAAACTAGTAAAATGCTACACATGGACCATAGCTCTATCTGGTGCCGTAGCTTGGATGATTCGGGCAATGGAACGGAAACACCTGGAAAGTTTCAAATGTGTTGCTGGAGAAGGATGGAGAAGATCAGTTGGGCCGATCATATGAGAAATAAAGAAGTATTACGTAGAGCCTAGAAGCAGAGGAATATTCTGTTTAACCCTTAAAAGCCCGAATTAAATCCCATCTGCTATTTGCTGGCATTATTAGGAGCTCACCATTTTCTCCACGTTAGCAGGATAAGGGTTAAATTA
>Ga0268261_10003470_pt1 | contig 11600 bp, 9 predicted proteins | sample TergutNc150P1_FD_190353 | JGI IMG/M metagenome (GOLD analysis project Ga0268261, IMG submission 190353) | Nasutitermes corniger P1 segment gut microbial community from laboratory colony in Florida, USA - Nc150 P1 (SPAdes) (version 2) | ecosystem: Host-associated > Arthropoda: Insects > Digestive... | reverse complement strand
TATGACTCAAAACATAATGTGAAATCACAACACCCTGTACATGAACGCAACCTCCTGTAGCTTCGAAACAAGAGCTAAACAACAATTTTTAGTATCATATTCGTGTTCAGCACCCACAAAATAGCCATAGAAGACTTATTTCATCAATGCTAATTTTTGGCTGTATATCAGTGTAATCTATTCTTCAAACCGACAGGTATGTAACGCCGGTAAAACGAGTGAGGCCATTTACCTATGTGTACTGTGTTATATAGACGCGGAGTGATTAATCAGACATTCCAATAAGGGTAATAAACATACGCGTTACACAGTGAGGTCAAGCTGTAGCAAACCACTACAGTGGTATTGCTGAGTTATAAGGAAATAAAAATTGTTAAACTTTAGTACATCCAACGTGTAAAATTTTGATGCCTGCTTTCTGTTAAATTAATTCTATTTGATTTTGACACACATTACAGTTGTTACCAGTACCAGTCCCAGAAATACTGGAAATCACAGACTTGAAACGATCGTAGAGCTAGTGTAATCTGCCAATGTACGAAAGTGTACCAGTTACATATTTCATAGGACGTTTCGGACAAACAAAAGACCTTGTCATATTGTTGTAGATACAAAAGACCTTAGAGCCAAACACTGAGGTCTCGTTGTATTACAGATGCTCAACTGGCACCTACGATTTTTTTACTTCCATTTGTTTTTGCTGAAAACAGATGTACTGCGTCCAGTTACCTGAATTTATCTCTAAGTAACAATATTGCAAATGGTGCCGTGCGTAAACCATCTCACACGATTTGTTCTCAAAATGTCGTACAGTTTCACGGTACAACCTTCAACGGAGTTTCGTTTACGGCCTAGGAAAATTATAGATTTCGTTCCACCAATTACCATGAAACTCACACATGTTCAACGCTATTATGCGCCGATAATTTAGTGAAGTCTCAGCAAAGTGGAATGAGTGTGGAATGAGCTCGCAAAAAATAATCGACGCCGTGCTGACCTGCATTAGACTTTTAATTGTTCGGAAATATTTTGTGAGGAACTCTCGTAACCAATTTCATTAAAATTCAACACGCCGTTTAACTGCTGACACTAGGCCCAAAACAGACGCAGTCTCCACATGATATGTTTCCGAAATTCGTAAAAGCACGGAATAGCAAGACTTGTTTCCACTGTTTCAGAGACAGCGATGGGAGTCCAGGTGAACGCCCAGAAAAACAGCGACTCTGAGTACGTTCGCGCCGTTCAGGGGTGAGCTTATGATTTGTTAGACAATAATATACACAGGCCAACTCCAAAGTGCTAAGCCGCAAATGATCGGAAGGGAGAACAGAAAGATGCAACGCTTGTGGCATGCGACGCCGTGACCTTGAGTCTGGAAATGCCGGAACCTGAATATGAAGCCACAAGCTCGCGATCTTTCGAAACTGCTCGCTCAAAGACGTTGCTTCATCGCTGTCAGAACATCAAATCTTACGAGTGAAGCTAAGTTTTCAGAACTGTGTTGGTAATCCAGATTGCTAGAGATTACCAACTCTTTTTAAATCAATGTTTATTAATGTACCAATATACGCACAAATAAGTAACCTAAAATTAATATTACAATTACTCAAACATAAATATTAATCCACATTTAACAACATTTTATCATAACAACAAACTACTATATTGTATTTTATCAATTTCATATATCATAACTCTAGGTAACACAATTTTAAAACCCCTCAAAATGCTGTACTAACACCGAAACATGTCGGAGTCATTTTAGTATTAATTTTACACTACTAATTTGTGCATACGTTAGTACAATAATAAACATTAATTCATCAATATGCACGGTATGAACATAAAAATACTTTTAAAATTCTCCATGTTCCGTGGCGGGGTTCTAAACTTAAGTAACACTTACCAATGAACAAAAATTTTATAGAGTTGGGTTTTATCTATAATTCAGAAAAACTAGGCACACGTTTTATCCAGGTCTTAAACATCGATATTGAGAATGCCTTCAGACACCTGCACCAAAAATACTAAACACCTACAGATGTCTAGCAAGTTAAAAAGTAAAACATATTCAAAATCTCTATTATTCTAACATGTTATATAAGAGACAAGCACATTCTACAACAACCAAAACAAAGGCAGAAGACCACATCTTTGTACAATATTGTATCTAACTGCAGTGCAGCTGTTGGAATGTACTGTGACCGGCACTTGCCACACAGTAAATCAGTAGGCTACAGTGTAAGGTACAGCTTGGTGACCAGCCGGCTGTACAACAGCACACATTTAGTGACGCTAACATGTAATTCGCCTCTACCCGCCCACTTTTCATTCCAACATTACCTGACTGGCTCTTGCTATAGGACCATGTAAACTACATTACCTACAGGCATAAAGCAATCTACTAACGCCGCTGCATCTTCGCTAGTAAACGGTACTGTTTATAGTGCTTTTCAAATACATCGAAATGTATTTCACAAAACGTCTGTCTGTCATTACAGCACTAAACACTGCGTAAAACAATAAAAAAGCGTATTCATTATTGTAATTCAAATTACATTTGAAGAAACCTAAAATAAGTGTATTTGTTTTAGTGTCTATATAATAACTGTTATCCACCCAGAGGTTAATAAACATTTGTCCAATAATTTTTTTATCTGACAAGCGACGATATTTGAAAACCCATGCAGAATAATAGCACGAAACTGCTAAGCCATGAACAAGCTGTTTCAATAATGTTGCAGTATGTCTGACATCGTAATACAAAGAAGCTTCAAGCCCTGGTTACACCCCGAGTCGCTGTTTCGCCTGTCGCCGCTAGCAAACAAACAAGTGAAATACCTGGCCACTTTGCACGATATGACGGACTCGGTGATAAAGATAAGGAAAGAAGGGTACCTACAAAAGAAGCTGAACACTCCGACGATAACAGACTGCAGTGACATCGGTAAGGCACGTCGTAGTTAGCACCGTCGGTCAGTTCAGACGACGGCACTCCGACTGACTCTGTTCATCGAGTGAAATACACTTACAGGGCGTTATGGAGACTTTTTGTATCGCCATCCTCAGGTGAAAATGAGGGATAAATTCGTGTCGGTTGCGCACATTAGGTGAAATTAATCTGCATCAGTACTGATGATGGCATTACTATACCACTGTCATTAAACATCTTCTTCCTACCGCACAGAGAACACAGTTCGTGGTCATTACAAACACGACATTCCATGTACGTATTAACTCACCATTGAGACGCGTTTGCATAATCGCTGTTGCCGTGAAAAAGCAGTAAGTATTACCTACTATAAGTGTGTTTGTAGCTTTAGTTATCCTGCACGTAATGCGCATGTGCCATATTGTCATTTGTGGCCTGCCTGGCTCTACATTATTTTTCAATATTATTTCATAAACGGCGCAATATATGGGAAATGTTTTTGAAACTAAACTATGTGTTTTCATTTTTTGTGCAATTTTGTCGGAATCATTTCACATTCTAAGAAAAACTGAATGATATATTATCATAAATGTGTATTGGTTTCCACGAAAAATAGCCGTTATTTTTGTGAGATATTAATTAAGCTTAAATTTTCTAGATAGATTTCCGAAAAATACTCAAACACCAAATGCAGTAAAAATCCGTCGATTGGGAGTCGAGTTCAGTTCGGACAGACAGACACACAAACGGAGACATGACGAAGCTAACAGACACTTTTCGCAACTTAGCTAAAACCCCCAAATACCAACCTGTTAAAGCAGTTTAGGCGAGCGGTCGATGATTATTTGCATCGTGTAATGCATATAAATACATATGGTGGGAAGAAGGGTTTCGCTTAATGGTCATGCAGGTGGACGACCACAGAAAGTGCAGTGTTTTGACGAACTCAAGAGGGAAGAGGTAATGTGTGCAACCGTGTTGTTTCAGGCACGAAGAGACGGTTGGCATTCCTGGACCTGCTCATAGCGGCTCAGCAAGATGGCGCCACAATCAGCGACGAAGAGATCCGAGAAGAAGTGGACACCTTCATGTTTGAGGTTATATGCATTGTGCGAAACATTCAGTGTTCCTTCGTAAAGGAGTCTGACTGTTTTCTTGAAGAAGAAGTATTCCACGCACTTCAGAATGTCCGACTTCATTATTTAGTCGCTCGGTTTTATGTCAGGATATCGCTGTGTTCTGCGCTAAGCGCTCGAACTATGCGCGTTCTTTACGGGAAATGTCGGCTTCTTTTCAGTAAGAACTCATCGCTACTTCAACATATTTGTACACGCAAAAAAAGGATTTTCTAGTATTTTTCGAAATGAAACTTACAAAGTAACACTTACAACCTAGACCCAGCAATGTCACGTGTAATTAAAGTCACGTGAGTCACGTTGCGTCCGTAACATCAACTATTCTAAATATCTCGCCACTGGGACGAAACATTGTTCAACCTGCCATAAAACTGCCAAATGTATTGGACAGATAACTGCATTTTTGGAGACGTCGCTGCTTACAAAGTTAGATCAAGTCTGTGTGCCTTCAAAATTCTAAATTTAGGCGTTCGATGTAAAGTTAGAATGCCTTCTGCGGAGACCGTGTCCGTCCGTCCAACCGTCCCGTCAGTGATCTAGTATCATCGGTTTAACCTACAGTCACATATTCATTAAATTCGATACAGCAGCTATTTATTAAAGTTTTCTCACAAACATGAGTTCCCTGAAATTCGGCTCAATGACCGTTATACTATGCTTAAGGCCGTAAATGTAATTTTCACATATTTTGTACGTTTTCGTCAGATTTGTATAATCGTGGATCCAGATGTCCACAAAGCTTTATTCACCCACTCGGCCTTCACGAAAATCGCCGCTGCCAGACCACACATTATGTAGGACAACAAATAAATTCAATCGAAAATTCTGCTCAGTTATTTTGCGTTCTGTGTGATATTCTGTAAAACAGACCTGCACACAACGCTGTTGAATGCGTGAGTTTAGTCAAAATCGCCGCAAGGACATCAATACTTTGCTTCTGGTAGTAAAAGAAACCACATATACAAGTGCGCCGTGAAGCTGTATGACATTATGACAGGAAAAAAAATCCCTGATAAAAATTTCGGTACAGAGTCGCGGAATACACAGTTTGCAACATTCTTCAATATCTAACTACTGTCGAAGTGTCTGACTTCGTAGCCGTTAACATTGGTACACTACAAACACACACACACACAAACACAAAGTATCAGCAAATTACTACACACACCCACACACACCAACAAACACACCACACACACACTACAAACACCAACACACACCACACACACATACACACACACACTACACACACACAGAAACAACACACACACACAAACACACACTACACGCTACAGACATACACTACACACAAACTACACAATACAAACACAAACACACACACTACACACAAACTACACACACATACATACACTATACACACACATTACACACGCACACACTACACACACACACACTACACACAAACTACACAATACAAACACACAAACACACACACTACACACAAACTACACACACATACATACACTATACACACACATTACACACGCACACACTACACACACTACACACATACATACACTACACACACACATACACACACACTATACACGCAAAACATACACACACTACACACTACAAACACACATATATACACACACTACACACACATACATACAACATACAAAGAACACACACACAATAAACACAGACACATCTACACACTGCACACACAAAACACACACACTACACAAACACCACATACACACACACTACACACACACATATACTTCAAACACATACTACACACACCCACACAAATACACATATACACACGCAATACACACATACACAATACACACATACACAATACACACACAAATTACAAACTACTCACACACACACTACACATACACACTACAAACTACAAACACACAACACACTCCACATATACCTTACACACACAAACACACAAAATATCAGCAAATTACTGATCGTACCTGTATTGGTACCGATCAGGCCATGACACCTTCAGTTCCTGATCGCAAACTATAGCCATTATTTGATCGAACAGTAGTGGTAATCTGGAATGACGCCCTCAACAAACTATCAGTTTTATCCTAACTAAATATATTATACAAAATGAAGACCTCATTACAGAACAAACAAAGGCATTATTAAATACCGATCGACATGCACATGAACATAATACATGTGATCAGCTACACAACAATGCACAAAGTGAAGACACGTAAAGTTAATTTTTGAAATACTGTCGCTCAAGAATTTGAAAAATACAGAAAAAACCAAACGTATTCATACAGGTCACGTGATCACGTTTAAAAATCGCAGCAATACAGTATCCAAGTGTTGGCGCAGTAACGGCGATAGCACGTCTGTTCCCTAAAACTAAGTCTCAAATGCCAGACGCTACGTGCAGCTCCCTATCTGATTTAGGAAGAGGAAGTCTTAATTACACAACATTGCATCAAGACGGAGAGCGTCGGCGTTTCCCTGTTGCATTTTGGTCGTCACTTTCTTGGGACAGGCGACCCTTTCACATAACCAACTCGTTTTGATAGCTGTACAACACTTGATTTATTTCTCTGCTGGTCAATGCTCTGTCACTGAAAAACACTTTGCCGGACATGGGCGGTTGTTGTCACATTTAGGTACATACGCCACGCTTATAATGTGTGGACTGAAACAGACAGTTCCCCATGTCCTCCCCATGAAGGCGTACAGAGGAAGCAGAGCTACGTCGACGCTCATTCTTTAACCTTGGTCCTTGAACGAAGTGAATGTTCAACGTGACGCTCCAGATGTTTTACCCACGGAGAAGAATCCAAATACACATTGAACAGGAGCTGGGTGGCCTTGTGAGCCGGTCCGCATAATTTGGAGGAGAAAAATCACTTGTCCCCGCGGGGATTCGAACATCGGATCGTCCAGACCGTATCCTAGTGACTACACCGATTGCACTCAGTGGGCTGTTCTACAGTACACATTTCACACTTGACGGGTCGCTCACTGTGCCTCACTGAACTACTTACTTACTTCCTCCATGGAGCAGAGTCCTTCTTGAGAAGTTAATGTAGTGCCCTACGGGCGGAACGCTATAAACCCGAGACACTTTATCGATGTCGGTAAATTACATCTTACCACACTCTAAATTTATTTCGGCACCCGTTTTCTCGAAGAAATCCATGCCGAGCAGACCGGCCACATCTGTGGGGAGTGGACACACTAGAAACGGGTGTCTGTACTCTCGCCCTTCCAAAGTGAAAGAAACAAACTGATGTCCTTTTATGTCAACGGTTTCCCGTCACACCATATGGTTTTGCTGAGGTGACTCTGACGTCAACGGTCGATATGCCTGGCTGCATTATCGACACGTTGGAGCCGGTGTCTAAAACGAGACGTCTCGCCATTCCCTCTATTTCTACAGAATTAGTGGGTGCGCCTAACTCCAACAGAAAAGAAACCGAAAACTTTTTGACAGCGTTGTCAGGGGTGGCGAGGTGGAAGGAGCTGTCTTCGTTCGCACCTCTTACTAGTTTCCCTGACTCTTAGTTTCTTTCCTAGCTTCCTGCTTTGTTACATATGGGGATTTTCGTCGGGAGAAAGCGAGTGTCCCGAACGTTGTCTCGAGTTCCTGCTTCCCGGGGAATAAGAGGGTTTCACTTTCCTTCCTAACCTTGTAGGACATTACCTTGCAAAATGCCCTATCCCGTCACATTCGTAACATTTTAGTGCAGCTCGGGTCTGTGCATTCCTATTTCCTGCGTTCGTTGGCTTGCCATTGCTACGCGAAGTTGAAGTGCCATTGCTGACCACGCACATAACTTTCTGCGTGTGTTTCAGCTGAGTGCCGAGATTTACCGTCCTCGCGGTATGTCCGGCCATGTGATCGTGATACTAATCTGACCGAGGTTTCAAACCTAGTATAAACACTCTCATTAAACGTTTCCTCTTTTTCTGCTTCTTGAACTGCAAGAGCAATTTGTAAAGCCTGTTCCAAATTTCGCGGACTTTGGTATCGAACATGCTTTCCCACTTTACCCGCAAGTCCCGAAATAAAGCTAGCTAGGAGCATACGCTCGGCATTTTCGCGGGGTATGCGTCGAGCCACTGGATCGTCTGTTTTCCCCATAATTTTCTGTGCTAGCTCTCTACATCTGTCTGCAAACTCTTGAGTACTTTCTTTCCGTCCTTGCCTAGCGGTTTGCAGTTTCATAAAATGATATTGGTCGGAGCGTATATCTCTAAATCTCCGCCAGAATGCGCTCTTAAAATCCTCCCAATTCACGTTTCCTTCATGGAGTTCTGTACAACCATTATAAAACATTTCCGCTGTCTCTGTAAGAAGTATGGTCGCGATTCTCAGTCTATCTATTTCGTTCCACCTTCCTACCTGGGCAGAACTTTCAATACTATCAAAAAATTCTTCTAGCGGAACAGCAGACTCTAGGCCTGACCATTTTGGAAACAATGATATTAAGGAAAGGTCCTTGTAAACGGTTGGCGTACCCATGCACAAGTGCTCACGTAGCTTCTGTATTTCGATTTTTGATTTCGCAAGTTTTGCTTGTAATCTTGCGTCAGTCATCGTGAAAACTATGTGCGTGCTGAATAGAGAAAAAGGGAAAAAATTTGCTACCGGCTGTAATTCTTGTTAGAATACCCCGTTCATAACCAACTGTAAGCAGTAGCCTTGTACACATCAGTATTAGTTCCAAATATTTCAATTTTGCGCGTGGTGAATCTGAATCCCGACGCTGCCAATCAATTGTACTGCCCTACGGGCGGAACGCCATACACCCGAGCCACTTTATCGATGTCGGTAAGTGACATTTACCACACTCGAAATTTATTTCGGCACCTGTTTTCTTTACCTTTGACAAGCCAGGATTTATCTGGTTGAACCGTTTTCTCGGAACTGAGACTTGCTGAGAACTGCTCGTCTGTATGCATTGTCTCCAGTTTACTAGGCTGTGGGCTATGTCTTTCTTTACCCTTAGCAAATACAGTCAGTGATGTTCTCATTTGGTCAAGAAATTCCCCGCATTTAATGGAACCCGAAAGTTCATTACCTCATTCACATGTGCCCGTCACCTGTCTCTATTCTGAGCCAACTCGATCCAGTCTACAGCCCCACATACCACTTTCTTAATATCCATCTTAATATTATTCTCCCACCTACGCCTGGGTCTCGCAAGTGGTCTCTTTCCTTCAAGTTCACCCACCAAAAACCTGCATACACCTCTCCTCTCCCCTATACGCGCTACATGCACCACCAATCACATATTTCTTTATTTTCTCACTTAAACAATATTTGGTAAGGAGTACAGATCATTAATTTCCTCACTAAGTCCAAACTTATGTCCCATTTTCTTTGTTTTGCACCAAAGTATCAGTCAAGGTCCGATGCTTACGCTTTGACTGTAACGCAACAGGATACGTTTTTACGGCAAGGAGATGTTAGCACCTCGCCCAGACGCAAGCTGGAGGATCTTCCCTTGTCGGCTTTCCGCAACTGCTTATTGAATATATTCGCAGCTACCCTCCTTATTTGAAGCTGTTCTTCCATCCGCAAATTCAGGACGCGCCAGGCTGTGGTGACAGGGAACCACTTATCACTGGCCGTCACTGAATACCAGTATTAATAAGTGTACGTCACAACCTGATCATGTGTCCTGTCAAAATACTGCCAGGTTTCATTCTTGTGCTTTTTGATTGCAGCCTGCTAATGCAATCACCTCGCCCAAGTATCGTGTGTCCACGTTGTGTTTAAGTGCACAGTACACGTCTACAAATTTGCAACTGCAGCAGTGGAGGTGGAGGGAACTCCAGATGTGGAAAATGTAGGAAGGCTGTAAAACTTAAAAATTATCTTCTTACAGGGCCACGATACGACATCTTCTGCGATTAGTTTCACCCTGTGGGCTCTGGCAAAACATCCGGACGTACAGGTAGGCCACACTTCACTACCTCAATGTAAATCGTTCGGTCAAATTAAATTTGATATTAAGTGGCACACTTCAACTTCGCAGGCAAAGGCGGTACAAGAACAAAAAGCGATCTTCGGCGAAAGTGACCGCGATGCGACCTACAAGGATCTTCAGGAAATGAAGTACTTAGAACAGGTCATCAAGGAGACCTTGAGACTCTATCCGTCAGTTTCTACGTACGGACGGAGAATATCAGAGAATCTGACAGTCGGTGAGAAGAAGGAACTTGCAATCTGGTACCGAATGTTAGCCTAATTAGTACAGGAAATGCGATATTTGAGGTTACTGCAGCGGTGTTCAGGAGAATTCCTGTTTTCTTGGATATGAAGCTGTCATTTGATAGGTGGTTCCCGACGTTTCGAAAGATCACAGTGAAGACTTGTATTGCTTGATCATTGAAGCAAATTTCACCACGATCCTTTGAAATTTCTGGAAGTTCCCACCCACAGACACAACCTCACAAATAAAATGAACTCGATCCTAATTATTCCAATATACGTTTCAACGAAATTTACCACTTAATATCGTTCTTAGAAAAACAAAATGAATAGGCAAAGAAAGCTTTTGTATTCTGCAGTTCAAATATTATTACTCTGGATGTTGTTAAACTGGGAAAACCAAAGGAAGAACAAACAAGTTGTCAACGTCCATTCTATAAAAAAGAATGTTCTGTTTCAGGTACGTACTTAAGTAGTCCGAAACGTTTAGGATATCTCGTGGAACTGGTAGCACAATACACGGGACAGCCAGCTTGTACAAGGACAACTACAAGAAATTTTACTTGTAGGAATGAACAGAAACACGTTCCTCTTTGCAGGTGAATACGAATTGCCAGCAGGAAGCAATGTCGTCGTTTATGCCTTCATGCTACACAGAAACCCGGAACATTTCCCGGATCCGGAGCGGTTTGATCCGGATCGCTTTCTGACACACAACTGTAAAGACAGACACCCCTACTGCTATCTTCCATTCTCCGCTGGGCCCAGAAATTGCATAGGTAGATATAGGCTACGTACTTTTAACAAAAGCAGAGTTCTAATGACAAAACAGTCAGTGCAACTGATGACAGGTTTTTAAGGTTCTCACAGCGGTACTACTGAAGAATCAAGTGCTGTGTGATGTGACACGTTGTAATGAGCGAGTAATTTAACTACAAGGCGTCACATGCCGAAGAACGTGAATCTTGATAAACAGAATCTGTGTGAAAACCAGTTGTTATATCAGGTAACAGATAAATCAAATTAAAATTACTTAACCCTTTGAAGCCCGAATTAAATCTCATCTGCTATTTGCTGGCATTATTAGCTCACCATTTTCCTCACGTTAGCAGGATAAGGGTTAAATCATTAACCTTTAGGCTACTAATGTCATGCATATATGGAGCACCCATTCTTGATGTTTCTAGATCACACACAACGACGCAGCACAGTCGGTAGGACTCCTCTGGACGAGTGATCAGCTCGTCGCAGAGACCTCTACCTGACAACACACGACACTCACAACAGACAAATATCCATGCCTCCGGTGGGATTCGAACCCAAGATCTCAGCAGGCGAGCGGCCT
>Ga0268261_10003469_pt1 | contig 11601 bp, 6 predicted proteins | sample TergutNc150P1_FD_190353 | JGI IMG/M metagenome (GOLD analysis project Ga0268261, IMG submission 190353) | Nasutitermes corniger P1 segment gut microbial community from laboratory colony in Florida, USA - Nc150 P1 (SPAdes) (version 2) | ecosystem: Host-associated > Arthropoda: Insects > Digestive... | reverse complement strand
ACTGAAGTCAATAAAAATTAATTTTGCATGAATAAAATATAAATGTACAAAATTGCCATTTTCGCCTAAAAATTAGTATTTATAGGTGTGCCATGTGTTATAAAAAGTAGTATGCCAATGGGTTAATTTCTGGTGTTAATATAACAAATTCTTTGTCATTACTTCACACGGTAGTAAGAACAAGTCTTCCAAGCTTTGACAAAGTGATTTTAATTGTTCCTCCGATGATTCTTCTGACCTGGCAAACAAAGTGTGCCTAGTCATTGCTACTGGCAAATCTACTCTCATGTATTTAGTAGATCTGGCAAAATACTGAAAAAATGATAAAACTGTACCAAAACTGTCTGCACTGAATTAGCTGGTAAAAGTTCAAGGTTTTCATTTGACTCTCCTATGTATTTTCCACAGAGAGGTTTCTGTTGTAACATTTCATTGCCAGTAGTATATAGTGGTCAGAAAGTAACTACACGATTTGTATCCTTTCATGATTCACTGGCATTTGAAGGTGAACATCACATCACTTTACAGTTCCTTCCCCTTGGATAATAAATCACAGAATAAGATCCTTCAACACTTTGACAACCAGTCAACATATTTTCACTGTCTTAATCCACAAGGTCCATACAGATGAGTCTTTCATGAGAAGCTAATATCTCCTCGGGTAGTCACGAATTTCCCCGCATTTTGTGGAACCTGAAGGTTCATTGTCACGTTCACCAGAGCCCAAAACTTGGTCCTATCTAAAGCCAAATTTATCTATTGCTTGCCCTCCCATTCTATTCATTCAAGATACATTTTAATATTATGCCATCAACAGCTACATCTCTTTCCTAAAGACAAAAGATTCTGTACTAAATGGTAGCACGCATTCCCTGTACTCAATCTGTTCTCAATTTCCTCATGCATACAATCACTTTCCTGTGATATGTTAGCACAGACAATACTTGTGTGAGTCCTGAAACACATATGTTGACTACATTTAACACATATGCATTTTGTTCCAAAGTTGTTGGAAGTGTTATTAAAATTTTATTACCAATTCAACTGGTTTAATGCTATGTTAGGCATTTCACATTTCACTGGGTCGAACTGTGTCAAAAGTGTAAATGTAGTGTACAGAGCATGAAGAGTATTCTTTTTTTTCACCTGTTTTACTACAGTACAGATAGTCCGTACAATAATGCACTCATGGCTCAAACAATAATGGTATACATACATTCAAGATAGTACCAAATGTGTTCACATTGTCACCAGAAAAAATAACATGAAATGCACTTACAATAAAAGGGTTTACTTCCATTATTTAACTCGTGTATAAGATTACACATGTCATTTACTACTTTCTCTACAACTCTCACAATGTTCAATAACTTCATTACTTTGTTTCCTCTGTATCATGGTTCTTTAACAGATGATTCAACAAGTAACGTTTCAACCGGAATGTCATTCCACATACGGCACATTCAAAGGGTTTGTCATCTGAATGAATGGCTCTGTGCTTCAACATATCTCTATTGGTAGCAAATCTTTTATCACAAATGCCACAGGGGTGTGGCCTCTCACCTGTATGGGATCGTAAGTGAATGGAAAGACTGGACTGAAATCGGAATGGTTTCTGACAAGTGGGACATGATGCAACATAGACTTCACTATGAAATTTCTTGTGGATGTAAACAGAAGATTTTGTTTTGAAGTCCTTCCCACAAATTTCACAACGAAATGGACGTTCACCTGTATGTACACGAACATGGTTATCTCGAGCCACTTTCTCAGAAAAGCACTTTCCACAAATATTGCATGAAAAATCCTTCCTGCCTTCATGTAGACTATTAACATGGCGGCGTAGAGCTCCAGAAAACTTGAACTGCTTACCACAGTGTTCACAAGTGAATGGCTTTTCTTTTGTGTGTGTACGTTCATGTGATTTCAGCTCTGATGTTGTGGAAAAACATTTTTCACATTCTTTGCACTGGTGGGGCTTCTGTATTTCCTCCCCTGTATGGATCTTCATGTGTCGCACCAAACAGCCTGAATATCGAAAACATTTACCACATATAATACATTCATGAGGAAGAGCATCTGAATGACTTTTCTTATGTATCAGCAATGCTGTCTTGGATATACAGTATTTTGGACAAAGGTCACAGGCATAAGGACGCTCACCAGTATGAATTCTGAAGTGGTCATCACGTGATGCCTTTTCACCAAACCTCTTCCCACACACATTACATGCATAATCTCTCCTGCCTTCATGGACATTGCGAAGGTGACGACACAAGGCACCAGTCTGTCGGAACTGTAGTCCACATGTTGGGCACGTATGTGGACGCTCACCTGTATGTATCCTTTTATGCACTTCCAGAGATCTCTTTTCATAACAAATCTTTTCACATTCTTCACATTTGTACGATTTTAAAACAGTGCCAGTATTTTGATTATGGACTACATGAGTCCCACAATTCTCATCATATGAGACTTCTGCCTTCAGTACTGGAACATTTCTTACACATGAATTCATTGATGGTGTCTGTTCAGTATCTGTTCCAGCTAGCAGAGTATTCTCATTTTCCTGGGCAGCAGTGCTTGCAACTATTGCATCTACTGTTGTGTAAGGATGGCGACGCAATGTGTGCTTTGCAAGACTGGTCTTGCAATAGAAAGCTCTAGCACACTGAGAACAGACATACTGCCGCTCTCTTGTATGTGTCCTCATGTGTTTTGTAAGAGCAGACTGAAAAGGAAACTTCTTGGGACAATGCCTGCATTGGAAACGATATGATTCATGGCTTTTGAAATGATAGCTCTTGTGAATGTAAAGCAAAGCCTTTGCTCGAAATGCTTTGTCACAAAGGTCACATCTATACGGCTTTTCACCCGTATGTATCCGCTCATGCTCATCCCTTCCTACTTTTTCAGAAAACCCTTTCTTACAAAAAGAACATTTGAAATCCCTTCTTCTTTCATGTACGGACTGAAGATGGCGAATTAATCCATACTTCTGCTGGAAATGCTTTCCACAAATGTGACAGATGGCAGCATCCCTATCACCTTCCATTTTCTTAGTAACTTTTATCAGACTGCACTTTGTATCAAACATACTGCTTCTGTTGGTACTAGATTCGCCTCCCCCTGAATTAAACGCTTGTGATATGTTGAAATCATCACCACTTTTATCATCAGACATATTGCATTGTTCAGTGCAGGTAATTTTCTTTGGTGAAGTATGATCATGTTCTCTGTAAGTATTACTATTCTGTGCACTAACAGACTCAGGAGCAAATGGGTTTAATACTTCATTTAATTTGCCACCATTATCGTCTAACATTACTGGTGCTTCATTTAATTTGCCGCCATTATCATCTATCATTACTGCTGCTTCATTTAATTTGCCACCATCTTCATCTGACATTACTGCTGCTTCATTTAATTCGTCACCATTATCATCTAGCATTACTGCTGCTTCATCATGAAATTCTTGTGAATCAGCCATGTGTTTATTTTGTGCAATATTTGGGTGAGTTTCCAACACATGTTTCTGGAGTCTTACATTGTCACAAAAGTTTTGAACACAGTAAGTACACTTCAACATTGCCTTTTTATGTTTCAACATGTGTGCAGCAAGAACGGTATAAAAACTAAATTTCTTTGGACATTCTGTGCACTGAAAACGGAATGAGTCATACAATTTTATATTCGATCTTTTGATGCTGACATTCTTTCTCAAATTTGTGGATTCATTTGTCATCACACTCAACTCTGGGCCCACTTCAGAATACCTGCCCCTTACTGATGTTTCAGAGGCCCCACATCTGACAGACTGCGATTTCTTTTTCCTTGAAAGTGTTGTGAGCTGATGATTATACTGTAATTCACGCATTTTGAGATCAAACGTGCGTGAATAACCCTTGTTGTGGACTGAGCAGTCATACTGCTGTAGACTCATGCATTTCTTCACATGAGAAGCAAAAAGGGAATGAAATTGGAATTTCTTCCCACAGTGATCACATTTATAATTAAACAAGCCATCACATTTTCCATGTGTTTTCATATGTTGGTCGAAGACAGACTTTGCCTGGAACACCTTATCAGACTGACTACAATTCAACAGGCTGTCACCTGTATGTAATCTTTCATGTTCTTCTTTTGAAGCTTTATCCAAGAAGCTTTTCCGGCAATATGAGCACAAGAAATTCTTCTTACCGTGTACTGAACTAATATGATCCAGCAACTCTGTGTTACTTTTTAGTTTTGTTCCACAAAAATCACATAACCTACTCTGAATGCCTTTTGAATGAAGACCCATATGTGATTCTAGGGAACTTTTTGAACCATACTTCTGATCACATAAACTGCATGTGTAATACTTCCTACCCTCCATCAACTGCTTTGATGCACCTGTATCACCTGTTTTGTCAGCTGTTTCATTTTGTTCCATACATCCATTCGAAACCATTTGTGTCAGTGATTCCTCCAAGGGATCAGCAAAACAAATTTTTTTAGTATCTGTCAGAAACTCAAAATAGATTGATTCGTTGTACACTTCTGCAGCAGCAGCATCAGTCTCAATGCAAGGTGATATGTTCCTTTCTGTGCTGCTTTGGTTGTGTGTTGCAACGTGAACTGCAAACTGTGTCTTTGAGTCATAAAAAAGTTTTTTGCACACCTGACAGTAAAACACATTTCTGCCATGGTGGAACAAAAAATGCTCTGTTAAGTCAGCAACTGCTTCAAACACTATGTGACAGCTAGAGCAAGGCAGCTGATCAGGCTGTGTTTGATCCCTTTCCCCTTTTGGTCTGGTCTCTACTATTTGCTCTGCTTTCAGTTTAATCTGATCCTGATTTGGAAAAGATAAAATTTCCCCAGAGACATCGTCATATGATGGAATTTTACAGTCCTCCAGTTCAACTTTACAGCCTATTTCAAGCATAATATCAGGGGACTGCAAACAAGTACCAGTTTCAGAGCTTGCTAATGGCACCACACAATTCTCATTGGTTGATATTTCAAGCATATCAGGAGATTGTGAACCAGTGACAATTTCAGAGCTTGCAGATGGCACCATACTATTCCAATCTGCTGATATTTCAAGCACAATATCAGGAAACTGTGAAACCACATGTGCAACGGAGCTTGCTAATGGTACCACATTATTCTTATCTGCTGGAACTTCAGGAACCATATCAGAAGACTGTGAATCAATGTCAATATTAGAATTTGTTGATTGCAACAAACAATTCCCATGTACTGATATTTCTGGCATAGTACTAAGAGGCTGCAAACCAATGTCAGCTTCAGAGTGTACTGACTGCACTGTATGATTTCCATGTGCAATTATTTCTGGCACAGTACCAGGAGACCTTAAACCAATGCCAGTTTCAAAGCTTGCTGATGGCACCACATGTTTTCCATTTGGTGATACCTGATCCTCACACCTGAAAAATAAATTTTTATACTAATTATGTGTCCTAAAGTCTGATCTTTTCTCATATATTCCTTAAGAAGTCTGAGTTGTAAGATGTAATTATCATATTAAAGACTCTCTTACATTACTTCACAGGCTGCTGTACTTATGTTACTATGGATAAACAGTACATTGAAGGATAAGACTTCCTTCTTACAATTTTTGTCTGCACACACAGTAGGTACTGAAAGATATTCCTCATTGATGCAATGTTTTGAAAATTGGTATTTATATAAAGAGTAAGTTAAACATAACCTGCACAATTAAAAATCTCAGCTGAGGGTTTTAAATAAACACGTTGTGCTCAACTGTTTTGTTACTGTTCATGTATAAATGCACAGCAGGATTACAGACAAATATATTGGTATTTTACTTAAAATTACCTCCCAAAGGCTACAGCCCAAACACATAAACATTACATACAAAATGTCACACACTTTCTTCACATTTCAGTACACCTCCGGACCTGAACAGTACTGTCTGTTACCCTGACTGTCTCACCTAAAACTTGGTAATTCCCAGCAGTAAAGTACATCATCAATCACCTCTCCCCTTCTGAGGCCCTGAGTGGCCACAATCCTTACAGCCTTTAAACATGTCCTCCAAATCACTTCAGTATCCACCTGAACCAACTCAGGTGACCCTGAAGATGGAGGCAAGACATTCCTCCCAAACAACAGAACAAACAAATGATCCTACACATAATAATCTAGCAGCCTGTCAGTATAGCAATGAAGACCTGAAAACTTCCAATATGATTTGAGTATTTGAACAGTTAACAAACAGATAAAAATTTGGTAACATTCAGCACCCCTAGGACCAAAGGGTTGTGAGATATCCTGATTTTCTGGCTATTAGAACATTATACCTAACGAGCACCTTAGTGTACATAGCAATGGAAACATTTCATTTTGCATTAGATGCCCTGTCCTATTCTCCCTGCCATACTTTCTCTTCCATTTCGCCACTACTTATTTAACATGGCCTATACATGACCTAAAACAACAAGACAACAATATGTGGCCAAACTCTTAGAATTGGTGCTAAGTCCTGATGGTTGATGGAAGAGTGAACTGTAATTGACATCTTAGTCAATTCCTTGCAGACCATCCAGTGCCATATATCACAGGTTTTACTCTCTAAAGAAAAGTTTCATCATTTGTCAATAATAAATGTATTAAACTGCAATAAAAAACATACGGTCCACTATCTTAAGTGTGTGTTTGTGTGTGTGTGTTCTAAAGTCATCCCTGTGCATGTAATAAAAACATATCAGGAATGCAGGTATCATAGCAAGCATTCTTAATTCAGCACTAGATGGAGGTGCATTCTGAACTTCAAGCCCTGGTCAAATTACACAGGGAAAGAACCACATAAACTCATAAGCCCTGGACCCAGTCTACATGTTTCGACACAAGAAAAATCTCTCAACCCTCCCACTAATCATCGATCCGCAATTCCTCAGTCTTCCAGCCAATAGGGTAGCCCCTATACCAATTAACAGTTATGGTGAACACAATAAATGTAGATAATTTTAATACACAAATATCGCTTGGAGAAGAAAAAGGAACAGGACTGAAAGGCAAAAAAACTTTCATATGTTCTATGATCAAATTTTAGTGACCTAGCTGTAACAGCTCACAGTGCTCAATGCACCATCTGTGGTGCAGCACACATCACATCTATATTCAAGTTCAGGAAACACATACATAAGTATGGCAGGTGTAACTGTGGCTGCAGGAACAAGTCTGGCAAGGGGTTGGGTGATGGTGGTATGTAGCCAACGTTCTTTATCTACCCCCCCATAAGAAGAAATCCAACAATGTACAGTGAAGTGGCCAAGTGACAAGGATGACCACCACCAGTATGTTGCTGTGGAAACTTTTGATCCAAAACATCCTTAACTAAAATGTAGTAACACAATGGTACATTCTCGTTCTGCAACAGTATGTCATACTTCCAAAATCACATGAGGAATTCATCCACATCTAGTCACACTACACCAGTCACAACACACACAGCAGCAAAGAAAGGCCTAAACACTTTTGTTTGGATAGAACATAATAACACCTCACTTCATACTGTCCATTGTACCTTATAACACTGCAAGCAGCTGTTGCTCCCTCAGGTTCTAACGTTATGTTGGTACCATGCCTGGACACACGGAAAATGGCTTCATTATTAAATAAAGACCACGTATCTTGAGGATTTTGTTATAACAAGTGCCCCACCCCCACAAGTCCCACCATCCAACTGCAAGGACTGTATATCAAATCAGTTCACTATTCGCTGTCAACCTATCATACAACACTATAGTCTGAACTACAATGTACCATTAAATAAACTATAAATATATGAAAATACTACATGCAACAAAAAGTAATATTACACTGAATATCAGTGAAACAAGGTGTGAGGATTTGCAATGGACGCATATGGATCAAGTTGCGGTCAGTGGTGGGGTCTTGCACACAGAGTGATTAATCTTGTTTCCTTAACCCTCTGCAGTCCAAATTATTTTTTATGAGTTCCAACAGTCTCGTACAAATTCATTTTCAAGAAAATATTGAAACTTCAGAGTTCAAAGAGCAGCTAATACATGGCAGGAGCTTAGTGACAAGTAACATTAACTTCCAAATTTGCTGCGCTGTTCAGCTCAAGTTCACTGCCTTGCCTTTATGCCGGTGGCTACCTGCTGCATGCCAACGCTGTAATCTACAACATGGTTTTCTTCACAAGAGGGGTATATGTGCTGATAATTTGTCCTTTACAAACAAATAGTGGCTCCACTTGAGTAGACATATTAATACATTGAAACCCCACTTATTCGGTGATCACATCGTTAGGAGTGACCTTGGCCACCATGATCCCGAGACCCTAAACCACCTGACTTCTTTCTGTAGAAAATTCTTAAATAAGGAGGTTGCATACATAATCCAAGCTACCTGGTGGGCCATAAACATAACACTGAACAGGATGTTGCTGGCACTGACCAACAAACTCTTTCAAACTTCCAACAGGCTCTGAGGAAAGAGTAAATGCTTGTCTTCAAGGTGAGGGGCAATTTCAACAGCAATACACACTTTTTACCACATTGTTGGTATCCTTGTAAAAGCAAAAATTAATAGTCTACAGTACTGAATTACACTTCGTATGATACAAATCCAAGAATATATGTCAGTACATAAAACAAATTTAACCATGATGAAAACTTCAAAGTCTGATGGAAAACCACATCTGTTCTACCATTTGCAAATGAACAGATCTTAATATTGAAATGCTGTCACATATCAGCTGATATTAGATAATCCACTGGTCACTGTTTACCAACAATGAGCACATTTTCTTCTGATATAAACATGGTTATCAATTTTCATTCAAATTCTGAAGCCAGCAATTTGTTTCCCCTGCTAGATATGCAAAGTACCTTTAAATGGTTCCCCACTCAAGCGACTGGATGCTGAATGTTTTCACACCACCACCCTGTATATAAACGTTACACACTGCATTATTCTGGTATATAATGAAACAGCCTGTCTTACAGCTGCAGATCACTGAGCCATGAACTATTACAGGCACACAGTGAGTACCTCCTTCTGAATTAGAAATAAGGAGATGTCACAGTACACAGTAAACATACTGATGAAATACTACTCTCTGCATCAAAGAACCTGACATCACCAAAAACACACAGATAAACTAAACTTTGCCAAAGCTCTAAAAGAGGGGAATTCAAGTAAACTATTATGTATATACTGTGTTCTGCTAATGCATCACATGATGTAAGCAGAATATGGTTAACAATACTCCTTGTATTGCTAAATCCTTCAGGACATACTGTGCTGGTTCTGTCTCTGTTAACAAGGGCACCTGCACAATTAGAATTATGAAACAAACCATCCATAACTATCAGTACCACATGGACAAGCACAAATCACTCCAATCTAATACATAAAACAAGTTCTGAGAATTTTATTACCTCTCCAAAATTATGGCATAAAAAGTTTTAACATGATGTATTACCTTGCTGTACACACATTTTACAATTTATCTTTTAACCAATTACTTTACAAAATTGTAAGTCTAGATGATCCACATGCCATCAAAAGTGCGACGGTGTGACACAAAACAATAAATTCACGATCACTCAATACATAATATACTTGTACACTACAATACACTGAAATTTTCAGTACACAATTATCCTGAAATCCACTTCCTTCTGATGACACACTGAAAAGAATAACAGATGACTATCAGTTTACACAAGCATTCTGTTTCACCTGTGCATCCTATGACGTGACTTCTCGTGGTTCTTTAGATATCTCTTCTGTCCAAAAGAAAGGCCACAAATAGAGCACATATATGGTTTGTCACTTGAATGAATCAGTCTGTGCCTGGTTAGGTCATTCTTCACACCAAAACCTTTGCCACAGACATCACAGGTGTGAGGCTTCTCACCTGTGTGTGTAGTCACATGAGCTAACAGCTGCTGCCTCCAACGAAATCGACGTTCACAGTAAGTACACGGGTGGGGAAAGGAGTCTGTATGGATTTTGCTGTGAATGTACAAAGAAGCCTTTGTTTTAAATGGTTTACCACAAGTATGACAAACATATGGACGTTCACCTGTGTGAATACGTCGGTGATCTTCCATGGCTGCCTTCAAAGCAAAGCTGCGGCCACATATATCACACCTGTGGTTCTTAATGCCAGCATGAACATGTTTTAAGTGATAGTACAAGCCACCTGTGTGGGAGAATTGTTTCCCACAAATATGACACGTGAAAGGTTTCTCACCAGTATGGATTCGCTGATGAGATTTGTAGCTGTCCTTCAACACAAAGTTTTTCCCACACATCTCACACTGATATGCTTTCTTCATTTTGTCTTTCTGGCAAGGTGCTGCCTCTCCTACTGCACTTTTCTCTTCATTACATGACACCTTTACTGAATCATACCCACCCACTGCAGCCACACTTTCAGGTGCTTCAACTTTCTGAATGTTCAAATGAGTTTTAGTATGTTTCTTGAGCTGTTGATTCCTCTTAAAATATTTACCACATATTCTGCATTCAAGGGAGCCCTGTGCTGCTGGTTTTGTAGCAATCTGAAGTTCAACTGCCACACTTGTGTTCAGCTTTCTCGAAACGTTTGCATTACTTTCATCAGAAATTCCAGTATCATCACTTGGATCAGACCCATGGCTGCAGCTGCTACCACAAGCGTCTGAAACTCCATGAAAACACTTTTCACTAGTTTCATGTAATTTCATGTGGATTTCATGCAACTCTTTTCTTTCAAACACAACAGAACATATTTCACAGTGGTACGTGCAGTTTGAATGCACTGTGTCTATATGAGCTAATAAATCACTCTTGTGACTGAAGAGACACTCACAGTAATCACAAGTTTCAGAAGAAATATTATCTTCTGCTTTGATGTAAACAGAATCAGAATTCAACACGTGAAAAGCACGAGCAATGTTGCTCTTCAAATTAACAGTATCTCCGGAGCCATTTTTTGTTTCCAGGAAAGATCTGAATGACGTCAGTGCGGGCTGATGGCACCTGCAAGACAAAGTCTACAGTCAGTGCCACTGTCCTTGTTTAAAAGTTGTAACAGACAGTCCTAACAATTCGGATATGTCACAAAACTGGTACTAAAATAACAAGTTTTGGTATTAAGCTGTAACTCTCGTGAGGAGGGGATCATCACATTTGATTATGTTCACTTCCTTCATGATTCTTTATCAAATGCAGGTTAAGAAGCCTTGTGGAATGGCAGAATGTTTATGAATGACAAAGGGGGAAGGATGTGGCACTATGCTGAAATATGCCTGTAAGGAATGAAGAAAAACAAAAATCTACAGGGCAACTAAATTAAAAACAGCATTTAGAACTGACAAAATTATGTCCGATAAATACTACCCAACAGTACCCCTCTCAGTGTCCAACAATCCTATGGACACGTTACATGCTTTACTTATAATTTTTCTTTAGCATTTATAGCACTTGATTTCCAAAAGCTTTGCCATCCCTCTCCTTAACAGTATTCTGCATCAAATACACACTGACAAAACTGGTGCCATCTCTCTCTCTCTCTCTCTCTCTCTCTCTCTCTCTCTCTCTCTCTCT
>Ga0268261_10003468_pt1 | contig 11603 bp, 12 predicted proteins | sample TergutNc150P1_FD_190353 | JGI IMG/M metagenome (GOLD analysis project Ga0268261, IMG submission 190353) | Nasutitermes corniger P1 segment gut microbial community from laboratory colony in Florida, USA - Nc150 P1 (SPAdes) (version 2) | ecosystem: Host-associated > Arthropoda: Insects >... | reverse complement strand
CGGTCTCACGTATCCAGAAGTCTCTTCAAAGGTCTGCCATGATTCCTTCTGCCAGTTGGGGAATAGCGTTTCATTACCCTGGGTAATCTATTATGGGGCATTCTATTTACATGTTGTATCCAGTATCTCTTAGTTTCACAGTAGGTACAGTATTGTTACATCTACTAACAAAAACGCAACCAAGTGTGCCCTGCACTAGCATCAAATTTTATTTTACTTTATTTTAGCTTGATTGCATCATTATTGACACACAAATAAACTTATGATGGAGTAAGTCACCCACCATTGGCAGGCAAATCAGTCACCTCTAGATCAGGTGCCACAGGCATCATCAAAATATTGCAGTCATACACGTGCACTGACACCATTTTGAGACTAATATATTTTAAAAATTTATTCATTGATAAATAGTGTGATAAATTATAGAGGTAAAACATACAGTTTTCATTACATTTAATTAAACACCACACCACAATAACATATGGAGGAGCAAAGGTACATACTGTACTCTTAGCCTTAGCACTACATGGAACTGAGTGAGCACATTGATAATCCAACTGTTGTGCCTACAGGGAAATATCCCTCTTCCCAGGACCTGGGCAGGAGGGTGAGTTAGAATCCTACAGTCAGTTTGGATTGATTGGTGAAAAGAAACACTGATGCTCCTGAATTTCACAATGCTGAGAATTCAGCACTTGTCATGCACCTTATGGCCAGTTGCTATATTGTCTTAGATAACCCATTCTGTCACACATAAAATATACGTCATGAGAGAGTCAACTGTAGAAAGACATGTTGTGAGTTTGTATTTTCTAAGCCAGTGTCAAAAGAGGAATTTTTTGTCTAATGCATGTGCCTACATGCTGGATGTCATTACTAACTCGAAAACCAAACTGGGCATCCTGCCTCATGAATTATGCTACACTGCAGTTCACATGGCTTACACAATTATCAAGTTAAACACTAACCACCTTTAACGAAGCAACCACTTGACTTACGGATGTACATATTTTGGTGCATACAAGCTTCTTCAGTATTTTCCTGATACAATCACATTCTCTACAGAAATTCCACATTACAAAACACCCATAAAACTTTGGCTAAAGCTCATTCATGTATTTTATAGAACCTAACAGTTCATTACCACATTCAGCCACATCTATTAATTGATTAAAAACTGAAATCAAGTCCCTCTATAGCACCTATTACTTAAAACTAACCAACATGCGGCACTGATAATCATAGGTATCTAAATCCATCCTTTTCATCTTGAAATGTTTTCAGTGAGAGTTATCTTTATTTGTGGATATTGGGCAGTTTCACTACAACATTTATTCGCTTCATGTACCACGTACCAATTGCATTACGTTATGCCTAGTATAAGTCTTGCTTTATATACAATGAGTTGTTTTGTGCTAGATATATTTACAAATATAATAATTTCTATATACTAATGGTTATTGTAAGCTAATTTGGATCTATGGAATGTGAAAATAAATAAATAAAAATAAAAAAATAAATGCACTTGATGTATGTCAGATTCTACCTTACTTATCAAAGAAAGAATGTCTAGAGCACCTGTGCTGTGGTTAATACTTACACAACTGCAGTTTGCTTTATTGTATACGTTAGGAGATGGCACCACTATTCAAAACATTTTCAACAATTTAAACTTTGAATCTTGGAACCAGAGGTTCAGCTTTAAAGTGTTATTCAGATATTTAGAAACAATCTGGTCATTTGTGCAAAGCCTGCATCACAAACTTTTAGAAGAACAGAGTAACCAAACATGAAGGAAAATCAGTAAATGTGACAATTACCCAGAGTTCCTCAACATCCTTTTTCCTAGTGGACAGTATGAGGTGGTGACCGGTGATGCAAAGTGTGCCATCAACTGGCTTTTGGAATGGTCCATGCATCACCACCCCATCAAGCTTTGGGATCGGGATCAACTCAGCAAACTCCATGGCTGGCTTCAATCCAAACTGATCTGTAGCTTTGGCTCCTGAGAATAAACAAAGACCACAAGTGTTTCAATGAGAGTGCCAAGTGAGTAGACTCTGCTATGGAAATAGAACGGTAGCAAGAACGTATGTGGTCAGCAGGTCAGGCTTTATATAACCGTATTTTGAAGACATGCAACAAATAAACCAAAAACCAGATTTCAAGGAAGTGGATGACAGAAAGACAAAGTTATTTTTGGATGGAAAATGTTTAAATATGCTTTATAAACATCAGAAATAAATGACAGCTTTAATTTACACTTCCACATATAGGCACATCATATGCCATTCCAGAATTCTGATGTTGCCTAAATTATTTATATTGACTTAAATTTTTTATTTAACCCTTTAAATGCCAAGTTAAATCCCATCTTCCATTTGGTGGCATTATTAGGAGCTCACCATATTCTCCACATTAGCAGGATAAGGGTTAAATTGACATCTTGTGTTATGTGACCTTTAAACTATAACAGTACCTGAAAAGGAGTTTTCTGAACATTACTAACTACAGGCTGAAAACCAGCTGACAAATGCTTCCTTTCCTTCTGAGGTAGCAGTTGCAGGGTTAAGAGCTATGAAGGAATTCTTAATTTTTCCATAACTGAAGAATAATATGACCATGTCTCATGAAGACTGCATGCAATTATGTGTATATTTCCACTTTGTTAGGTTTTGTAAAAGTTGTCACTTTACAGTATCTAAGTGCAGAAAATCTGCTGTACCTAATATTTTTATAGCACAGACTTGTAAGAAGCCCTATTTTACATTGCAGCATTTACTGAAGGAGACTAAATATTAAATATCTACAGTGAAAGTACTATATACTGAAAGGACCTGTAACTCAGTGCAGCAGAGTCCATCTTGAGAACCACATAGCTGCTCAGCTACCCAAGAAATTCCCCCCATTTAATAAAAGCTAAAGGTTCATTATATCATGCAAAATTTTAGGTTCTAACTGCAGTGTTAAAGAAAAAATCAAGTCTTCTGGAATATAATACCCCTTCCTGGCTATCTGCTATTGCTTATTCAGTACATTCACAGTCACCCTGTGTACCTGAAGGCCATCTTCTCCATTTGTGAACAGAGGATATATCACACCACAGTTACAAGGAGCATGGTTAGGAACAAAGCACGTAAAAACTTGTAGATGTACACATGCATGCAGACAGATATGCACATCTTATAAATGTTTGTTACTTTGATCTGTTCTGCATCTCTGGACTCTTAAATTTTCACATACAGGTAGCTGTCAACTAACACGTTTTTGACTAATACATGATAGAATCAATGCAATTTTAAAAGCAGGGCTCATTCCTAACTTTTGGGTACATGGTTGACTTAATACTATTTATGCATGCTGGTGGTATATTCTGGGAAGTACGAGACATGTCAGCTGCACATGCAGAGCCTGTCTTACAGACACTGTTAAGTAACATGCTAAAGCACACACAGTCTTATATATGTGGAGGGGCACTGTTGAATGATTTAATTCTGTATCCATTCTATAAGTGAAATAATAAGTGATAAGTGTCAGTAGTCTGTTGGTAGTGAACTACTGGTGGCAAAAGTATGAAATATACAAACGTATCAAATAAAAGTAGAAACTTCATGTGTGGTACAAGAACAATGAAGGAACATATAATATTGTCTGTGTTATCAATTCAAATGAAATAATGCTTCATACCATTCATGTGGCAGCAAGTTATGGTAGTTCTAATCCTCCAGGAACAAGCCCAACATCACAGGCAAGGCCTACAATCGTGCAAAGCATGGAAGACAGGCATGCAACTTGGAATAAAAAACATGTGCAGAGAAATTCACCTGTAAACCTCATGTCTATAAAGGGAGAAACTTCAAGCCATTTTTGAGATGTAAAAGATTTCAATCATGAAGGTAGCCTAGAATTCATGGCAATTCATGGCTTGTCCAGGAGGTTCAAAAATAAGCAGCTGCTGCAGAATATAAAGTTTACTGAAAAGTAGCCTTAGGTGCAGAACACTTTCCTGGGATATGAAAATAAAATGTGTTTAAGAAGGTGGTTGTTCAAACAAGCAGAAAATAAAAAAGTGTCTGACTGAAATGTACGGCAGAGTCCAGGTAGGCAATAATTTGTCTGAGATGTTTCCTATTAGGAATGGTTTGAAACAAGGAGATGCCCTATCACCATTGCTGTTCAACTTTGCTTTGGCATACACCATTAGGAGGGTTCAGGCAAACCAGGATGGCTTGAAATTATATGGTACACATCAGCTTCTGGTTTATGCTGATGATGTTAATATGTTGGGAGGAAGTGTACACACTATAAAGGAAAACACAGAAGCTTTGGTAGTGGCTAGTAAGGAGATTGGACTAGAAGTTAATGTGGGTACAACTAAGTACATGGTCATGTCTTGAGATCAGAATGCAGGATGAAGTCACAATATAAAGACTGATAACAGTTCCTTTGGAAGGGTGGAAGAGTTCAAATATTTGGGAAAACCATAACAAATCAAAATTCTATTCAGGAAGACATTAAGAGCAGACTGAAGCCAGGGATTGCTTGGTATTATTCTTGGCAGAATCTTCAGCCTTCCAGTTTGCTATCCAAAATTTAAAGATTGAGATATATAGAACTATAATTTTGCCTGTTGTTTTGTATGGGTGTGAAACTTGGTTGCTGACATTGAGGGAGGAACATAGGCTGAGGGTGTCTGAGAATAGGGTGTTGAGGAGAATATTTAGGCCTAAGAGGGACTGGGTGATGGGAGTGGAGAATACTATATAATGAGGAGCTTAATGATTTGTACTCCTCATCCAATATTGTTCGGGTGATAAAATTGAGAAGAATTAGATGGGCGGGGGATGGAGCGGGTATGGGAGAGAGGAGAGGAAAGTGACCACTTGGGAGACCCAGGCATAGATGGGAGGATAATATTAAGATGGATCTTCAGGAAGTGGGATGTGGGGGTATGGACTGGATTGAGCTGGCTCAGGATTGGGACAGGTGGCGAGCACTTGTGAATGCGGTAATGAACCTTTGGGTTCCATAAAATGTGGGGACTTTCTTGACTAGCTGCAAACCGGTTAGCTTCTCAAGAAGGACTCTGCTCCACAGAGTAAGCAAGTAAGTAAGGTTGTTCAAACAAACACATGTTCAATGTAGATAAGATTGGCTTGTATTAGAATAGGATGTCTGTGAGATCGCCAAGGAAGTCAACAGCCCGAGAATTCAAGCTGACAAAGGAGTAAGTGACAGTGAAATTGGATTACAATGCTGAGACAGCTTATATGCTCATACCCATTGTCCCCTACCACACTGTGAATTCTAGAGCACTAAGAAGATTTTTCAAATCTGCTTGTCTTGTTGAATGACATACATCAAGATTGGTTTGACATTAGGTCCATTATTCATAGAATGGTTCAATAATCAACTACATCATGCATTAAATGCATACTGTGACATCAAAACTGTGAAATTCGAGATTTTCGTAGTGTTGGACAATGCTCCTGGCGTTCTCCTGTAACTGAGGAATTATCCAAATGCATTAAAATTCTTGCCTGTTAACATGATGCCACTTCTACAGCCAATTGAGCAAGAACTAACTGCAACATTTATGGCTCATCACCTCCATACAATGTTTGATATACTTATCCAGGCGACTAACAGCCAAAAACAAACCCACTGTGAAGCAACTGTGGAAATGTTTAAACATTAAACATGCCACAGATATCATAAATTAAGGCCAAAAGTGTTTCAATCCTGCATGAAAGGAGTATGGAAGAAATTGGTTTTTCATTTTGTTCATGATTTCTGATACTAGGAGTTGAGCACTGATTAAAAAAAAAACCACAACAACTATGTGTTGCTCTGGCTAAAGAAACTGGGGAAGCAGGTGCCCTTGAGATTTCTGAGTCATGCAAAGGAGAGCTATCAAATGGAATGTTAATGAAGCTACATTAATGGCTTGGTCTTGTTCCTAAGGATCCAAAGGCAGAAATCTGAAAAGAAACTACACCTGTTTGGGGTCCGATTAAATGCAGACCTACTCTGATAAACAGATTCAGACGAACTGAAAAAGGCGTATGTACCTTTCATAAATGTTATTAAAAAATTATGGGAACCATAATCAATGTACCCAAGCCTTGTTATGGTTTGCTGAATGAAAAGAGCAAAACAAAGTATGACATTTCCCTTACAAATCTAGCACCAAAGAATTAAACTGAATCTTCTGATAAACCACTCCTATCCACACAAATCTGGAAAACACACAAGCTATCAGATAAACAAAATTCAGAGAATCATATGACATTGACAACCCTCTTAAGGCTGACTCAATTTAACCTTTCCACTGCCCCTGTCTCCTTATTGAATCCATCTCCATAACAGCAGTACAAATTGCCTCTCACTCTGTTCACTGCTTCTTATTTTGCCAGTGACTTATAAAAATAATACACAGTACATACAAACATGATTAACCAAAATGATGTCATAAAAAGGCCTTACAATTGTGAATTATGAATGTGCTAGCCATTTCTGAATGACCTATGTATCATGGTGTTTTTATCATATACACATACATCCATTACAACCACTGACTTCAAATAAGGCTTCATATTTAAATTTTCATACTTCAGCTTGAACAACTATTTTAAACTAATAATTACCACTTAATGTTCATGGGTCCGTGCATAACAATAATATTCTAGTATATAATTCCAACTAGATGCACAAGTCAAAGAGTTTATTTTATCTGACAACTGCTCTATATGTTTTGGGCGCCATTATCACCCATCTTCAGGAGCATAAAACAACTGTAACTACAGCATCTGGTAACCGTTACACCATACTTTTGTCTGCTGCTATCGTGAAAGAGTTCCAACTCTTCCACGATAGCAGCAGACAACAGTACGGTGTAACGGTTATCAGACGTTGTAGTTACAGTTGTTTTGTGCTCCTGAAGATGGGTGATAGTGACGCCCAAAACATGTAGAGCAGTTGTCAGGTAAAATAAACTCTGTGACTTGTGCATCTAGTTGGAATTATATACTAGAATATTGCCACTTAATTTATAAACTGAGCAATACTGGGACTTTCTATTAAATATATAAAGACCACGACCTTCACATTCACCACTTTGAGAAACTCATATCCTATATGTGCATCACACATTTTTAAAATACTGATCAATAACTCAGTAGAATGTTTCTCTTCTACTCATTTCAGTTCAGTCCTTAATTCCTGCAAGTCTATCACTGTGTGTTTGCATGCATTCATATGCATACTTGTTTCCTGATATTTTGAAAATATGTCCTTTTATATAAGTTTGGACTTCAAGATTATGATGTACTATTATCAGAATACAAATATTTTCAGAAAGTCTAGCATATTTCATTAAAATAAAGAGGATACCTATGGAAAAACCCATAATAAAATAGTTCGGCCACACTCTGGTACTATAATATACCAAAAAGAAAGGCAAAATCGGACAGATATTGGAACTGAAAGACACTGGCCCATACAAAAAGAAATAATGCTAGATGGGAAAGAAAACATATATGCTTCAGAAACCCCACAACAATGTACTGTAGTACACAGCAAATGACTCTTTATGCTCCAAAAATTAGTCCCAAATTCCATTACATTAATGCAAAGCGTCATCTTACCAGGAGCATAAATACATTTCATAACACTTTGTACTACCTCACTACATCCCACAGTTCTATAGATAGTTTTATTAACTGCTCATTTTTATTGTGTGGTATGTAATGTAATTATACCTGGCATATTGAAATTCAAGGTTAGGTGCAGTTCTTACAAGCTGTCTTCAGAACCTGTCCTTGAAGAGCTAAACAACTGGAAAGTGTACACATACTACATTTACAATTACTGAATTTTGCTTTTCACTTCTTAAATTGTGACAAACAGACAAATTCTATACTGCAATATAGTAAAAAATGAGTCAACACTGAAATCTTTACAAATGGTACATAAAAATGTTAACCATACCATGCAGAAACAATTTTGCTTCCAGGCACTTTGGAAGTCCAATTCGCTTTTCAGGAATGTGCTAATTTGTACCATTTTGTTGATTTATTTTACTGTGTTTACACTGGCTTTTGTCAATTTTGACAGATTTAATTTGAAGGGTTAAGTAAATGCAGACACAAAACCAAATTTGACAATTTTTCCTGTTTGTTAACTGTAACTTAGTACACTCCAGTTTTAATCTTCATTTCAATTTAATTACAGAACTAGGCATGGCAGGATCATGAAAGCTGTTTTGAGCACTACATGTGTTTCTGGTGCACTTTTCCCAAATTTGAAGTAAAACTTAATGCAAGTGTGTTCTTCATTCAAATCAGCATTATAAAATCACGCTTAAATCACACAAAAATAAACACCCACTGAGAAGCAACATAGAGGGTTATGGCTGCAAAACTAACTAGAATGACTCAGAAGACAGCATTACTGTAGCAGGTGGTGGCAGAAAGCTGTATTATTTGCCGTTCTCGTACCCAGCAGTGTGCTTGGGAACTTCATGATATGCTTTCAAACATGGCATAATAAGTCAGAAGACTGAAACATGAATCTTCATTGCCATGAACATCTCCAATAACTTAATTCTGGCTCATACTTATCTATTATAACCCCTATTTTACAAACAACTTAAATCACACTTAATTGTATCGTTTTTTTAGGGATATTACTTTCAGTGGCAGATCCTTGTCTGGTATTGCACATCCTTCCACTTGACCTGACTTCCAGATCAGGATTCACCAATGAATACTTTATCTGACAAAACACAACACTTTTCAATCAGACCCTTTCACATGATGGCATGAAGCACATACCGCTATTCCACTTTGTTCTGAGTTGGGATATATGTGTTTTGGTTCAATGTACTGCAGTTAATATTAGGTTTTTACTCACCATCTTTAAATAATGCTTTGGCTATGCACTGAACATAAAAATTCTGGTAGTGAAATTGAAAACACTACTTTCTAAATACTTTTTTTCCAAATCTTCTTCAGTCCAAGGATTATTACCATACATTATAACCCTTAAAATGCCTCACAACTAAAAATCAATCACACAGGACCAGATCTGGTGCAGAAGGTGGCAAAAATCCTCCATTTATTATTACATCAACAAGAACACCCTGTAAGGTATGCACAGGAATGTTTTTGGTATAAGACGTTGCAATATCTGGCTGAAAAAAGCATACAATCTCTTGCTACCTGACAGGTATGCAAAAAGTGGTGTCAGAATGTGTAACATACTGGTGGGAATTCATCATTTTACAAACAAATGGGCCAAATAATCCTAGCTATATTCATAGCACACCATACATGAAGCTTAATATCCACTTGGTAGAATAATATGGAAAACCAGTTATCATGGGAGTTCACATATCAACTGATTTGAAAGCAATCACTACTAAACAGCACAACAGTGGGGTATATTTATCTGCCATACACCCCACAAAGATGACACTTTACAAATTTAGTCTTGTTTAACAGTCTGTGTTGTAGAGGCTGTGAATGCAGTTGCTGGACCACAGGGGATACAAATGCAGCAGTTCTGCATAATTTTGTGCTGATGATACAGGCATACATGTCTGATATGCAAGTTGAGTCAATGACCGTCTTTGAGATGTCTCCAATCTAACGCCAGTTTCATTCTGTTTCTCCTCAGCTGGCACATGTCTTCTACATGATCACCTACTGTTTAGAAAGGAGCCTATGGTGCCAGGCCTTTTCATACATTTGTAAACTGTCTTTCTGTTCCAAACAGGTTTATCTGGGAAATCTTGTTAGAACTCATGATGACACTTCTTGTAGGAACTGTACTTAGTGCTGTATCATACAAAAACATGTGCTGCTTGGATGGAATAAACACACCAATTGCACATGACACATAAAGACCTGATAGCCTCTAGGATAATGAGCATGTGAATGAACCATTAAGTCAGCTTGGTTCTAAAAGATATGCCATGTGGGAGAAAGTGATTAGCAACAGCCAACATATAAAATAATGGCCAGATACATGTTACATAAATATAACTGTTCCTAGCAAATGGCAGGTACTACTGTCTCATGGATGAAGGCAGTGGTATTTTTAAAAACAACAACTGCAATATTACATTTCTATGTAATTCACAACAGTCAATGAAATACAAATAAACTACATACTATGACTGTAATTATAAGTCATCTCTGTTTAGCTTCTAAACTGACACCACTAATACAATTCTGTAAGGTCATATAAAGTTGCCCCTGTTTACAACATGCAAGCATGAGGAGGAGTAGAGGTATAACTCTATTCATTCTTAACCTCAGCAGTGGGTGGTCAGTCTCATTCCCTGGCCATTTTATTCCCAGGGAACAACTTAAGTTGGAAAAAGCGGTCGATTCATCCAAATCCGAATCAAAGAGTGCAACCGACATATAAGACTGGCACAACCTGACAAATCAGCGGTAGCGGAACACAGCATTAACCATGTCCACATTATTAAACTACACGACACAAAACTCCTTTCTGCTAAAACCGGATACAAGGATCGACTCATGAGGGAAGCTACTGAACTTGAAATGCATCCACACACCATCAACAGAGAAGATAACCTGACCTTAAGCAAATCTTGGAAACCCCTTCTACACAAGCTTAGGGAAAGGAGACAGCCACCTAAAACACAACAGTTTGACCTCTACCATTCCATGGCTCACCCCGACATGCGCCCTATCTCCTTCACATACGCACTCGTGGCCTCCATGTGGGTCGTTACCCTCCACAGTCTGTTTCTCTACTCAGACCCGCCCCTACCCTGTCACCCTCCTTCCTATTGGCTCAGGATATTTTTGACCCAAACGTTTTCCTGTATAAATACCCCAACATTCTCAAACCTAGTCATTCTTCATACCTACCCGCCTATGAAGATGGAACAGAAAGAGTGTGCCGACACGTTGGCATATAAAATTCAGACACTGGGGAATTACCCAGAAGAAAGCCTACAACATTCAGAACATGGCAAAAGTTTGAAATCAAGAAAACTTAGGTTAAATTTATACTGCATTTATGATCCTGGGAATAACTTAATTACAGTCAAAACATATAGTCCATTTTGTACTTAGTAAAAGCACTGGAATGTGACATTAAGACAGCTGTTTTTAACAATATCACTGATTTGTTCTGTGAGATGGTACTGCTATGAATATCACAACACAAGAGAATGCTACCATACAGGATTATGAAACTTACATTCTGTCTCTGACTGCAGACCTACTAAAGAACACAGCCAGATATTACAAAATTTTTTTCATATGCTTACACATATGTATGGCTCTCATTATAGCAATGTGTAAGTTTTACAGTAGTTTTGGATGCAACTGAAATCATAATCTTTTTTAACCCTTAGGCTACTAATGTCATATATATATATATATATATATATATATATATATATATATATATATATATATATATATGCAGCACCCATTCTTGATGTTTCTAGATCACACAGGACGACGCACCACAGTTGGTAGGACTCCTCTGGACGAGTGATCAGCTTGTCGCAGAGACCTCTACCTGACAACACACGACACTCACAACAGACAAATATC